>Ga0325402_1000777_pt1 | contig 24038 bp, 17 predicted proteins | sample PopdelMetagenome_22_FD_207212 | JGI IMG/M metagenome (GOLD analysis project Ga0325402, IMG submission 207212) | Populus deltoides microbial communities from Bellville, Georgia, United States - Xylem-PdKOR-R3 | ecosystem: Host-associated > Plants > Phyllosphere > Stem > Wood/Secondary xylem...
AAAACATAAAACATCACACAACTAAAAATGCAGTTAAGGATGAATACGATCCTTGGCATTTTTTGTTTGGTTTGGTTTTGGGTTAACTAGTTTAAACCGACCAATTCGATTTGGTTTAGTTTTTTTTATCAAAACTAGCTCGACCCATTTCAATTTAATTAGGCTTTTTTATTGGGCTTGAGTTTTTCTTATCTTATTTTGAGTTTATTTTACAATCATCCTTGAATGTTTTGGTTTTTTTTTTTTTTGTTGCTTTGATTTCTTACAGGTTTGGCTGGTAATTTTATAATATTAACTTTTCATGTAAAAAGAGTAATGGATTATTACACATAAAAATCATAAAAAAAAACTAAATTGAATATATAACAAAATTTAATGATGGACTTTGTTGAAATTTTTGAAAAATGAAGACTAAACTAAACTTCTTCAACCCAATCCTACTACCAACCTGGCCAATGTCACCGCCCACCATCACGCTCTTTTAGCCACAATATGTTGCCTGTCTGGAGAATGAAGATGCTTGATTTAAACAATAAAGTTTAGCAGGACTACAGTGCCAATATTTAGCATGACATGGATAAACTCGAGAGAGGTTTAAATGGTTTTAGGCTTTTAAAACTGAAGAGGAACTAAATTTTTTTTTTTTGGATTTTTTAATAAGTTAATTCGATTTTTTTGTTTATTTGATTTGTTTAGTTAATTTTTTTTTATTTTCGTGATTTAATTAGTTGTTAGAGTTTGTAACTATCCTCTGATCTGACCTCGCATCACCGACACAATAAATTAGAATATTTTGTACTGAGCAAAGGTGTGAAACCATTGCGCAATCATTCTACCCACAATTTTTCTTGTACAAAGCAGGAATAATATCATGTAGAGGATGACAAAAGATTTGTATGATCAATGTCCAGAACCAGGAGAGGTTGTTCTCAGTCAATAAATGATTTAATTATTATTTATGGAGTTGGACGGTTATGCAGTTGAGCTTAGGAGGCTCTCCAATTAATCACGAGTTTGGTTAGGTAGGGCCCCAGTGGTGAGACAGTCCTACACTCTTGGAGACCTTGACCGACGTGGACACTGATGAGTCGTCTTTTTCACCCTCTCAAGAACAGGCAGCCGCTGCTAACCTTCACACGGTTTACTTAACATGAGGAGGGCACACAGGCTGTGCATGCGTGCCCACCAGCAACCACATATCATTTTGAAAGGGATGCGTTGAATCATGAGTATCACGAGAAAAAAAGGCAGATGCCCAGTCTTGTTTGTTTGCTTCTTGTTTTGTGATAAGGATCGATATGATCAATCTCCTAAAGTATATATGTAGTTTCTGTTTCTGTTTTTGTCTTTTCTCTTACAAGCTGTAGCGTATTGCATGCCCACCGGATAATTAAAGATTAGAGTATATATATATATATATATTATGCCTTTCACATAGCTATAGCTATATATCAACACTTAATCTTCAGTATTTGACTACTTTTCTTTTCTTTTATATTATCATTGTTAATTTAATTTCTATTAATTTTGCTATGCTTTTTTATTGGACACATTTTATTGCGAAAAACTAAACTAATTGATTGATATTCACTCACTCTTGGGATAGGGTCAGAAATTACGATTATTTTTCTATATTTGGCACCAAAAGCCCAACCCCACACGCCTACCTAAAGCAGGAAAAACAAAGGAAAAAAAAATATATAAAAAAAAGAGGAACCATCCCCACCAATTTATGTTAAAAAAAGAATTGATGAACCACGCACATGCTTGTAGGTTTCCAACTGGGCACCCCCATGTTACATAGAGGGAGGAGGCCCTGAGGGAATCGGTTTAAATAGAGGATTTCTTCAGATTCTGGTCTCGTGTTTAAATCTCATAGTAGTAGTTGTTGTTGTTGTGCTGTGATATATTTATATTTAATTTGTGGTCATATTTTATGAGATATCCTAAAAACTCTTGATAATTTGAACTCGCAACTTCCTTGTGAAGAGAAGATTTATGGATCATTTTCAGTTGATAACAGCCAGGAAATGTTTTTATTATTTGGCAATCAGAGTAATCATTCTGATTGATCCATAATTAAATTTGCTTGCTTCAAAGGAGAGTACAGAGCTCATGGTTACGTGTTAACGAACATCTCAAGTCTGCTCTAGAGAAAATCTTTATGGTTCATAACTGATGATAGCTAGATCTCAGAAGAAAATACATAAACATAGGCTAAAGATATGAAAGTTGTCGTGATTGTCAGATGGATGACCACTGGGAGCTAGGCTGTGGTCCTTCTAAATTAATGATTGCGAACCCACATGAAATTCAGGCCTCCTTTGAAAGAAAGGAGATAAATATTCAACTTCCCTGCTGCACCTTATACCAAATTTAGGTTCTAATAGCGATCGATATAGCGAAATTTATAATGGTCACCAGCAGAAAGCAGAAAGCTGGAATCTGTGGCATTTTCCAGGCTATAGACTCAATATTTCACCCATCACAACTAGAGCCATTAATTTTCATCCAATTAACACCAAATTTAGGTACTAAACTCGTGTAATGTGGTCTTACGTAACGCTTAATATTTATCGAACCAAATTATGTGGATTAGTTCTTACTTCAATATTTATCACTTCCAGGAGAACCCTAGAATCTATGGTGCCAGCTGGATGCATTAGAGGCTGCTTAATGAGTGGTTATATTCTTAAATATGAATTCAATAATTTTTCATGCAAGCACGCATAAGATTATTTTATTTTTTTTGAAAAAAAACACGCTTATAATATAGTTAACTAGTACAATCCCACGAGATTGACCCGATGATTAAAGCTTTAATTTTATCTTTTATTTATTTATTTAAATTCTGAGACAGACATCTTGATGGATTATTAATTAAATTCCTCTTAATTTACAAGCCAATATATATGAAATTAAGTTTATGTTCTTGAAATCGTTTGCAGAGATCGATACTTAACATGTAATTAAATTAACCTGCACTGAATCTTAATTAACACTTAAATTAACCTAGAGATCGATTATCTTGTCGTCAAATCAAGATAAATATTCAACTGTATGAATGTTCGACGAGATAAAAAGAAATTAATTGACGGGTTTAAGAGAATCGCAAGGCATTGATTTGAAACAGGAATCTCAATTAAAGACAATATTGTTCCATTCCATATTCCAATAAATCAACACGTTTTGCTAATTGCTTGCTAATGGCATCTCATTGCTTAATTATTCGTATGCGCGCACCCTAGAGAAAACAAATTCAAACACATTCGAATATATATATATATAGATAGATAGATATTAGACACACACACACACACTGACTAGTACTATCGGGTTTACAAAGCAACTTATGATCGCATATAATATTCGATGCTATAAGCAAATAACAGGAGCCAGCAAGCTATATATGCTATGAAAAGCGAACATGATTTTCAATTTCAAGAGAATATATTATATTGTAATATGAATTTCTGATAAGTTAGAACCTCTGTAGAATGATTCTCATTGATAACAGAGAATGTAATGGTAGCAGACAAGGGCCCATGCATCCCGGTGACCCAGATATCCTTGCCCAGATGACCTCTTTAACTATACTGCTTTGACTTGACCAATATTTTATTATTATGTATTATATACTTTCTTTTTATATACATACACATAGATATTATTATATACTTTTAGGTACGCCCGATCCCATGTAGTTTTCATATAGGTAAAGCTCTCTCTACACGTGCATCTGCACTTTGATATTCCAGGGGCGGCTTTTGCTTATTGGAAAACGTCTTCCAAATTCAAGATGGTCAGCTGCCAAAGCCAAAAAGTTACGAAGCAAACGCCATTGAAGGTGCATGTAAACATCATGATTTGGTTTCAGTCGTCTTTTCTGGTCTATTAACTAAACTGTAGGGTCATTAATTGACAAGAAGTTCTGTGCTAGAAAGGATGAATATTTTTAAACGTACAATATAAAATCAATTTAAATTTTTTAATTGAATTGCTTTTCCAACATGAGTCTAGAGTCTTGATCATTAATTGATTATCAATTTAAATTTTGGTATCTTTATTTTCTCTAGTAAAATACAGATCAAGCACAAGAGTAATGATGTTCAATTTAAAGAAAAACTTTCGCTGATTAATTAAAAAAATGATATGAATCATAATTTAAATTGTTTATTTTTCAAATGACAGGTACTAGTGCCATCATATTGTGGGTTTGTTAAAGAGAGAGAAGAAAGAATTTGTAATGACCTGCATAGGAGCCAAAAATGTGGCCAATTTCACTACACTCGAACCGAACAAGAACGTGGTTGGTTTCTTTGAAAACAAGCCAGCGAGGCAGGCTAACTGAATCTATATAATTGCACTTTGAATCTATATTATAGCACTTTGAATCAAGAATACAATATATATATATATATATATATATATATATATCACTTTGAATCAAGTGTACAAAAAAATAAAAAAGCAGCCGTGATGGCTATATATAGTGTACCTGATCATGTGTAGACATGTAAAAAACTCCCTGCCCCCTTGTGGAGTGATTTTAAAAAATAACGTTAGAACGGTAAATTAAAAATATTAACAGAATAATACAACTTTTTTTTTTTTCAAAAAGTGCAAATAATATAGTTTCCAATAATGATATTTATTGATTTCACAATTCTGAAGTGTTATAATTTACCATATCTTGAAATTTAAATCTTGTTTGCCAGTGTTTTGGTATTTGTCATGGTTTCAAAATGTGACATTTAATTAATGTTGTGTTCTTCAATCATGATTTCTTCATATATAACATTTTGGAATCGCAACAAGCACAAATTGTACTATTGCGCTGAAAGTTTTTGAAACTATGTTATATTACCAATATTTTAAAATCTTTGTGCTAATAGCTCATAAACTCCTTATAAGATACTAACCTTATTAATTAAAATAATAATAATAAAACTGCTCTTGATTTTATAGTGGAGCAAGATACAATCCATCTTGGATTGAAATAGTGCTCCACAATGTTATTTTTTTTTATCTTTTGATTTTTTTAGTCAGTTAATTTTTTATTCAATTTCATCATTTTATATTAAGTTGTTTTGAATTTGAGTTTGATGATTTATTTTATTGGCTTGATATGGGATTCTCACAGTGTTGAGAAAAAAATCCAACACTTGGTAAATGTGTGACTTGGAAAAATAAAATTTATTAATTTAAAATAATAGAAGCTTTAGGGATTGAGTTTAAACCAAAAGAAATGTTCAACCCTTTTTGTCTCCAAAGCAAAGACAAAATTGAACAACGTGGAGAAAAGTTGCTAGCGCGTGTAACACACGTGTTGGTGCATCGGTGGCCGCTAAGCTCTAGAAGCGATCTTCTTTGGTGTCGGTGGAATCATCTCATCTGGTGCTTCTTTACCTAGCAGCACTCTGGTGTGGCTTTGGCGACACTCCAATTTTCATGCATGACTCTCATCAAAATAGAATAGCGGATTGTTATTTTTTTAATTTTCAATTTTGGTTCTTATTCTTTTGGTTGTTATTCTTAACAACAATGATAGTTTGATTTTGTAAAATTGACAATCAAAGACACGAGATAATATGAGATGAAAGAAATATTTAAAAAAGATGGAAATGCAATATAGAAGGCAGACAAAACCCATTATAGGTTGCAATAGGTAGCCATAATGTTTTCTTTTTCTTTTTTTTAGTCACTCGACTTTTTTAAAAAAAAATTGATCATTTCACATTGAGTTGATTTGAGATTAGGCTTGATGATTTATTTCGGTTGGTTTGATATGAGGTTCTTGGAATGTCAAAATAAGTTCAAAACTTTATTTTGTTCACATTTCAGTCCCAGAGTTTGAGAGGAGAGAGATAGGATCATCGGGAAATGAGGGAAGAGAGAGGAAGTTGGTTGGTTGCCCATAATTCAGCCACCAAGAAAGATATTCTTCATGTCAATGAGTTCCATTTGACAAGAGAAGTTCTATTATAGTGTTTTTAACCCTTCATCTTGGTAAAAAAAAGGTAGTTCAGGGCTCTATAATCTTTTTTATAATCATGTTTGTTTTTTTGTTTTTTGGAATATTGAAGGCTAATTTGAGGTTATTAACGGGTTTATTAAGAAGAAATAGGAGGCTTAACCTATTAGTTAGCCAGCCTTTTCTATTTATATGTGTAGGGCAATACATAATAGTAAAGGTAGAGATTACAACATTAGAGTGGTCCTATAGTATTTCCTATATATATATATATATATATATATATATATATATATATATATATAATATGCCCCCTCAGCCTGAGGGTGGAGGATCGACCCGAAACTTGAATCGAAAAGCAGTAAAAGAAGCAGTAGGAAGTAACTTAATAAAGACATTTGCAAATTGAGCCTAAGAAGAGATGAAATGAATCTGAATCTCTTTCTTCGCAACCCTGTCTCGTATAAAATGATAATCAACCTCAACATGTTTAGTACGAGCGTGAAAGATAGGATTTGCTGATAAATAAGTAGCACTAAGATTATCACACCAAATGGTAGGAGCAAAGATAGAAAGGATCTGCAGATCTATTAATAAATACTGAAGCCAGATAACCTTAAAGTTCCATTTGCTAAGGCTTTATACTCAGTCTCGGTAGAGGAGCGGGCAATTATGCATTGCTTGCTTGATTTCCACAAAATCAGAGTCTGACCATAGAAAACAAGGTAACCACCCGTAGACTTGCGATCATCAATACTACCTGCATAATTTGCATCTGTAAAGCCATGTAAAGCAAGGAGGAACTATGAGTGATATGTAAGCCATAGGTTGTCGCACCCTGAGGATAACGTAGAATGCATTTAATGACAGCCCAATGAGATTCTGTAGGAGCATGCATAAACTGACAGACTCTATTGACAACAAAGCAGATGTCTGGCCTCGTAAAGGTGAGATATTAAAGAGCATCAATGATTTGATGAAATCATGTAGGATCAGAAGATAAAGAATCTGGTAGTATGGTAACTTTAGAGGTAGAGATAGGAGTATCAACAAGTTTGCAAGTGGTTATACCAGCCCGAGTAAGGATGTCAAGAATATACTTATGTTGTCATAACATCAGACCCATACTAGTGGACTGAACCTCAATGCCCAAAAAATAATGAACGATGCCTAAGTCACGAAGCTTAAACTCTGAGCTCAACAACTGTATTAGGTAGTGAAGCATAGTATAGTTGCTACCTGTAAGCAAAATATCATCAATATAAACCAGAAGATAAAAGATATCAGCACCAATAAACAAGATAAATAAAGAGGTGTCAACCTTGGATGTGTGCAAGCCAAGAGAAAGCAGAAAATCATTCAAACGAGTGTACCATGCTCGCGGGGCCAGTTTTAAACCATATAGAGACTTATGCAATTGGCACACATGAGATGGAAGAGTAGAGTCAACAAAACCTGGAGGTTGTTTCATGTAGACCTCTTCAACAAGGAATCCATTGAGGAAGACATTATGGATATCAAGTTAATGAATCTTCCAACCACGCAAAACCACAATTGAGAAAACTAATCTGACGGTCGTCTGCTTAATAACAAGACTAAAAGTCTTAGAGTAATCAATGCCTTCTTACTAAGTAAAACCTTTAGCAAATAATTGTGTCTTATACTGCTCAACGCTACCATCCACACAACGCTTTATCGTGTACACCAAACGACTGCCAACAACATTCATTCGAAGGATGGAAAGGAACCAAGGACTAGGTGTCATTAGAGCGCAAGGCCTAAATCTCATCTCACATAGCACCATGCCAAACCTCATACCTATCAACATCAGAGAATACAATGGGTTTATAGTTAGGAGAAGACATTACCCGATAAAAAGGAGCAACAAAGGTGGCTGCAGACGCTGTCAGAAGGGCGATCTTTGACTGCTGAGGATGAATAACCATAGGATGTTGACGAGTAGCAGGATGAGGTGGAGGAGAACCTGAACCTGTGAGTTTCTAGAGAGGATAAGAGGAGAGATCAATAATGAGTTACAGATCAGCTGTAGAACCTGTCTAAGATCTGGAGCTCGTAGCAGCAGAGGTTGAAGAGCTTGTAGTTGAACTAGGGTTGTTTGCAGTAAAAAACTGGAAAAATGCAACTCTGAAGGAGGAGAATCTGTTCCTGCATAATGATCATTAGAAAAACAAGCAGATGGTGACATAGGGTCAGGGCTGGGTTGCATTAGGTTGGTGGCAGACATGGTTGGCGAGTTGGCTGTCTAGTTTGGTTGGCTGCTGGTGTGATGGATTGGCGGGGCAGAGGGGTGAAAATATGGGGAAGAATTCAAGGCTGGCAAGTGTATAGGTTGTATAGGATATGGGAAGAGGTGGTTGGATGTTGTGTTATTTGTTCAGATTTTGCAAACGAAAACACATTTTCATGAAAACAAACATGACAGGAGACATAAACACGTTGAGATGTTAAATCAAGACAACGATAACCAAGTTGAGAGGAAATATAACCTAAGAAGCACATGGAGATGAATGAAAATCCAACTTATGAGCATAATATGGACATAAAAAAGGAAAACAAAGACACTCAAAAGTACACAGAAATCATAGTCAGGAGTATGATGAAATAGATACTTAAATGAAGATTGATTTTGGAGGACAAGAGTAGGCATGTGATTGATAAGATATACTGAAGATTCAAACGCATAATCCCAAAACTATAATGGAGCATTACATTTTCTTAGAAGGGTAAGGCCAATTTCGATAATATATCGATGACGATGCTCAATAGTGCCATTTTGCTCATGTGTATGAGGAAAAATTAACCATCAAAGGAAAACATAAGAGCATGGCCCCAAACATCACTAAATATTAAATCAAGGGAGGCAGTAGTTTTGTGACACGTAGGTCTCAACGACAGACGCGATGACTTGCCTAACGGACAAGCTTGACATTGAACAAGAGAGCATCTAGAAGTACAAGCTATTTTATTTTTAAAAACTAACAAATTGAAAATATAGGAAGTAGGATGACCTAATCGACGATGCCATAGATCAACAGTCACAGAGATGCAAGGAGACCAATAAGCTTGAGGTATGGACGTGGTAGAAGACTTAGATAGAACATAGAGACCATCGTTACTCTTACCGGAAAGGAGCATTACCTTGGTGGTGAGATCCTTTACATAAAACATAGATATATGAAATTCAAAATAAACATTATTATTGTTGCTACCTAATTTTTGACCCGTATTTTGATAAATTTTCAAATAAAAAATAAAAAAGTAATAAATAATAAAAATAATAATAAGGGTTTACATGTGGCGATAACATAGAGCATTAGGGCTAATATCAAGGAAGCAATGTATCAAGGAGATAATTATTGAATCATATATAATTACTGCAATATAAAAAACCATAGATATATGATTTGATTCGTGCTGGTTATGGAAAATAATCACTACAATAAAAAATACCATAAATATAGGATTTGTTGGTGCTAGTTATAAAAGACAATCTCTGCAATAATTATTGCAATATTTCCTTAAATAGCACGTGTAGATATTTTTTATATAAGTGAACATCCAATCATATTTAAGAGGCGAGGAGAAAAATTTTCAAGAGGGCAGAGAGACAAACAAAAATTAGAACAAACACATAAAAAACACCCTGCTCATCTTTAGCAAAGAAAACCCTAACCCTATTTCTCTAGCAAAGAAGCCGTAGCCCCTGCCGATCTTTTGAAAATAAAAACAACGAAGCAGTCCCCCGAACCCATCATCTCCAACTATCGCAGCCTCCCTCAACAGCCCTGGTTGTTACTCAAACTAGCAACCCATGTACACTCACACCATCTTCCCCAAACCATGACCACCATTTCCTCCCGAACTTGTCTCCCTCTCACCGAAAGCCCCCGTATGCACCAGCCCTCACTCCCATTTCTTATCGTGAGAATGCACCAGCCATAACAGCAGCAACCATCTCTTCTCATAGAAGACAGACGCGAGTGAGAGGAAGGACGAATAGAAAAAAACAAAAGAGAGGGAGGAAGATAGAAAATACAGAGGGAGAAATAGGGGAAGCACGGGAAAGAAAACCAGAGAAAAAATGAATGAAGAAGAACACAACAAAGACGAGCAGAAGGGAAAAACATAAACAGAAGAAAACACAGAGGGACCAACCAGCGCGCCCTCGCCATTGCCTTCATCCTTTTGTTTTCATCTCTAGTTTCTTCTCCTCCGGCGGTGCAATGTTTTCTTCCATAGGTATTAGCCAAAGCAGCAGCCTACAGGAAAACAGAGAAATAGCATGACAACACAGAGGAAGGAACATCCATTCTGCCAGCACATCACACCTTCATCATCGTCTTCGTCATCTCCAGAGAAAAGCATCAGCAAGAAGAGAAAGACAGAGACCAACACCAGTTACCAGCATTCGTCATTGTCTTCAGAATCAGTGATGACCGTTTGTGCACAAGAAACTACAGCATCATCATCTTCGCCCGTTTCAGCGCCAAGTAAGTTTCCATGCATTTTCTTCACTTTGCATCTTAATTACACACCTACTGTGCATGCCTTTTGTGTTTATTGTTTAAGTGAATTATAATTCACTTGAACAGTAGCTGAGTTTTTTTTTTGTACAGCCAGGCAAGTGACCCAGCCGGATCTACAGGTTTCACCTTTTTTTTTTCCAAAAAAAAGTGAGAGAGATTAATGATTTTCTAGCATATTTATGTTAAGGTCTATATTTTTTTATATTATAAAAAAATATATCAATCTCGCATTTAGAATACCCGGTTTTCAACGTAAATGATATATATATATATATATAATGTTTTCTTGTGTGTTGCATACAACCAATACCCTAACATGTTTTGAACGTTTTTTATATATAAAAAACATATATTTGAAGTTTTGAAAATGTGTTTTCGCGTGGATTTCTTAAACATAATAAAAAATTATTTCTCTTGCATTTCTAGATTTTACAACATATTTGTAAAACTCTAAAGGGTATTGACCAATATTCCAAAAAATACAAAAATCTAATTTTGGAGGGAATTCATCTATTATTCACCATTAATGTTTGAATAAAGAAATCCTAAATGGATGAATATCCAAAATATTATTGGGAATAACTTGTTATTATTTACTGTTAATATTTGGATAAAGAAACTCTAGTGGCAAATATCCAAAATAATTTTCTAGGAATAATAAGTCATCTTTCAATTTCTGACTCCACAGTTTACGAACCGCGAGAGTATAGAACACTAAGGCAAAAATAGGTTTTTAAAGCACCTTGACTTTCCTTAGATTCCTAAATTTTGGTCTCTCCTCCTTGCGATTTACGAGTCACAAAATTCTTGAAATACTAAGAGAAAAATGAGATTTTAAAGCACATGGAATCTTTTTAGATTTCTATCTTAATAAATTTAGTCTGAATCAAACACAGATTTCAAGAGATCTGCATTGGTTCTTCTTGATACTTTGTAGACATATCTAAGGGTGTGATCCACATTGACCAAGGTTTATTTCTTTTTAAAACTTTCAGTCCAAATCCATTCATAATAGCAAAACATATCTTAGAAAAACACCAACACTATAGTAATTATAAGGCAAACCAAACACCAAGCAGCTTCCATTAGGTAGGGCGTACTAGGGGTGCTAATATCTTCCCTTTACGCAACCAATCCCTTGCCTTAGAATCTCTAAAAGACCAGTTAGGTTTCCTAGTGACCATAATACTAGGTGGCGACTCCCTTTTACATAATAAAACAAAAGACCCCGAAATCAATCGAGGATTGCCGCTCCGCCGCGAGGGTGCGATAATTATCACGATAAAATTTCTAAACAGACAGGAGTGGTTTGATAATATGAGGAACATGAAGAACATTAGATAATGTAAAAAAGTGTTTTGGGGAACGTAACATGGTATGCCCAATATGGAATATGGAAAGACCTTTATCGTCACCAACATGCAAATGATCATTACCAAGATATGGTACAAAATCAGTCAGAGTTGTAAGATCAAGCGTAACATGTTGGTTTGCACCAGTGTTCAGGAACCAAGTAGGGGCAGAAACATTACCAATAGCAAGATGGACAGAGAACTATTGGCCACTGCTGCGAAGCTGGGCACATTGAAGGGCTGTGTGGCCAAATGAGAAGTAGAGCTGACACTTGACGCTCTGCTTAAAAGACCGGTAAGAAGACCACTGCCCAGAACTAGAGGGGTTTTTTGCTGCCAGTTGCTCTACTTCTAGTTGGTGGGAGTAGAGGAATGAAAGCCATTAAAATCATACCTGTGTTGGTGGTTGTGGCGATTGCTATTGGGATGCTAGTTTCCACTAGAATGACCTCTATTACAGTTAAAGTTGGGGCTGTGCTGATACTAGGCAAGATGAGCAGAGGGCAGCAGAGATGACGTGGGTAAAACAGGTGGGTTTGCAGCCATAGATTGAAGTGAGGTCTTGTGCAGAAACTCATGGGTAAGGAGATGGCTATGAAGGTTAGCATATGACAGCGGTTCTGCCTTGATCACGAGGCTAATTATCAAGTCTTTGAACTCACCATGAAGGCCATAAAACACATAGAGATTGAAGTCTTCAAGAGAGATAGGCTAGCTAGTAGCAGCCAATTCATCAAATAATGATTTTGCTTGTTGCATGTATATAGCAACCGAAGCATAACATTGCCGAAGATCTTGAAAAAACCTATGAAGTTGCATAATATGAGAATTAGACAGAGAGGTGAGAGCTTTCTCAAAAGTGCGCCAAACATAATGAGAGGTTTGACAATCTACCACAAGGCGCAGTACATTCATGGAAAGAGAAAAGAGTAACGTGCTCAAAATAAATTGATCCTACTACTTCCAATGAAGAAAAAAGGGTCGATTGCCAAAGAAAAACCAGCTGAACTGTCAGAAACATGAGAGGGAGGACACAACACGGAGCCATTAACAAAGTGAAAGACACTCTGACAAGAAAGATATGACTTCATCTGCTTTCACCAATAGAGATAATTCGTGTTCGTAAGCTTTAATGAAACAACTTGTTGAGTGTTGGACAACACAACTATAATTGGAGTTGATGTCCTCATAATATGGAGAGGAACAACAAAAACATAAGAACAAGAACCATTTTTCTGCTATACAACAAAAAAAGGATGTTGTTATAGGAAGTCACCACCAGTAACAACTTGTAAGTGGGTGGCCGACTAGGCTACAACGTTGATTTGGTGGAGGGAGAAGTTGACAGCAGCAAAATCCATTAGGGGGAGGGAGATGTGAGTTTTGATGTGTTAAGACTCTGATACCAAGTTGAGAAGAAATAACAAGCTTAATCCATTAGTTATCTAACCTTTTATATTTATATGTGTATGGCAATATACAATAGTAAAGGTAGAGATTACAACACTGAGTAGTTCTATAGTATTTCCTATATATCACTTTGAATCAAGTGTACAAAAAAAAAAAGGAGCAACCCTAATGGTTATGGTGTACCAGATCAAGTGTAGACATGTAAAAAATCTTTTCTCCCTTGTAACATGATTTAAAAAAAAAAATTAGAATGGTAAATTAAAAATATTAATGGAATAATACAATTTGAAAAAAAAAGAGAAATAACATAGTTTTAGCCCGTGACAATTCTAAATTATGATAATTTACCCTATCGTGAAATTTAAATCTTCATAGTTGTCACGTTCTGGAAATCTAAGGCAAGAAAAAAAAAGGAAGAGCATGGAAATCACAGCCTTCAAAGTCAAATCTCGCAATCTGTCAGTGTTGACCTTTGTCCATTCCGACTTGAATATCTTGAGCTACCGAAGTCCATTTGATGCAAACTCAATTTTTTTGGATTCCTGACTCAAAGACCTATCAACATACCAAATGTCAGCAAAAAAAAAAAAAAACTCATATGAGGTAGATATGATTTTTCTAAGATGACAAATAAATTCTGCCAACAAACAAGTTTTGTGAAGAAACAACTCCAAATTACATCCCGAAGCATCCAAACCGACATCCAAGTTTTTATTTCAGTAATTTAGCTCCTTTAAGTCAAATATGGAAGATTTCATGCAAGGCTACTTCTCTTTTTTTAGGATAATAGTTATTGAATTACTTAAATGTAAACTGTCTACTTAAGGGAGGACTATTTTGTAAAATGGAGACTAGGGTTTTCTACAGTATAAAAAGAAATAGAGAGAAGGACGACCAGAAGAGAGGAACAAAAACCCTTTCTCCCACAAACCCGAATTCATGCACTCTTCTTTCTTTTTGGTTAGTTGTTTAATACACATGCAAGACTAAACTCTTTTTCTTGATTGCAAGGACACAGAAACCTTTGGATTTCAAGAACTGTGAGATCTATTTTACCTTTTCTTTTTAGTCTATATGATGAATGAATATGTTTGTTCTCCTATGTTTATTTTCTATGATTGTTTATTTTAATTGCTAGAGCAGACTCTAAGTTATTATTGTGAACAATCTATTGCTAAGTTTGCTATCAAAACCGGAGTTGTTGTATATAAACTTGTGAAGCAACTGAGATTAATAATTGTGGAGGATCCAGATTAGTAATCTTAGGGAGAACATTTCATTGATCAAATCGAACATGTACTGCAGACACTTATATTGTCTAGATTAATCAACTCATCTAGTTCTTATGGTTGCCATTGAATTAAATTACTAGTGCAAACACTATGGTTGTTTGATGGTTAGGACTAGTATACAGCGGATCTGTTAACTAATCAAAATAAAAAAGATAGATATTCAGAGTATAAATTGACGTATCGTTTCTATGATTAGTTCTGGTTCTGATTTCTGTAGGTGGATATTTACTTGTGACAAAGGTTTGTTTTCTTGATAAATTTTGGTTTTATTTAATTTTTGCTTGATTGTTTGATTTTTTCATAGTCTAAATAATCACAAACCAAACCCCTCAATTGCATAACGTATAACATAAAAATCTAACTTGAACCTTCCTAATAAGATCGACCCCTTGCTTGCTCTATACTATCTTGTGTGTTGTTTTTTAAGCTAGGGTAATTAATTTGTGTGACCATGACATCGCAATAAAATATTTAATTTCATGGAAAATAGGTTGTAGAGGGGATGTTCTTCTTACAATTGAAAAAAAAAAAACCTTATGCCATTTTGAGGTCTAGAACTCCACAATAAGCTCTTGGAAGATGACAACCCAATCATCCAAAATTGCCAATCAAGTAGACAAACAATAGGTGAATGATGCGTCGTCATTTTTAATTTGGGATCTGACATGTTTCATTTTAGACTCTGTTTTTCTAATTGCTTTTCATTCCACCCGTAATTACATCTCAAACTCTTAATTTCATGCAATTTCAACCCTACTAAACTCAATCATCAACCCTGAAGTTTAGCATCATTTTCATCTTAGTCCTTGGTTTCTGATTTGTGTATTTAAACCCTTAATTGACCATCAAACTTTCAATTTTCTTTAATATGCCCCTTGATTTGGTCAATTTCAATCCTTGAAGTCTCATGCCTTCTAGGATTTGGTCCTTGGTTTTGAATTTCTTCAATCAAACCCTTAATTGGCTATCAAACTTTAATGTTTTCACAATTAATCCCCTGATTTGATCAATTAAACTTTTCAATTTCTTCCAATTAAACCCAAATTCACACCAACAAATTGATTTTTTTTGCATTTAAAATTAATTAAGCCTTCCAAACTCCTGGTTGAGTCCTTATCCAAATTTGTATTTCTTTACCCCAAATACAAATATTTTCACCGAATGTATTCTTTGTCAATCAAAATTAGGTGTCAATTTTACTAATCTAGGGCAATCTTCTGGGCTTTCTTCATTTGTATCCTCTTGTATTTTTGGATTTTATTTTTTTTATATTTTTTTTCTTGATTTTTATGGGTTCAAAAAAATAGATAACAACAAATGCCCACTTTACAATGCTTACGAAGCAAAATCTCATCAAGGTTTTGCATAGTGAGCTTGTAAAGAAAATATGTTTGTTCGACTTGTTGGGTGATCCACATATCCACAAACTTTGCTTTTAAAATAAAAAAATTGGTTATTTTCACAAGCGACCTGCCCTTTTCAAATTTAAAAAAGAACCTCAGTAAGCGTCCTTGCTTCCCTAAAATTGGTCTATTTTCACAGGCGACCTACTCATTTCAAATTTCAAAAAGAATTTCAGCAAGCGTTCATGCTTCCCTGAAATTGGTCTATTTTCACGAGTGACCTGACCATTTTAAAGTCCAAAAACTAATCTATTTTCATGAGCGACCCGCCCCTTTTAAATTTTAAAAAGAATTTCAGCAAGCTTTCATACTTCCCTAAAACTGATCTATTTTCATGGGCGACTTGCCTATTTTGAAAATCAAATTAGGATTTTCATCAAAATCCTTCAAAACTTCATTAAAATAAAATACCCTCTAAGTGTAAACTCTTAAATGAGTGTCTTGTTGTATGGCATTAGTTATACACATTATATAGATGGGATTTCTTTGCCATTTCTTCACTTCCGTCCACCTAAGCAGATTTATCCACCTTTCCTCTTAATTAATGAATCCTGCACCAATACTATTTCAAAGTTAAGATTAAACCATATGCAATACATGCTTTTTTAAAATATAGGCCCCTCATTTCTTAATAAAATCCTCTTTTGATTGTTGAGGGTTGTAATTTCTGATGTGATCAATTTTGTTGGCTTTCTCTTCCAATTTACCCAAGCAAGTCTAAGCACATTACTTTCAAATCTGGAATATCAGGCTGTCTTTGTAACTTTCTTCTTTTGAGAGTATTTAGGTTATGACGAATACTATCCTAATTAGGAATGCATTAGAACTCCATGCTTTATAACAATGTTGCTTTTTTGTGTGCTTTTCTCAAATACATGTGACACGTTTGGTTTTTATTTTGGGATGTTTTTCCTAATAAGAATTTCATATGATTTACTTTGTCTGTTAGAAAGCCTAAGATTTTTCAAAGTCATGTCAAATAGTAACATTCATGCAACTATCATGATTTTATATTAGTCTTTGAAGAATGGTATTCCATCATGGTGATTGGTTTAAGAGATGTCCCCTTTTGCATTGGGTTAAAAAAAGATCAAATACTTGTTTGAAATCTTATGTTTAAATTTTCTCAACAAAGATGAATATCTATTCATTTTATCATGACTTTCGTGAATGGTTCCTTACATTTTGAGAGAGTATTTATCAGGCTTTCTCACTTGCTTGATGACTTTTCAAGGCATATAGTTTCATGGCTTCCAAATAAAAGGAATTCACAGGCTCAAAAGGTGTTTGAGGGTCTTCATGAGTCTAGGATCACTTTTACTCCTCTATGCCCTTTCATCCTCTTTTGTTATTTTTCCAGCAAATTACTCTTAAGGTCCTTTGCTTTTAGGAGTCGAGACAATGATCTTTCCAGGTTTTACTTTTCACTCTAAACCTTTTATTGAACACCTAATCATCTTTTCTTTCCTGAAATCTCTTTACCCAATGCCATTCTCTTTTTCTAGCCTTTGATCAAAAACCCAAACATTTTTCTTTCATTTGCAAATTCCTCAATGATTTTCGTTTTCTTTGTCTGTCAAAGCTATAGGAGAATCCTTTGCTTGTTTTTAGATACCCGTGTGTCTTTTCCAGATTTGTTATTTAGCAAAGCCCTTTCTTTTCTTTTTAGGCTTGTTGATTAGTACTTAAAAGTGTATTTTTATCAAGGTTTTATATCATCATTTTGCACTTGAAGTATCAATAACTCATTAACTAAAGCATGTTTTATAATAACATATCTAATAATATAAAATACATTTAATTTATGGTAAATGTTCATCTTAAATGTAGGCCTATCACATAAATCAAAGGATTGATTGATGAGTTTAACTATTGAAATTGAGAAGACAAAGAGAGGGTTAAGTTTAGAAAAGAGATGTTGATTTAGTCCAAACTGGAACACCATTCGGTTATTGGATCATAACTAAAGTTGTAGAACTTGGATTTAGGTCTGGTTTATATGTATGGAAAGCTAAGACATAGGCCTAAAACTTTCATGAAGAGTCCAAGATTTAAAAGTGTCATTTTCGAGTTCAAATGGTAGCAACAACGAAGAAGTTAAAATCTGTACTGCGTCCCAGACATTGTTTAGTGTTCAGCCCATATCACGAGTTCTAGAAGTCCAAATGTGCCGATTCTTGTTTTGTTAGAAAGCTAAGACAATGTTCCAGAACTTGCATGAAGATTATCTCTTCAAATTCTGATGTGAGCAATGATGTTTTGTTTAGACAAGAAGATAAGGATTGTCACCAAGTCAAGATGTGGCCACCCACTCAACAATTAGTCATCAAATCAATGGTTTCGAAATTTGGCCTATAAAAGAAGGCATTTGCCATGCATTTAGGCATCTTGGTTTTCAGATCAAGATCATGTTCTTAATATCTTTCTTTATATTTTTGTAATGCTTAAGTTTTGCTTTCATTAATCTTTTGTGTATGCCTTTCATTTCCTTTACTATACTTATATAATCATGTTCTCCTCTTGTTTATTTATGTTTCTCTTCTTCATTATGTTTAGCTAAGTTTATAATGTCAATGTGAAAAGGTTTCACTAATGGTGTTAGGATAAGTATAATATAAACTCAATATGGACTTCAATGATTATACCCTAAACAACTTGCTATTAACATGTCTTATCATTTTTATCTTATTAATTCTTAATACCTTGCTTATTAAATGATTAATCTAAATTTGTGTTGTATAACACTTGGTACAACAAATGCTTGGCACTTTTATAGTCAACCGTATGGTATAACCTACACTTGTGCTATGAAAGGAACTTGATTTGTTGTTAACATAAGTTAGCATCATGAATTCCTGACAATATTTGAAAGTTTAATGTTCTTAAATAAGATAATTAATATGATCATGTTAATAATTTATAATGAGCTATTAATGACAAATCATCCAATTGGAACCTCCTTTGTGTGTGGTTTCCAGTTGAGTAATAAAAAGAGTTTATATTATACTTATTTGAAATACCATTAGTGGATCCTTTAACTTTGACAATTGTTTTATCATTGTTTAATCTTCACATTAATCTTACATCTCAAAGTCCTCTTTAACTCATCATCACCATCATCATCTTATTGTTATTATTATTATTTATAATTTATATAGTTAACCTCCCTTTGGTTTGACCCTGGTCTTGCCGGGTTATTTATTACTTTGACACTTCTATACTTGGGAGAAGACATCAATCTTTTGGTCATGTCACTTGTTTGGCTTGCAACCTCAATCAAGATTCCACAGATTCTGTTCACATGTATTATATCTTTTTTGGGTTTTCTGACCACATCCTCATTATTTTCTAATAATTTTCCCTGGTGTGGGGTGTGATCCTAGCCAATGTTATCTTACAAAGGAAGAAATGTCACTTTGGCTAGAATTGGGACTGCAATTTTTTGGAGGTATAAGAAAATGGCCTATCCTTATTTCATGTAATATTGATCAGGACTTATAAATTTTGAACTCATCATCGTAGCGATTTGCATGGAATTGTTTTGCGAGTTTATGATTCTTGAAAACTTTAACGTATTTCTTTCATATAGCTTTTATATGACAAACTATGATGGTTAGGTCATCTATTTGAGTTTCTGGGTACTTAACCATCTTCTAAGGAGTTGCTTAGTGAATCATTACTCTTAACATATCATTGATTTTTCATGAAATTGTTAGCCAGAGTTAAATCTTGAGAAGCTTTGTTTAAGAGAAAGTGATTTTTTGAGAAAGATTTTTGTTAAGCCTTTTGAGATTATTTGTGAAATACTCAAGATGTAATGAGAATGAATAGCTAAACTCTATTGATTTAAAGAAGATGAGTACAATGCATAGTATTGCTTTATAGAATCAGAGTTCACAGGCTTAGGCAAGTTATCTCCATCCATTCTTCTTAGTAACAGAGATCCCTTAGAGAATGCTTTCTTCACTACATATGGGCTTCGTGGTTGGGTGCCCACTTACTCTGATCTTTACCGGGTAGATGTAAGATCTTTCTCAGCACTAAATCTTCTTCTTGAAATATGCTTTAGCCATTCTTTGTTGATACAACTAGTGATGAAAAATTGCTGCTAACCTCTTTTCACTAATCAAATTTAATTGTCCATATCTCATCTTGACCCAATCAACTTCCTCAAGTTCTAATTCCATCTATACCTTTAAAGATGGGATTTCTGCTTTTAGCGACATTACTGTTTTCATCTTATAAACCAAGGAATAAGGTATAATCCCTGTAAATGTCTTTATTACAGTGCAATATGCATGCAGAGCAAAAGGGAGCTTTCATGCCAGTCCTTATACGTGACTACCTTCTTCGACATATTCTTCTTTATATTCTTGTTGGCAGCTTCTACAACACTGTTCATCTATGGCCTATATAGAGATAAATTTGACTGCTTGATTTTCCATTTTATGTAAAGCTCTACTATCATTCTTCCATTGAAGTTCTGAGTATTACTAGTTACTATCTTTTCATATGCTCCATATCAACAAATTAAATCTCGTTCAATGAATCTCTTCACTACCTTCTGAGTTACATAAGCATATGAATTGGCATCTACCTATTTTGTGAAGTAGTCAATGGCTACTAGGATAAACTGATGTTTGTTGTTGGCTTTTGGATTAGCATGCCCAATTAAATTGATTCCCCACTTTACAAATGGCTATGGAGATGTTAAATTGAACTAGATTCTACCAATTTATCTTATCACTGTACACCTAATATTTATGGCATTTTTTAACATATTCTATGCAATCCCTTTCCATGGTTATCCAGAAATACCCTGGCCTTTATATTTGTTTAGCCGTCATATATCCATTAGCATGAGTTGCACAATTCCTTTCATGAGTTACTTAGAGCGCCTTTTTTTATTTTGTCTCATCCAAACATCTCAACAATATTCCATCAATCGACCTCTTGTATAACACTTCTACATCGAGGTAATAGTTCATGGCTAACCTTCACAAGGTTTTCATATCTATATTGGATGCCCTCGAGGGATACTTTTGGTGTTGGATAAACTGTTTGATATCATAACACCACAAATTCCCATCCATTTTTTCTTCGACTGAGCAATAGTGGGCCAAAGAATTCCTGACTTCAATACTTATAGGTTGCACTCTGTTCCCATAATCAATTTTAGCCATAAAAGCTAAAGTGGTCACATAATCAACAAATTTATCTCTTCCTATATGAATGAATTTTATCTTGTCAAATTCTTATGCTAGTTTGGAGAAATATTCTTGATATGGCCTCAACTTCTCATCTTTTATATGTCATTCTCCTTGCACTTGTTAGATTATTAGCATTGAGTCTCCATAGACATCAAATTTCTTTATCTTAAACTCTAATGCAGCTTCTAATCAGAGGATTCAAGCTTCATACTTTGACATATTATTGGTGCATTCAAATTGCAGCTTGATCAAAACAAAGTATTGCTTTTTGTTAGGGGAAATTATCACTACTCCTACTCCATTCCTTACTACTCTATCAAAATACATTGTCCACAACTCTAGTTTTTCTTCTTTTTCTACTACTAGCACATATTCATTTGGGAAATCAAAATTCAAAGACTAATAATCTTCAATTGCATTGTCTGACAAATGATCAGCAATAACACTTCTTCTCATAACTTTTCTTGTCATGTCCATTATGTCATACTCAGCCAATAACACCTGCCATACTCAGCCAATAACACCTGCCATATTGTTATCCTACTTGATAAATAAGGTTTTTCAAAGATATATTTGAGTGAATCTAGTTTTGAAATCAGCCATGTAGTGTAATACAACATATACTATTGAAGTCGTTTTATAACCTATACAAGTGCTCAATAAAGCTTTTTTGTCATCGTGTATCTGGACTCGCAATATGTGAAAAACATAATCAAATAATAAATCATTCTCTCCTTTCCTCCAGACTCATCATGTTTCTAGGGTACACATACCATTGCCTTTTTGGTTGTTGTCAAATATAGAATCAACGGTTTGCCAGGAATGAGAGGCGCCAACAAAGATGGATTTTTCAAATGTTGCTTGATTTTATTGAAAGTTTCTTGGTATTCCTCATTCCATACCACAACCTTTTTCTTTAGAAGGAGTCGAGAGATTGGCTCACAAGTTGTTATTTGAGATATAAACCGAGCAATGTAGTTTAGAAGACTCAACCCTCTTATTTTTTTTTAGGTGCCCACATAGCCTAAATTTCTTTTACTTTATCAGGGTCGACTTCAATACCTTGGCCACTCACCATAAATCCTAGTAGCTTTCTGGATTTTACCCTGAATGAGCATTTTACGGGTTCAACTTCAACTAATATTTTCTCAACCTTTCAAACAACTTTCTCAAACTCTGACAATGGTTTTCTCTCTCTTTGAATTTAGCAATCATGTCATCCATATACACCTTAATTTTTTTATGCATCTTGTCATGGAACAAAGTTACCATTGCCCTTTAATAAGTGGTCCAATTTTTTTTTTAGTTTGAATGGCATCACTTTATAGCAAAAGGTTCCCCATAGAGTAACAAAGGTTGTCTTCTCTTTATCTTCATTAGTCATTTTGATTTGGTTGTATCCAGAGAAACCATTCATGAAGGAGTATGTTGAGCTTCGCACCTGATTGTCAACAAGGATGATCTATGGCAAAGGGAAGTCATTTTTCAGGCTTGCTTTATTTAAATCCATTTAGTCTACACATACCCTTATTTTGCCGCCTTTCTTGGGAACTATCAATATATTAGATACCCATTGAGGATACTCAACTACCTCCAAAAAACTAGCATCCCATTGCCTTTCTATCTCGACTTTCACCTTGAGCACCATATTCGAATGAGTTCTTCATACTTTATGCTTTATAAGTATACTTCCTTCATTTGATGACACTTTATGCACTACAATGTTAGTATCTAAACTAGGCATGTCTGTGTAGGACCAAGCGAACACATTGACATATTCACGTAGTAGAAAAATCAGGTTTTCCTTTTTGCTAGCAGCGATTAGAGTCCTTATTTTCAATTCTCGTTCATCCTGCCTTGTGTCGACATTAATTGTCTCTAACTTTTCTTTTATTGGTTTCCAAGCTCGCTTTGATTGTTCTAATAACTTAACAAATTCTTTTACATAATTATGTTCCCATTCATTTTTCGTCATTGCAATTATGTACTCACCAAAATTTAGCCATTCATTAGTTTAATGTGCTTGTGATTTTATGGACGATTCACTTTTTAAATTTTCTGAATGTGAAATGTGTTTTAGTGTGAGTGTGTAGTATTTGCAAAGATAAAGAAACAAAAAAAATTGTGAAAATGCATAATCTCATTGATGAAAGAAAGGCTCAACTACAATGAAAACCATATATTGACATCTTAAGCAAAGATCGCCAACTTGGTATAAAGAAAATACAAAGACATAAAAATAAAAAGCATAAAAGCACACTAAAATAACATTGTCATTTACTTTTTGAAGACTATAGGAGACTTTTGGTTCTCCTAATTTGGAACCTTTTGCCATTTGCCAGCTTTCGCACGAAGGTCTTTGCAAATGTTTCTTCCATGGTGTAGATAATTAGTTGTTGTAACAAATCTTCTCTTTCTACACCCTTTCCTTTCTCACTATAGCTCTTGACCTTACTATCATTTTATTCTAGTGTGTTGATGCCCATAATAGTCAAGCCTTTGGTAGGGACATTTGTCATATCTTTGGAGGGCATTACATAAGCAACCTTGTGGAATGATACATGGATTTAGGGGATGGCAATCTCTTCTTCTTTTGGTTCCCTTCTGTTCAGCATGACCAACTTTTTTTCTCGTTTGTTATTAGCAACTCTTTTATAGACTTTTTTTCCAGGCTTAAAGTCGAGCTTGAATCTCTAATTTGTAGCGTTCATCCTTATTGGAATTATCCTTTCAGGATTTCCAGTGATAGGATCATAATGAAAAGGAAATCTATGCTTTAAGAAATATTTGGTCGTCATTCATGTGGTTTCAAAAATTACCTATTTTCTCAATATTGTGTTTTTTGGCACC
>Ga0325402_1000778_pt1 | contig 24029 bp, 11 predicted proteins | sample PopdelMetagenome_22_FD_207212 | JGI IMG/M metagenome (GOLD analysis project Ga0325402, IMG submission 207212) | Populus deltoides microbial communities from Bellville, Georgia, United States - Xylem-PdKOR-R3 | ecosystem: Host-associated > Plants > Phyllosphere > Stem > Wood/Secondary xylem...
ATAATTATATCAGTCATGATATTCAAATTAAATTTATCTTTAAAGTTAAAAATTGAATTTGTATGTTCATAGGAGTTTTTTTTTTTTTTAAGCGTGCCTATATATAAATAATTGATAAATCCAAATTAAAATGAAAATATGATGTGGTTTTCTTGTAAAGTATATCCATTTACTATTTGGATTATTGATAAATATAAATTAAATTGAATATATTTATTTGGTTAATAATTTAATCAAACAAACAAACATAATATTTTTCTTTAGTATGAGCTGAGTTTTTCATTATTTTTTTAGTTTCATTTCAATTAGGGAGTTTCCCTCTTTCATTATATTGTTATCAAACTCATATCTAGCAGAGAGTTAAACGAGTTAAACCAGATTAATTTTAAAATAATATTATTTTTATTTTTTAATTAAAACGACACCATAATAGATAAATACTTTAAAAACAAAATCTTGAAATTGACCTGATCAAGACTTACTCGAGTTTGGTTGAATTACAAGTTGACTTGATCTAATCTCACCTGGATTTGGTCGAATCGTAAGTTGATCCGACGAATCACCCGAATTTGATTAAGTCAATATCCACCTAGTTAAAAAAAAAAAAAAAAAACCTTAGCATGGACCAAGTTTTGAGTCAGGGTCATTGGGTCAATCCACTAGACCAAGTTAGTTCACTAGACTAAGTTAGTTGAGTTTAATAGTTATGCTTAACTACATTTATTAAGAAGTTTTTTTTTTTTTGAGAAAATAGGTTTTCAAGACCTTTTAAAAAATTAAGGTGAATCCTTATGTTTAGAATATAAGATTAACCTTAGAAACAAGTATAAACATTAAAATTAATTAACAAAGAAACTAAAACACATCATTTTTTAATATGAATTTCGTATTCGGCCTCTCATATTTTCTATTCATAGCATTGTTTGGCATGTAAATTTTTGTTTTTAGTCTCTCAAGTTTTAGTTTTTTTTAATTAGTCATCATTTTTTTTTCTTTTCAATTAGATCCTCTCTGCTCTAAAAATTTAGGTGCTCTTTGGATCCAATTTCAATTCTTTATCTTCCCACTATATAAACAATACGAAAATCTTGTTTCTTTCTTATATGAGATAAATTTTTTGGATTTCACATAAACATGTCAACTAATGATTTCTTAAGATTAGTTTTTTATTTACAATAATTTATTTTAATATTGTTAATGTTTTTATGTTATAGAGATTACGTTGAAAAATAAATTTCAATAAAGTTTTAATCTTAAAAGTGAGTAGATCTCACTTTTAATTTAACTTCAAATATGTCTATTAAATATGTTTTAAAATAATTTTTTTCAACACTCTCCCATGACTAAAAATTATTTGATAAGCATAAAAGATTTGAAGATTTGTAAAGAGATAATGATTTAATGGATTACTATATTAGGATTAATAACTCTTGACTTTGAACTTTTTTTATTGAAATAGTATTAAATTTACTTAGCCAAATAGTAAATGCGATATCTTAAGCTATTTAGACTTTTATGTAAATTAAGATAATAATATTTATATGGTTCTCTACCTTAAGATTTCCTTTGGTTCTCACAATTATGTTCATTTTGGCATTAAACAACTCCTAGATTTATGAGTGTCGTAGATAATTCAGTCTTTTTCAAATTCTAAAAGAAACAATCATATTTCTCACTTATATATTTGATATTTTATTAAGAGTATAATGTTATACTTCACTTAGTATACCAAAATATGAAAGTCATTAAGAGCATGTTTTGCCTTTTATCACTCTACAATTAACACCTTTTTATGAAATTAATTAGTTTGCAACTGCTATAAAAAATGTTATATAATTTAGTTTTTTTTAAAAACCTAGATTTTAGAATCTCCAATCAACCAGGTAGGTTTATCATCATTACATTTTGTTTTTGTTTTTAAAGGTTTTAAGTTCATTCCTTTTGATTAAATTATACACAAGCTATCTCGTCAAAAATCTCGTTAGCAAATCCTAATATTTTTTCTTAACTTTATATAATCAATAAAAATAATTTTATTTAAGAAATAGTGTTTAACAATATTATATCTCTAGACTTATTATTATATATTATTTTGTGTCATTCCAATTGGAAACTGACTATAACAATGGATACAAACTGCAGGCACTAGTTTTTGCCAACATAGAATATCCTTTAAGAAGTTTCAAAGCCATTTGGCTTCCTCTTTAACACTATCAAGAGTAATAAACCCTGATCTCATTATGGATGTTGCTACCCAATTTTTAACCCGTGTTTTTGATAAATTTACAGAAAAAACCAAAAAATAGCAAAAAAACAATGAAAACCCCAAAAAATACATTTTTGATATATTTGCATCGTTTTTAGCATTTTCAACGTCATCTCAAAAAAATAAAAATTTTCAAAGGAATTTGAAACGCGTTCAATTTTTAACGCGTAAATTTTATGATCACTGATTTTCCTTGTTGAGTTGACGTTGATATTGCTCGTTTTCAAAAATAGAAAAAAATAAGAAAAATCAAAATTTACAAAAAAAAAGAGGAAAAGAAAAAGAAAGGAAAAGTTGAGGGACTAGTTTGAAAACCTAGCAAAACTTTTCCTATTAATACTAAGTTACAGTGAACACAAAAAGGGGGGGAGAAATTTACACAGGACACGGGGAGAAAAATTTTACAACCATGGGGGCGGAGGAAATTTTGGGGGGAAAACGAGAGAAAAAAAACTAAACCTAAAAAACCCATTTTCTCTGTAGCCGCCACCCTCTAGAAACAAAAAAAGGACCCTCCCTTCTCTAGCTAGAACAAAAAGGGGCGGCCGCCTCCCTCCCTTGAAAAATTGAGAGAAACCCCTGCTTTGGGGTTTTGAATTTTGATCTTCTGAAAAGAACCCAAGCCGCCTTCCTCCTTTTGATTTTTTTTTTAGGTTCCTTCTCCCTTTGCCCGAGCAAGACTCCCCTGCTCAACCCTCCCCCATCTCCCCGTCATCTACCATTTCAGCAGCCATCACCCTTCCCCCTCTGCCATTTCGGAAACCCCCACACAAGCCAGGCGTCAGCCCCCTCTCTTTGGAAGAAACGAGGAAACAAAAGGAGAGATTCTCCCTCTTCCTCAGCCAGCTGGCTCCCAGCCTCACAAAAGCCAACGCTCCGTTCACCAGACTCTCCCTCACAGTAAACCTATCTTCCCCATCTCCAGAGAAACCAAAACCACAGCCCCACTCTCCCGGTCATCAACACAGTGACCGCCCCTCCCATTTTGGGGTCTTCTCCCTTTTCTTCTCCTGAAACCGGCCAAAGCTTGGCCCTTCCCTTGGCCAGAAGAGCACTAGAGGAGAGCTGTCGCCTCCCTCCCCTCAGCCATTTCGACATCCAGAACCCAAAGCCAGCCGGCCAAACAGCCTCCAGCGCCAACAGACCGGTAGTCCTTGGTCATGCCACTGGCCACTTGAAACAGAAGAAGAGGAAGCGAAAAAAGCTTGCAGAGAGAGCAGCAGATTTGAACAAGGAGAAGGAGGGAGAAGCAGATCTGAAAGAAGAGAGAACCGGAAGCTTTGCTTGTGTTTTTGGGTGTTTTGCAGGTAACGGCGTTGCTCACAGCAGACAAAAGGGTGAAGAGGGAAGGAAGCCATTACGGATCTCCCCACGCCCTCTAGATTTCGCGGCGGCGCGTGAACCCACGCGCCGCCAGTGGCGGGGGCACGTGGAGGAGATGCGCCGCCATTGTTCCAACGCCCAGAAACCTTCCAGCCACAGTTCCTGCAGATTCCAAAGGGCTTCCTCGCATTTTCCTGTTATTTTTTAGGAATGGGTTCTGTAATTTTGGAATGTTAAGGGTTTGTTTGGTTAATTTTGATTTTTTATTTTGTTTTGTAAACATGTAATTATGGGTGAGAAAATTGTAAAAAGGGATGTGTGTGTTTGTACTTTTTTTTATTTATGTTATTGAATTATAAAATCAAAAAGACAAAAAGAATTAATTGTTTAATTTGAATATGATTAAATATCTCAAGGATAAATAAAATTATGTTATATTTTTCATGAGAGTGTAAGAACATGTTTCTACATATATTTGGGGATTTAATAACTGATTTATTAAAACCTTAGAATTTAATTAACATTTCAAATTTTCAAATCACATCAAATCGCAAAGCAACTTACCTCAGGTAGGGAGCGCTAGAGATGCTAATACCTTTCCTAGCCACAACCAGTTCCTAACCCTCGAATCTTTGACAACAACCAGTAAATCCGGGTTTCCTAGTAACCCTCAATGAAATACTAGGTGGCGACTCCCAAAGAACCAATCAAGCAAACTTAACAAAAAATTACCGAATTGCCGCGCGGGGGACGTGCGACAATGGACATTGTGATATATGTTTGCTTAAAGGATTTCCAAGATACAGCTACTCCAACGAGTGTGAAGTCATATTTAAATCCTTAGTATTAGATATATAATTAACATCATTATATCCTTCTAATGTCACCGGGTATTCAGTATATAGTAACTCATAATCCAAGGTTTTTTTTTTTTTTTGTAAAGCATACCTATATATGAACTATTGAAAAATACAAATTAAAATGAAAATATCGATTTGGTTTTCTTGCAAAGCATATCCATTTACCATTTGAATTATTGACAAAAACAAATTAAATTGAATATATTTATTTGGTTAATAAATTAATCAAACAAACAAACATAATATTTCTCTTTAACTTGAGTTGAGTTTTCATTATTTTTTTACTCCCATTTCATGCTTTATGGATAGTGCTTGTTTGAATTGAATATAGGAAAATTAATTTGATTTCAAATTAAATTGGGGGATTTAAAAAAAAATGATAATAATCTTATAAAATATCAAAAAAAATATAACAAAAAAACTAAAAACGCCAATCATATTGATTGTACACTCACACACATTTCACTATTCACTACAATAGTGGATTTATAGTTTACCCTTCTAAAAAAACCAATAGCCTTTGAGTTAGGGGTATTTTAATCTTTTTACATGATTTATTAGTCATTTAAAGATTGAACAAGGATATACATGTCTTTTCCATAATTTTTAAATAGTAAAAAAACTTAATTACTCCTAATTAAAAAGAAAATAAAGGTGTTGAACAAGGGTATTTAGGTCTTTTACTTTTTAAAATAAAATAAAAGGTCAACTTTGCCTTTGCAATCAAAGAAAAATGAACCGTAGACCCATGGCCTTTTGGTCTTTTCACACAGTTTTTGTGGTTAATCTCATAATTTGGTCATCTTAGCCTAAATTATCATTTTTTTAATCAATAAAATTGTTAGAGTGTGCTTACAACTCGTCAGCTAGTGGAAGACACCCATATTTTTTGGGTAGAACGTGCAGCACCTTCTAGAGATAGAACTAGCCCCTTTATCATTTTGTTAAATGCGCCACAAAGTTCTCTTCCTCCTGGTATGACGTGTGTTGGTGACGATATGGTGGTTGGTCGCCAAAGAACCTTTTGTTCCATTTCTCTCTCCTTCACTAAAAAACGTAGGTTTGTCCTCTTTTTTCTTTGGTATTTTAATTTCAATTCTTATTCTTTTGATTTATATATTTTTTACCCTTTTATAAAAGTTTTATTTTTTTTCAATTTAATTCTTCAATTTCAATTTGTCATATTTTATTTTTTTCAATTCGATCCCTTACTGTTTTGATTTTTTTTTCCTTGACTCCTTCAATCTAAATTTATGGTGTATTTTTTTTTCAATTTGGTCCTCATCCTTTAGTTTTTCCCCCTTTTGTTAAAGTTATTTGTCTTTTTAATTTAACCCTCCAACAAAAAAATTTATATTGCTCTCTAATTTATTTTTTATTTTGATTTTCATCCTTATTCTTTTAATTATCATTTTTTATTTTATACCCTCTTGTGTTATTTATTTATTTTTTCTTGATTTTATCATTCAATATTTTATTTGTTGTGGATTGAGTTTCATAATTTTTTCATATATGGTACTTTTAACCCTAAAAGTGAGTGGATCCTATTTTTAATTTAGCCTCAAATGTGCCTATTAAATATGTTTTAAGATGAAAAATTTCCAATACTCTCTCACATGCATGAAATTTGTCTGACTGGTATAAAAGATTTGAAGATTTGCAAAGAGATATTGATATGGTGGATTACTATATTAGGATTAGTACCTTTTGCCTTGAACCTTCCTTAGTGAAATAGTATCGGATTTACTTACCTAAATAGTGAACACGATGTCTTGAGTTATTCAACCTTTTATGTAAATCAAGATAATAATATTCATATAGTTCTTTACCTAGAGATTTCCTTTAATTTTTACAATTATGTCCTAAACAACTCCTAGATTTATGAATGTGTAGATATTTAGTTTTTTTTTGGAATTTTCAAAGAAATGACCATATTTTTTACTCATGTAGTTGATCTTTCATTAAAAGTATAATGCTATCCTCCAATAAATATACCAAAATATGAAATTCATTAAAAGCATATTTTGCCCTTTATCGCACCTGTCGCACCCGACATCACGACGGCCAAGGTTCTCAAAAAACGCATTTTTGACACGACACGAAAAATGTAAAATAAATTCGGATCGTAAAAACGGATTGTAAAATCGTAAGAATTTTTTTTTCATACATAGTTCAAGCATCTTAAAATACATGGTTCAAATAAAAATTCATACATAGTTCAAGCACTTTAAAATACATGGTTCAAAAAAAAATTCAACAAAAACAAAATAATTAAACCAAGTTAATTCCATCATCTAGCTCACATATTATATAATTAAATAAAAATAGTCTAAAGAAAATTAAACACGATAGATTCATAATTCAAATCACAGGTTTCATGTATTTGATTATAAAATCTGGATTGATCTAATACGTTGTTGTTCTAATATTGAAAAAAAAATCTTCCTAAGATTCTAGTTCATTATTTTTAGTTAAGAATCTTTTTTTATGTGAATTGATATTTTTTTTAAAATTTTTTAAACAGTTCTAATTATAAAACTATTCTATTTTTTTTAAAATTAAAAAAATACAATTCACAACTTAAACAACATAATTCATGCCACCTATTTAGTTATAGATAAGTCTGAATCACAATCGAGTTGTTACATTGGATAAAATTGTCACGTCAAAATATAAGCTAGATTGCAATAAATTGAATATTGTTAAAAAAGATTGTTAATGCAGTAGAAGAGCTTGCAGATGAATTATTCAGTGATAATTGTTTATATTATTATCGACCCATCATTAATAGTTATAAGATCCATTGGGAATCGAGCTTGACAAGGAAGTCTGCCATGTCACCCCTTTGGGGTGTAGCTGGTAGCACATCTTTTGTGTGAACAAATGGCATGCTATTATTGGTCTGGAGGAAGCATTATTGCAGTGCAGTATATCTTTTTGTCGAAATCATTCCGTATCCAAATCGTGATTTTTTATGATTTTATTTGATTTTACTGATTTTATTTGATTTCAACCTGATTTTATTAATTTTTAAGTTTTTAAAACGATTCTATATATTAAGTATATATTAACTTGTAAAATTATATAATTTTATAAGTTAAATTATTATTTTAATAACCTTGATGACGGCTTTAAAAATTCATCAATAAAAAGAACATATTTCTGATATCTTGTTCTTTAATGGAGAAATATCTTGTTTAAAGAGTCGCCACCTAGTATTATGGTTACTAGGAACCATAACCGGTCAACAGAGATTCTATGGTACGGGACTGGTTGTGGCTAGAGAAGGTATTAATACCCTAGCACACCCTACCTGAGGTAAGCTCCCTTGCTGGTTTTGTCTTAAATTGCTAAAAATTTGTTGGTCTATGCTATGATGGTTTGCTTGTAATATTCCTGACTTTGGCATCAGTGAATATTCAACTATGGATACTTCCAACTCTGGCGTTGATAAATATTGCGTGGCTAAAATAAAAAAATAAAAAAAATAAATTTAAATCAATATTTTTATTCATGACTCTAGTGTAAGTGAATAAACAAATAAAATAAATTTATTTTTATGCATGTATATATTTTTTATTTTTTTACATAGAGAAATAAAATAAATTTAAATTAATATTTTTATTCCTAACTCTGGCGTTAGTGAATAAACCAATAAAATAAATTTATTTTTTTATGCATGCGCACACACAAATATATATATATAGTTTTATTTTTTTTATATGAGGCTGTGCACAACTCAGTTCATATAGACTGGACTAGACCCTGCCAACCAGGCCAGTGACCCTGCTGGGAAAAGGCACGCATGCATGAATTATTCACGCATGCTGTGCATAGTGCGAGGGTAATTAAAATTACCTTCGCACAATACCAGCCTTATTTGAATTCTACAAAGCTAAAGAAAGCTTACCTACTCTGCTGGAGTGCTAGCATTTTGGGCGAAGATCAGTGAAGGCGCTCGTTGCTGGGAAACTGAAATTCATCCTTCTACCTTTGCTTTCCTGCCCTCTGTTCTTTCTCTCGTCTTCTGTCTCTAGTGCTGGAGATCATGAAGGCAATGGTCACTCTTTCCTCTGTGGCTTTTATAAAGCTAGAGTATGGTCTCTGTAACGAAAGTATGCTATCCTGGCTATTTGTGTTCTGGGTCTTTTTTCTTCTCTCTCGGTCTCTGTCCCTATTCTCCTTCTTCGTCTGTGTGTTTCTCTCTGCCTCTCTCCCTCTCTTTGTATAATCTCTATCTATCCTCTTGCTTGCCCCTTGTGTTTTTTTTTGTTTCGGTTCGTGCTCTCCCCTGTGTTTGTCTCCTTCCCCCTGTTCACTCGTTACTGGTTGCTGAAGACTGTGAAGACGATGGTCAATGCCGGTTCTCGTCTTTGTGTTTTCATCCGTTGGTGTTTTTCTCTGGGTTTACGTCTTCTTTGCTTTTGGTTTTATATTCTGTTGCCCCTGTTCTCGTGATGAAGAAACGTAGACAATGGTGATGCCTTGTCAATGGTCTTTGGTTCCAGGTTGTTTTTTTTCTGCAAGGACGAAGAGAATGGCAGGGCTGATCCTCGTCTATGTATTGGATGCAAATTCAGCAACAGATTAATAATGGATTACATATATATTAATTTTTTAATATTAATAATGAATTTAACAACATAAAATCAGTTGTTAAAAAATAAATTAATATATTAAAAATCAGCAACAGATTTTTCGTTGCTAATATGGTAACACAAAATTTTCAATGAAAAAATATGTCGCTGATAAAGAAAAAAGATTAGAATTTGACTTTTATACAAAAAAAAAAAAACAATAATAATGTGTTAATAATTAATTGGTACATTGCAAAAAAAAAAAAAAAAAACCTCACCCAGGCATATATCAATCTCAAGAGAAAAACCTTTCATTCTCCAAAAGAACCTTAACCCCATATATCCCTTTTTTTCTTTTTCAAAAACCCCATTTCTATCACTTTTTTTATATTGTTCTCCATGAATATGTGCTTCCAAGACGTCCTTTTCCAATAATCCTATCTGTTACTTTCTTAACTTCTTCTCTAGTGCTATGCTCCCAAGGATTTCATCTTTTAAGGAACAAATATGGTGCAACAAATTAAAATACCAGGTATAATTAGAAACCTATATTTGAGAGATTGTGTTTATAATATAGAGGGAATATATATTATTTTATTAACTAATTTTATGGATGAGAAGAGTAATTTTGTTCAATCTTTTGCAAATTATTTGTTAAATATGGTTGTCATAACAAGCTAATGTTTCTAATTGTTAATGTAATGTTCTTTATCTTAGTAATTTCTATCAGCTAACAAAAGTCTAAAACATGACAAATAAATAATATATTTCATTTTAAATTCATTAACTGGGTGAGGTCGATCAATGTAATGGAAAACAAATATACAGAGAAAGGGGGGTTGAGCTTTGTGTTTAATAGAAAAATAAACATTGGATGGTCAGTACTTGATAATACTATAAACAAGGCAGAGAGAGGGCAACTTAGTTTATTGATGGTTACAATCATTAATTTCATGGTTACAATTTGAAATAAAGGAAATTGTTCTTGTTTAGTAGTGTTAAACATAGCATAGCGGAGAGAGTATGATTTACATGTTTCAACAAATAAAGAAAATTAAGAATTCAATTTTCTAATTACAGTTGTATGCAATGAAAATAATTTGTAGGCTTGCAGAATGAACATTGTTTCCATATAAATCTATGCTCAATTATTGTCTTTGAAACTTTACCATGTATTCATAACTGTATATGATAGCAAAGGAAGGAAGGAAAGATTTGTAATCATTTTACTCAATAGCAATTCTAATTGGTATTAAATATTAATATATCACTCATTGGATTTTGAATCTCAAAATAACATGATTTGTAGTTCATTCCTGTTATAGCATATTAAAGAAAATTTAAAATTTAAGGTTGTAATTTTATATTTACTTCTAGTATTTATTTATTTATTTATTACTATGTATCTTCTTTCTAGTTAAAGTAATGTTATTAATTTATTTTTTAAATTTTTTAACACTATTATTCTTGGTCATTTTTTTTTTCTAATTTCAAATTGTTGAATGAAAGATAACTTAGTTTATAGAAAAATTACATTGTCAATGAATCTTGGCGTCTGTTTGCTAATAATGGTGTAATTTGTCTCCAAAGTGTTTTTATTGTTTATACTACACTTCTTTGAAAGAGAAGTTGCTATTTTGTGTGTTGTGCAATTTAGCGACCATAGATTAGATAAACATACAATCGTATTTTAGTTTATTAGTATTTCTTTGTTTAATGTGATAATCTTAAGTAATAAATTATTGATCAAATAAATATTTAATAGTTGGTTAAAAAAATAATTGTGGCATGTGTTTGCATGAAAACTTCGTTTCTACAATATTACTTGACAATGCAAACGATTATTTTTGTTTTTAATATAAGAATCTAGATTACTAATGCTGAAGAAAAAAAATGACGGTGGAAAATAGAGTAGTTGCTTGGTGTACCTAATTAATTAGCTAGCTATTTTGCCTACATAATTTTACTAATCCATTGGACAATCAAAACAACATAGTATCTTTTCTCTTTTCACATAATTCCAACTACTTAATTATATTTCAACTTCATGCAATACTACAATGTTATTATCTTTTCTTTTATTGCAAGTTTTCATATATTTCCCTTTTATAACTTATGAGCAAGTTATTAATGAAGTTATTTTGGTAATTTATTATATAAAGTGTTAAATATAGATTAAGGAATATATTAAAAAATATTCTAAAATTTTGTTGGTTTTAATTATGTTAATTAGATTAATATAGATGATTGATCATGGATGTATCACCGTCGTAGGGATGGTCATATTTGTCCAGAATTTGTTGCGGGTGTATGAAGATTTATTAATTTTGCATTTTCAATTGATGAAAATATATCTGGAGGTAAAATTAGATGTCCTTGTGTTAGGTGCAAAAATCAAAAGTTTTTAGTGGAAAAAGATGTTTATAAGCGCCTATTTTCAAGAGGATTTTTGCCTGATTATGAAAATTGGACTGTACATGAAGAGCTTTATGTTTCAGAACCAATAATTGTTGGACCTTCATCAGTTGGGTGTAGTGATGTTGTGAATGATGTTTATGAAGAAAATTCATATAGGAATATGGTTCTGCATGCAATGAGGGTTGGTGATACATACTCTAATGATATGGTTTCTAGTCCTATGGTAGCAGAGGAACTTCCAAATCTAAAGGCAGATAAATTTTATAAATTATTGAAAGCTGTAAAGGAGTCTTTATAGGATCGGTGTACTAAGTAATCCAAATTATCTGCTCGTGTACAATTGCTTAATATAAAGTCAACTCTAAATTTGACTCAGACTGCCTTCAATAAATTTACTGAATTTACAAGAAGTTGCATGTCTGATAATGGAAATTTAGTTTTAAATTTCTATGATGGCAAGGAATTTATGTGGCCACTTGGACTTGGTTATGAGAAAGATGATGTGTGTCCTAATTATTGTATGTTGTACTATGGGGTAAATGCAATGAAAACAAATTGTGACTTTTATAGAAGTTTACGATACAAACCTAGAAATCTCACTAATAAAGGTTCTAATAAGTCAGAGAAACAACTCTAATACTTTCCTTTGACACATCAAGACTTTAGAGGCTATTCATATCTCCACATCATGCCAAAGATATGACATGACATCATTTTCATAGGTCAGATGATGGAGTTTTGGTGTATCCATCTAACGGGGAGGCATGAAAGAAGTTTAATCAAGACCATTAGGACCTCGCATCCGATCCACGAAATATTCGGTTAAGATTATGCATTGATGGTTTTAGTCCATTTAACATGTCTTCAAATGTCTACTCTTGTTGGCCAGTAATTGTTACTGTTTATAACTTGCCTCCTTGGAAGTGTATAACCTGACCATTCATGTTTTTGTTAATGATTATTCTAGGGCCGAAGAATATGGGAAAAAGCTTGGTATTTTCCTATGACCGTTAATTGATGAATTGACAAAGTTATGGCTTGTTTGTGTTAGTACCTATGATATATATAGGAAGGAAAATTTTCAATTAAGAGCAACTTTGAAGTGGACCATTAGTGATTTTCCAGCCTATGGTATGTTATCGGGTTGGAGTACTCATGGCAAGTTGTCTTGTCCTTATTGTATGGAGCATATCAAAGCCTTTAGATTAAAGCATGGAGGAAAAACAACCTTTTTTTACTGTCACCGACAATTCCTACTTATTGATCACCTATATAGATATCAATCAAATAAGTTTTTGAAAGCAATAACATAATGACTCCCTCATTTACCTCATCGATTTGGTTCAAAAATGTTATCTGAAGTGTCCAAGTTTACAGAGGGACATATTAGAAGTTCCTTGCATAATTATAAAATTCCAGGCTTTGGTGTTACACATAATTAGGTGAAGAAGAGCATTTTCTAGGAGCTTCCATATTAGCATACAAATTTGATTCGTCATAATCTTGATGTCATGCACATTGAAAAAAATTTCTTTAACAATATTTTTTATACAGTAATGGATTGTCCTGATAGAAGCAAGGACAATTTAGAGGCTAGGTTGGATATTTAGTTGTATTATAAGAAGCCAAACTTACATTTGCAATATGATGCAAGTGATCAGGTTTACAAACCTAAAGACACTTATTATCTCTTCAAGAAACAACAACAAAAAGTGTTGTCATAGATGAAAGAATTGTCCTTTCCTGATGGTTATGCTTCAAACATCTCATGGTGTGTAAAAGAGGCACAATGCAAGGTTTCAAACATGAAAAGTCATATTTTTATGCAAAGACTTCTTCCAATTGCCTTTTGACCTTACTTGCCTAAGCCACTATGAGAGTCATTAACTGAATTGTCAGTATTTTTTCAGAACATTAGTGCTACAAGTTTAAATGTCCAACATATGGAGTTGTTGTAGATGAATATCATTGAAATTACTTGCAAACTTGAAAGGATTTTTCCTCCATCCTTTTTTAACTCTATGGAACACTTAACAATACATTGACCTTAAAGGAAAAAGTCAGAGGACCCATTCAATATCGATGGATGTATCCATTTGAATGGTATTCATGTCTATTATTTTTCATTATTTTCCATTTTTTCCCAAACTAATTGATATCAATGATATAGGTATATGTTTTATTTGAAGAAAAAGTGACCAATAAAGTTAAAGTTGAGGGTTTCATATGTGAAGCATATTTCATTGATGAAATTACAAATTTTGCATCTTATTATTTTAGTGATGATGTGCAAATAATATGGAATCCAGTTCCAAGAAATGATAACGGTGGCATTAAAAGTCTTGATGGAAAACTTTTAATTTTTCCTTACCTGGGGAAAAAATTGTCTAGAAGATCGTATAGAAGATAATTATCACATGCTGAAATGAAAATTGCATATGACTATATTTGTTTCAGCTGTGAAGAATTGAAGCCCTATTTAGAGTAAGTATGAAATATTTTTTTTCCATACTTTATTCTTAATAATTTAATTTTAAAAACAAAATGTTTATAATTTAGTCAATGTCATCAAGAGCTAAAGTCACAACAACCACATGCGAGCGATGCCAAAATAGAAAAATTATGCGAGGAGATCTTTTCAATTTGGTTAAAAAATAACATAAGTAGTTTTATAAAATGATTTTTTTAATTCAATTTTATTCTTTTAAGAAATTATTTTTTTTTGAAAAAATATTTTTTATGGTGTTAAATATTGTGCTAGGTTAAATATCAATCAAATGGAACTGGGAATCAAATCCCTGCACTTGCTATGGGCCTTCAAATTTAGTAAAATGTTATAATAGGTATTATGTGAATGGTTTTAAATTTCATACTCAAAGTTATGGTCGATTTAAAAAGATGATGAATGGTAGGGTTTGTGTGAAAGGAAGTTGCTATGATGACAATGAATATTTAAGGAGTAGGTGCTATTATGAAATGCTTGAAGAAGTTGTTCGGCTAAAATATTTAGGGAGTAGGTGCAAGGTATTCATGTTTAAATGCCATTGGTATGATACAAGAAGAGGAATTAGAATGCATAATTCAAATGGTTTGGTTGAAATCAAGCATACTTCTCGACTATATAGAAATGAAGATTTTGTGCTAACGCAACAATGTCAACAAGTCTACTATACATGTCCACCTGATAATAAATCTTTTGAATGGTGGATAGTTATTAAGACAACCGCTAGAAGTTACTATAATATTGACATGAGTGAATTTATTGAAGATGATAACAATATGAAATCATTTGATGTCGCTCCGTCAGATGATATTTCTCAACCATGTCGTGTCCTTCCTACCCAGACACTTGATGATCCAAATATATTTGTTGAAGCATCATATTATACAGAAATCAACCATTATGAATTGCTTTAGTTACATGTAAATTCTGTAAAAGCTGAAAGGGTTTCAGAAGAAGAATTTGATGATGATGTTAAAGATAATTACGATGATGATGATGATGTGGTTATGAGTCATGATAATGATGAGCAGCATAATGATGATTTACTGTAAAATTTATTTTTTTTATTTATTGTATTTGGACTTGTTTTTAAGTGATATAAGTTGTGTTTGTATTAATGGTATTAATTAAAAATAATAATTTTATTATTTTTTATTTTATTATTATTTTAATTAGTTCATGTTCAGTAATTAAAAATAATTCAATTATATTTATTCTATAATTTTTTATTATTAATGCTAATTTTTTTATTCTATTTCAGGTATCTATCATGCCTCAACATGGTTCTATATTAGGTTCCAGGAGTAATAGGACCACTTCATCTAGATCAAATGGCCCTTCATCCGGCCCGAATAACCAAGCATCCATTTCTCATCAACCTATTCATCATGAATTGCATGATTGCTATAATCCTACTTTGAGTACATATCATATTTAGCAAGATTATGGGAGGAGGGATGATTATCAATCATACGAGGGTTTTCACTTTCAAGATTTACTTCAAACTTAAGAAGGTTTCCCTCGAGATCACCTATATACTTTTGGAGGATATAATGTTGATGTGGGTTATTATGATTGGAGGGGCAAGGTTGTTAGGAGAGGTGAGAGAGTTGGGCAAGATAGAGGAGAATGTTATGAGACAGTAGATAGTGATAATGATGATAATGATGAAAATGGGGGAGATGATGTTAATGCAAGAGGATTAGGTGATGAGGGAGACAATTGTATTGTTAGAGATTTAGAGGATCGAGATGACGTCCCATCAATTAATGATTCAACATCTTCTCCATCGCATTATGAGTAAAGGGTTCAAAAGGAGAGTTTTGACATACATAAATATCCAATTACAAAAAGAAAGAGCTTCATCTATATGGAACAACAGAGTAAGTTGAAATTTATAAGGTTATTGTGCTTTATAATTATTTTTTAAGCTTCATTATTTTAATGAATCCTTATTGTTTTTTAAGTTTCAATAGCTCATCATGTGGGCGTGAGATCAGACTTATTTTGAGGTCAAATTTTAAAAGAGCATGACACAATTGGGAAAGAGTTGATTCAACTTATAAGGATGAACTCTTTAAAGAGTTTAAGGTATGGGATTATACATTTGTATTTTAATTTTAGACATAATTATATGTTGATCAAATAGGTAGCTATTTTGGCAGGAGGATGCAAAAATCTATATATAATGAAAATAGGTTATTGTAAAGCCATAAAGAAACATGAGACTTAAGATTTAAGAAACAATAGGTTTGAACTTTTATTATTTGCCCCCATATATTGCAGAGGTTTAAAACATGATTGCCTTCTGCTTTGGTGATGCATTTCTTATTAATACATGTAACACTTATTGATGGCATTCCTTTGTAAAGATATGAGTTAAGCTACTATGAAATTTCTGTAATTGTTTGAACCTGAGATTCGTACAGGGCATCATTTCTTGTAATTAGATTATATGACCGTGAACCTATATCATTCTTTTGGTTCATGATTTTTCTTTTGTTCTCAGCGAGCATTTCTTATCCGAGACTTTTGTTTGGTGTAAGGTTGAATGTTGAGCGATGACGTATTAATAGAGTTCTTAGTTTGCATAATTATTCATTTAGCAATCTTAACCGTCTGTTATTTTAATGACCTTGGTTCATTGTGTCAAACCAACTCATATATGTTTTTTAAAAAATATTATAATAATAAGAATATAAGACAAATTAAATTTCATTTTATGATGTAGTTAAGAAGTTATTATTATTTTAATAGTATTTTATGTTCATCTTTTTAGCTACTGGTTGTCTATGCATTGGAATTATAGAGGCTAGTTAACAACTATGTTAAGCTTTGTCTTTGTGTTTTTGGTAGAAAAAATATACTTTTTTTAAGGACGATGAACCAATTATTCGTAAGGTTTGGGAAGATAAGACTAGAATTGCTTTGAACTAGCGGTTGACTCGAGCTCGTAAGAGAGCTATGTTAGACAGAAATATCACAAATATTATGGATTGCATTAATAAAGGTCCAGTTTGGATAAATAATGATGATTGAAATCAAATGATTAAAGATATTGGTCCACCCCTGAATTTTAAAGGAGATCAAAATCTGCAAAGAGTAATCGGCTAATTGAAATAGATGGTAAATTAAGCAGTCATTTTGGAGGTACGATGTCAATTGCATCATATCGAGATAGAATGGTAAGAATTTTTTTTATTTGTTACAATGGACTTCAAAATTTTATATTTATATTTTCTAATATTGTTTTTTGGTTCATAGCAAGAAAAAGCAGGTGGAAAAGAAACTTTATGGGATGATATGTTTTCAGTGTTGCATCATAGTGCCAAACAGCCTGAAACCTTCATAGATAACAAGTCTAAAAAATTCGTTGTAAGTATTTTTTATGTAATTTAATTATTATTTAAAATTAAAATGAATTTATTATTATATTTAATTTTATTGTAGGAGAATTACAAAAAAAAAAAAATGATTTCAAGATATGAAATTGATCGGGAAAGTTATCCTTTATTTGATGAAGCAGCTTGGTGTGTGGCTATAGGAGGAGTTACCAAGAGTAGAATATATGGTGCACCTGGTATGCCAAAATCCATGGTTAGTACGAGTGCTTCATCACAATCCTATATGATGGAGTCAACACCTTCAAGTTCATCAATTCAGGTAGTGAAAGAGCAAGTAAAGGAAATAGATGGTCATATTTTATCACTACAGCAGGATATGACTTCTATCAAAAAATTTCTTAGTAACATGGGATACCAGACTTGGACATCAAATATGGACCAAGGTATGTCGGCATAATGAAATATCCATTGCTGATTTATACAATCAACAACCGAATTTCAGCAATAGATAAATTGTTGCTAAAAAACTCAGCAATTAATAATTCATTGCTAAAAAATTAGCATCTCTTATTTGCATCTTACATTATCTGTTACTAATTTCATTGCTGATTTTTATCAATAACAGATTTTAGTTTTATCTGCAACAGACTAGATAGTTACTAATAGACTCCTTTTTTAGTATTGTAAGTTGTGTAGTAAACATGTAGAACGTGAATCATAATTCACATTCTGCATGTTTATACATAGAAGAAAAGAAAAGAAAGAAGATGATAAAGATGGTTTCCTGGCTTAGAGGTGGTGTTATGTTATTGTTGTGAGGAGGTTCTGATATCTAAAAAGGACTTGTTTAGCCAAATATCAAAATAAAAAAGAGTGAACTAAAAGGGGAAGGCATAAGGGTGTGTTTTTCCAAACGCATCCTTAGCCCAAAGAGGATTGGTTGGCTGGGCCTAGGGCTAGGCCCAACCTAGTATCAAACCCTTTTTTTTTGTTTTTAGGTTGGATCTAGCCTAGCTGTACTGGCCGAGCTAGATCTAGCCAACCCAACCGTGTTACTGGCAGTTTAGTTTTAAATTCTTTGGAAAAGACATTGTAAATGATGCAAATACGTCAAGAATATATTTTTTGAGTTTTTGTTGTTATTTGCTATTTTTTTGGGTTTTTTAATTTGTTTTTTGAAAAATAAGGTAAAAAATTGGGCAATAACAATGGTCATTATATTCATCTTAAGAAAGCCATCACAAAGACATTTTTTTTCTTCTTTTCTTTTATAAACATATCATTTTTAGAGAGTATAAATTTATCAATCTCAAAGACCATCTTGAAACTAATTTTTCTCAATAATAAGTCAAAATTAGCAACATAAAGAACATTATTGAATGTAATAAGCTTTTTGAAAGTTATCTTCAGTATGCCCTTCCCAACACCTAGTATGTTGAAGGTTAATGAATTCTCCGAGTACAAGTATTTACCATCCACTTCTTTATAAGTGGAAAACATCATCTTATTGTCACATACATGCTTTGTTGCACTAATGCCAACTAACCACTGCTCAAGATTGTTGATTAGGTTGACTTTGAAAATAATAATAAATAAGTTAGTTTCTAAAAAAATTATTAGTGAGGTGATTAATCTCAGTGATATTGGCTTGAGCAGTCCTTCTCTTTTTAAAGTTCTCTTGTCGAGCCTTTCTTTACTATCCTTAGCCCAATGCTTAGTCTTATTGCAGATAAAACTTTTGTCATTGATCTTCTTGGAAAATCCCTTCCTATTTACAATTTTTTTTCCCTTATAAGACTTTGCCACTTATTCCATAATATTTGCTTTAAGGGTCATTCCAAAGGAGTTGGCTTTTCTTTCAGCCAACTTGTTTTCCTTTTTTTGTCCATAGCCTTAATACGAGGGCTTCAACTCTCATTCTCTTATGTTCATACTTAAGATAGTTTTTGAAGTCTTTCTAAGATGGTGATATTTTTTTCCAATAATTACAGCCATTTTGAAGGACTCACTTAGAACCATTCTTTTAGCATGAATATCATACCAAGATGAACTAAAACAATTGAACTTTGGCTTATCATAGTTCATGAGCTGACCATCTTGAAATTTAGAAATTTGTCGACTATGAGCTTTTTCATACCATCATCTTTGACCTTATATTTTTTTGTCTAAAGCTTTCCATAGCACCTTTGTGCTCTTGATTGAACTATACATATTATATACTGTATTGTCCAATCCATCCAAGCTATAGTTCTTGCACATAAAATCACTATGATTCCATGCATCAATATTTTCCATAATAATGGGATTAAATTCATTTTCAGACAACTTTAATGTTGCTTTAAATAAGAACTTAGCCAAGTTTAAGTTGATAAGATAGAATAATATTTTTTTTATCGCCAACTTTTAAAGTTCAGCCCATTAAACTTTTCAAGTTTGTCATCATACACCACAAAAGATGATGGTAAAATCTTCCTTATCGAAGTAGTACTTGACGATCAACATGGTTAGGATAACCAATTATTGAGTTGAAGTCATATAGTTTTCTATATAAGTAGTAGCCAAAAAAATTATAAATAAAATTTTGGGTTCTCAAAAGCAAGTATAAGATAACAAATCATAATAAATTTAATAAAAGAATCATAATAATCCTTGGTCAGAGTTAGACTAGATATGTTGTTCGCGCTTTACCCCAGGTCGAGCAAAACTTTTTTGACATAAAAAATGCTAGGCTAAAAAAAATATAAGTCTCGAGTCAATGGTTCAAGTTTTAATTTAAATAATATGAAAACAAACAACAAATAAATTGATAAAAAAACAACAAAAAAAGATATAAAGAACCATACCTGAGCCTATCTGAATAATCAAACAACCTAATGCTAACCCAACAGAAGGAAAACAAAAAAAAATAAAAAGAAGTACAACTTTAAAAAATAAAAAGAAGAAAAAATCACCTTAAAAAAAGGGGAAAAAACCAAGAAAACTCAGGTGAATCTCCTAAACCTGCTCTAATTTAAAAACTTGCAACTCGTTAAATCCTAAACTTGGGTTCAATCAAGAAATTTAATGGCCAATCAATTTAATTTTGAAGGATGAAATCGTTGAAAAAAATATTAATCAAAGCAAAAAAAAGCAACAAATAGAATGATGATAAAATCTGAGAGAAAAACATCTAAGAAGGATCAAATGTTTTTGAAAAATTAGAATAATCCCAAACCAAATAAATAACAATTAAAAAAATAAATATCAAATTTGAAAGATTAAAAAATAGGGTTGAAATTGAAAAGTATTTGTAATATGATAGATTATTTATGGATTAAAAAATATTAGGGTGTGAAATTAAAAATATTATAGAGGGCTAACCTCGTAGAATCAAACCCAAAAGATAAGAAAAAAAAAGAGAGATTAAAAATAAGAAAAAAAGGAAAAACCAAGCAAACCAATCAAACCTTCTAAACGTGGTCTAATCTCTAAAACCTGCAAGTTGTGAAATCTTGGGCTTCAGTTCAATTAAGGAACTTAACTCTTATCAAACTTAATTTTGAAAGATGATATCGCAAAAAAAATATTAATACAAAAAACTTGCAAGAAAAAAAAGGCAACAAAAAGAATGAGGGTGAAATTTGATAGAAAAAAACTCATGGAGGATGAAATTTGAAAAAATAATTAAAAATAATCCCAAATAAAATAAATTACAATTAAAGGAATGAGGAACAAATTTCAAAGATTAAAAAAAATATAGGGGATGAAATTGAAAAATATTTGTATTTTGATAGATTATTTGTAGATTAATTTGATAAAAGAAATATGAAAACATCAGTTTAGAAAAAAAAAACAAGCAAACCCGACATACCTCTTATACATGGTCTAATATCTAAAAGTCATAACTCATGAAATCTTTGACTTAGATTCAATCAAGAAGCCTAATTCTCAACCAATTTAATTTCAAAGGTCGAGATTGGTAAAATAATGCCAAATAAAATAAAAAAATTAAAAGAACAAGGACAAATTTTAAAGATAAAAATTATATGGAGTGAAATTTAAAAACATTTGTAAAAACTAACAAAACCTGAGCAAATATCCTAAAGTTGGTCAAATTTTAAAAACCCATAACCTATGAAACCCTAGATCCAAGTCCAATCAAGAAATTTATTGTGAGCCAATTTAAAAATATAATTTTTGAAAAGTTGTCAAAGCAAAAAAAAACTTGCAATCAAAAGAATAAGGATTAAATTTGATTGGAAAAAAATAAAACAAGGTGAACTCGTAAAATAAAATCATTTATAACTTAAAATAAAAACTTGTCAAAGTTAAAAATTGGCCACCAAAAGAACAATAATTAAATTTTATAGGAAAAAAAAAAAGAGCAAAGGAGGGTGAAAATCATATAAAAAAAATCAATAGAAAAAATGATACTAACTAAAAAAATAGCAATTAAAAGATGGGGACCAAATTCAACAAATTATTCAAGATAAAAAAATATAATAAAAAAGAAAAGGATCAAATACGAAGAACAAAAAAAAATTAAAGGGCTGCTCTTGAATTTTTAAGGGGTTAGCGTGAAAATTTAAGTGTGAGGAGAAAAGAAAAGGGAAGAAATGGCTGCTGGCGCCAAACCACCGTAAAAATTGGAACATGCGCTGCCTTATCTGGTCAGGACACCGAGACTTGTCAAACTCCGCTCTAGAAGACAGTATTTGGTGCTGGATGACCCCAATATGCCGCCCGAACGAAGCGGGGGCTATCCACACAACACAAACACTAGTATGTTGTTTTTATAAATTTTATTTAATGAATGTATTTTACAATAATGCCCTTGAGTGCATTTGAAAATTACAATAAAAACAATATAAAATTAATGACAAAAAAAAAACTATTGGGTGAGAGTTGAATTGCTTTTGTCTTTAAAGACATCAAAGTAATTAGACTATTAAAAGAAATAAAACTATAAAAATTGTCCTTGGTCAGTAAACATTAAATTATTTTTTTTAAGGGTTAAAGAAGTAATTTTATTATATATTAAAAATTAAAATTACCAAACTAACCCTTTACAATTCATAAAAAAACAATTATATCAAAGGCTATCTTGCTCCCAATTTCTGGTTCAAAATTTTAATAGCCAAACAACAATATAATAATAATAATATAATAATTATACTATTATAACGAATAGTTTTCTATGTCTTGCCCACAGTAACTTCTCCTCAAGGTGTAGTTCTTCTCTAATGTGGCTTAGTTTGGTCCTTGAATTGAATTTGTACCTGCCTACATTTTGACTTTGTTTCGGGCTTCAATGCCAGCATGTATATGTTCCACATTAAGGTTTTCATGTCTTTTTTTTTTTTTTTTTTTAATGATAATCAAAATGCTTCAAGTCTTGTGTTTTTGTCCTGCTGCAATTTTTAAACGGGCATCACCTCCCGAGTTGCAAACAAACGAACAATTACTTTTTATTTGGTAAACAAAATACATGCCATCACCATATCCTCTGTACAGAAGTTAAGCTCTGTAAAGGATTATATTGGTTAATTTGGATAGAACGCAATAATATGATCTTCGATTTCAAAACTTCAGACTGGGATGTGATTTTTGACCTCACCTTTCATCGGTTGGCCTTTTGGTTGAAGTCCTCTGTTAAAAATTTCAGTTACACAGGTTCCGGTCTTTATAGAAATCCTGAATGTATCACGAACTAGACTAACTAGTCGGGGTTGTAAATTCCTCGCTCTCTTTATAATTTAATTCCCCCTGTAATCTTTTTTTTTGCAGCCCTTATTTTTTTAATGGAGTCGCCTATTTATAATATTTTTAATTATTATTAAAAAAAAAAAAAGCTGACAGTGCCTGCAATCTGCCCGTCGGGTACATATAGAGAAGAATCAATGAAAAAAAGAATTATCCTCTAATTAATGAGATGATTAAAGAAGAATTAGCGGTATATATAGTTATCGTCACCAAAATGTTGAAAAGGTTTCAACTAGTGACTGAACTAGGTGCAAGAAAGTGGCTGGCATTTCTTGAAAGATTCCTAATTAGGGATTAGAAATAACTAGATAGCTTGTTCGAGTTATTGGTTCAGACCAAGATTTTTTCGCATAAAAAAATTTTTCGAGAGTATGTTTCTAAAAATAAAAAATATGTGATTTGAGTTTTAGATTCAATTGGATTAATAAACTAATTTTATTTAATTACACGGTAAAAAAAATAGTTACTGTAAATAAACTAAATAAAAAATAATAATTATGATGATTTGCATAAAAATTTTTTTTTTAATTTTTTTATAATATTCAATTCCCAAACAATTCAATATTAAATGGTGAAATAAAAAAATAAAAAAATTGACCTAAACAAATGATATCAGTCAACCTGAGTTAACATGTCAAACTTGTAACCCGAGTCATGAGATCGATATAACTCCATAAAAATAAAATAAATAAAATTATGATGGTCAATCTCCAACAATCCAAATGTAGAATGTTGAAACTCAAAAAGAAAAATAACAAAAATTTTAAAAAATAAAAAAACCAGCAAACTCGAGTAAGTTCGTCAAATCCTGTGAGATGAATCACACCAATAAAATAATCTAATAAAAAAATAAATAAATTATGAATTTCATTCTCGAATCAAACTAATATTAATGGCTAAAACTTAAAAAAATATTAAATCTTACAAAAACAATTTAAAAAATATACCCAAATTAACCTAAATTCATGTGATTGTGTCCTGTGGCCTTTCCCAAAT
>Ga0325402_1000779_pt1 | contig 24011 bp, 4 predicted proteins | sample PopdelMetagenome_22_FD_207212 | JGI IMG/M metagenome (GOLD analysis project Ga0325402, IMG submission 207212) | Populus deltoides microbial communities from Bellville, Georgia, United States - Xylem-PdKOR-R3 | ecosystem: Host-associated > Plants > Phyllosphere > Stem > Wood/Secondary xylem...
CTCACGCCACAAAGGGTAATTGTTTGGGGTGAGTTTGAGAGTGATGAAGTTTCCAACATTTAGAGACAGTGAAGACATTATGTTTTTGTATGCTCACACAAGCTCTGATACCAAGAAGAAAACTGTAAATGTGAGTGGAGACTTTCTCTGTTTCGCTGTTTTTATTTATGAAGAACGTGAGCATACAATGCTTGATAGGTTTTACATCAATAGATCTCTTGATGTATTTACAGTGATGGTAGGAGGGTATTTAAAGAGTACTGAAGATGACATTTACAAGGATTCTAAGAGCTAATGAATAGGGATTATCTTCTATACAGTTTGATAGCAGTCATCTTGTTCTGCATGGATAAGTGTATAGAGTGGCATCCGGATTTATCATCATAGAATCCTTTTAGTTTCAGGAGAATCACAGCAGTTTCTTTATCTTGTTAGAATACCATTCTGACTTGAATTTGTTGTTATTAATGCATCTTTATCCCTAACTTTTCTCCAGCAAAAGGTGCCAATTTTGTAGGCATCCACTAGCAGCATCGTAGGAGAGTTCTGCCTTATTACTCCAGTAGCTTTTTCAACCTTATCTCTCCATTGAATTCTCACAATGCTTGCTGTCAGATTGTGTTGTGCTAATAGATAGCTGCACAGATCGAGGTCGGTGCCGATAAACTTTTCAAAGAGAGGCAAATCATATTCATTCACTGAGGATGTATTTGATCACCGAACTTGTTTCATGATAGCAGTAACCTCCTGAGGTTTCACTTTCAATCATACATTTTAGTGGCCCGGAAGGGCGGATTAAAGTTTGTCCGGAACCAATTGGTGCAAATACTTATCACCTATGATTTAAAGAGAAGGAAGTGAGAACACATATTACTCCTTAGCTGCTAAAGGATCGAGGAGATGGTCTCCTCTCGCTCCTCCTTGCACCTGGAAATCTGAGTGCAATGTTGTTGTTGGTGATTCCAAGCCAATAGAGGGACTCTGAAAGCCATGCACTTCCATGTTCAGAAATAAGCATGTAATAAGAAGTTGAAGCTGATTAAGATTCATACAAATGAGGTTCTTAAAATTTTATAACATTGTTTTCGTATTAATTGCAGTTGCAGGTCTTCTTCTTCGTCAAGGTAGCCATCCATGAAGTACGCGTGGACATTACGTTTGTTAATTCTCTGTTTTAGTCTACTGTAGCAGCATGGATACGCGCCTCAACTGTTTGTTTTTGGTTATATCCACTTTATTGCTGCAGATAAATATTTGATCTTTTTTCTCATAATAAAAATTTCAAGATCAGACCAATTTAATTTTTACTTTATATATAAGTATATATAAATAATTGTGTGAATATTGTGTCGGAGTTCAACTAAAATGGTCAAAGCAGATAAGGAATTGTGGGCTTTTTCTTTAATTTTTTCATTATGTTTTTTTTGGTTACAATAAAAAAATCTTGTATTTTAATAAATATAAAATATAATTAAAATATCATTTGATTTGTATTTTTTTTACGTATTCATATTGTTTTGATATCCAGATTTGTTTTTTAGTATATTGATATCCTTTTCCCAGCAATCTATGATTTAATGTTTTTAAACTTTATTGAGAGCTTAGTTGGTTGACGGAGATATTCGCTGGTGCATGCGCTTCAATTTTCAAGATAGATCACAATTTTTTTCCCAAAGAACTATCTTCCGTTGCTCCCGTCATTTATCACCATGAATAACCTGACCTTCCTTTTGCATGGAAACTAAAGCTGCTGGAGAACTGCACTGCCACCCCAAATCCAAATTGTGGAGCAATAATATGAAATTAGGGATGGAAATATATATTTAGAAAGAAAAAAGAAAAAAGAATAGTATTAAAATAAATAGGGTTTTGTGATGTGGTGTACAGTACAACACTAATTAACTCTTTTAATTTAATGTTAATAATTAGAAAAAAAAATTAAAATAAATAATATTTTATAAGGTATGTAAGTTAAAGTATATATTTTTCCAAATTTTTGAAATGGTTTTTTTTTTAATCTTCAAACAAAACAACCCACAATTTTTGCATGGCCCACGTGCGTTTCTACTTCCCTTCAAGCAACATGTGCACGTGCGCTCTCCCAAATTTTGCTGGAGGACTGCACTGCCACCCCAAATCCAAATTGTGGATGCAGCGGTGGTGGTCTTCATCAACTTTTTGGCAGCTACTGTTATGGAGATGGATCAAACCACTTAATTTTTGTGACAAGGATCAAGGAGGTTTACTTTGGATCCAGACAACCTCTTCGTTTTTCTGTGTGGGAGACATGTAATTGCTTTAAAGGATCTGGAGCAACTCATAAAACTGATTAGTTGTTTCGCTTTTTGATTTTGATGCGAAGAGCTGTATTTGGTAGTTTAAGACATGATTAAAATGCATGTCACGTCAGGTCGATCTCTTTAAAAATGTTTGTTTAATGCCTAAAAGAAAAGAAAAACGATATAAAATTGAATCAGGTAACTCTGCAAGGAATGTTAATAAACCCTTAATCTATGCTTAGTGCAGTTTAACTTCCTTATCATAATTCTATTTTACTTTAGCCTTTTCCATTTAAAGAATAGCTTATAACATTATATACTTTGTGTGAATTCATTAAAGGAAAAGCTTATAACATGTCTAAATTTTGTGTTGGAGTACAACTAATGTCTCCAACTCAACAATTTTACATTATATACTTCAACTAATTAATTATTATATATCTACATGTAATATATATATATATATATATATATATATATATATATATAACATTTCATAAAGCGATAAAAGAAATTTAATTAACCGTTACTTTTCTTTCTTTCTTTTTGGTTCTCGTAAATAATACATATTCTCTTACAAATATTTCTTTTCATATTTTCATTAAAAAAAAAATGATCGAAGGATTGCAAGTAATTAAAAAAATAAAGAATAACTATATTTTGATTTTCTAGCTATGTTAAACCCCTCCGATCAGCGCCACGATCAAAGGGGGGTAGCCTGGCTGTTTAGCACCACTTCATATCTTTTCAGTAATGTCACGACATTTGGAAAAGGCTCTCAAATATCAAAAACGTCTGTGAGTTCTATGCCATCAAAATCCAACGTGAAATCGGTCGTGTAGCGGGAGGCAATCTATATTGTGCTACGATCGCGAAGGATGTTTGTGGCCCTGGTGCCGATTCATAAGACTGGCGCTGATTTCTCAAAAGTCAAAGGAAGCCAAACTGGGAGGAGGGAGGAGAAAAAAAAAGAAAAGGGGAAGATAAAGAGAGAGAGAAAAAGAAATGGGAAAGGAGAAAAAAGGTCCCTACCAAGCCCAATGTATGGGGAAAATAAAATGTGGAAAATTCAAAAAAAGAGAGATGCATATTTTTTTAAAAAAAAAAAATTGAGTTTTACTCTGCATTGAATGATCCCAACCACAACCTAAAAACGATTACTACTATGTAGAGTTGTGACTTTATATATATATATATATATATATATATAGAGAGAGAGAGAGAGAGAGAGAGAGAGAGGGGGGGTGTTTGAAAATATAACATAGATTATTTTTGAAAATGACCAGCTCCATGACAAGGAGAAGCTCTCCCAACAATTTTTCTTCTCCTTCTCAAAAGATATGATGGCTTTACAAAGTTGCAAATTCATTCTCAATTATTTAATTGTATTGAATTTGATTTATTTTTTTATCCATTGATATTTGAATTTTTTTTTATCAAATTTAATATTTATTCATTTGATATCTTTTATTTTGCTTTTAACTTTTTTAATTAAAAGAAAATGAATAAAATTTCCACTCCATAATCATAAGCTCCTAGTATTCTGGTTCTAGTTACCAATATTCTTAATAGTAAATTACTTACAGTTTATTTTCAAAGAAACAGGAGCCATAATTGATGTTAAATATCTGTATATTTAGTTTTTAACATTAATGCCTCCTTAGACTAGGATCTTAACTAATATCCTAACAGTGATGGAGGCAGAGGCAGCCTATCGGTGGAAAAGTTCAGGAAAGGGAGGGTTTATTTAGCATACAAGTAGGAACATTCAATTTACTTTGCAATCAATCCAAAAGAAAGAAAAGAAGGAAAATAAATAAATAAATAAAGGGTTTCATGGAGTTTTATGGAGGGACGGAACCTGGAAACTTTTTCAGAGGGAGCTGAAAATAATGGACCCATGCGTGGGTCCTATTTGGATGTGGTTTGATTTGTTTCAAAAGGGGAAGCGAAAAGCTGTATTTAGTAGATTAAGAATTCGTTTGTTTGATTTGTTCGATGAAAAATAAATTTTTAAATTTTTTTTTGTGATTGTTTATTATTAGAAAAATTAGTTAATAAAAAATATTTTTTAGTTAAAGAAAAATTTAACTTGATTTCTAGAAAAGTATTTTTTTTTTATTTTGGGCGGAAAATATTTTTCGGAAGTTGTAAAAATATTAGAAAAGTCATATTATTTGCTGATTATATCAAATTTTGTCCTTAAAATTTTGATTATATATATATATATATATATATATATATATATATATATATATATTATTTTGAATTTTTTCTTCAATTTCATCCCTTAGAATTTGATTTTTATATTAACTTTGCTTCTCATTTTTATAATTGTTATTTGTTTTTCCTTTATTATTTTTTAATTGAAATTTTTAATCTATTTTTTTGAAATAATTTATGAAATGGTAATTATTATTATTTTAATTTCTTCATCTTTTAATTATTTTTATTTGTTAGATTTGATCTCTATTATTTTGATTATTATTTATTTTATTTGAGATAATTTATGAATTTTTTTTTCAATTTCATTCTCATTCAACCTTTTAATTTATAAGATTTATTCCTTATTATTTTAATAAACTTGAAAAAAATAAAACATTAATAAGTTATTTTCCAGCTCATTTTCCATAACATAACCAAATACTGGAAAGTGTTTTCCAACTTATTTTTCATTATACTATTAAACATCAAAAAATAATTCAATTTTTTAGAATTTATTTTTCAAAAATAAACTATTTTCCAGCAAACAAACAGGTCTAAGACATAATTAAAATACATGTCACGTCAGCTCAATCTCCTAAAGCAACAATCACCGGTGAATGCATGCCTATCCACAAGCAGCATGTTCTAATTTTATGAAAATTTTGCAAATACTACGTCATTATACGATTTCTTTCTAATTTATATAGTGTCATTTAATAATGTTAAACACTAATTTTTTGAATAAAACACAATTAAAAAAAATAGATTTTTTTTACTAAGTCGGACCCGGTTCAATACATTTAGGTTCGGACCAGACTCGGTCAGACCATGAACAATGAAGACTGTTTACATGAAGTGCAGAGTGAATTATAATTCACTCTGCACTTCCCGTGAAACAGCTTTGAGTTGCTTTTAATTCACCTACGACTTCAACGCAAAATTAATTAGGATCCACATTCAATAAACATCATTTCATCCTTTACCAAATATGTATTTTTCGTGGTTTGCTTCAAACGTAGAAGCAACCACGGAAAATACATGTTTGGTAAAAGATGAAATGTTGTTTACCGAATGTGGATCCTAATTCACCTATATTTTCAACGCAAAATTAATTAGAAACCACATTCAGTAAATAGCATTTCATTTTTTACTAAACATGTATTTTTTGTGGTTTGCTTGAAATGCAGAAACAATCACGAAAACAAACAGGCTCGTAGAAAAATGATGCTTATTGGCATTTGATTTAAGGGTATTTTAGTCTTTAGAAGAGGAAATAGGGGTACTTTAGTCTTTAGAGGAGTTTCATCAAACACTGGTTATGGAATGTAGTTTTCCTCAAAAGTTTACAATCAGGTGGCTGCTAGGATTGTTAAGATAATTTATTTTTATATACTTTAATTTATATAATTTAATTTAATTTTAATTATTTTCTTTTTTTGTTCAATAGATTTTTTTAAAAAATAAATTTTTTAATTATTACAGAACAACGTTGCCAACAGACTCAATTTATTGATATATTTCACCAGGTAAATGTTTTTTGAAACATATTTTTTATTTGTAAAACCATTAAGTTTTTTATTTTGTATTTATTGATAAAAATATTATAAGAAAAGAAGTTATCAACTATATTTATTTTTTTATTTGTAAATTAGCTGGTAAAATATGTGCTAATAAAATAAAAGAATAAATATCAATAAAATAATTCAGATAAAACTATTAAATATAGTAGTGTTAAAATCGACTTCATTCAATAAAGGAAAAATTGAGATTTCAGCTTATAATACGATCGTGTGAATTTACTCAAGAAAAAAAAAGGCGCTTTCAGCTTATAATATGATTGTCTGAACTTGTGTTCCAGTTACAAGGAACGTGTCCATCCCAGAAATTTTGAATTATAAAATTCAACTAATTTTATATCTACAAGTAATATAAAATAACTATATATTTCATCAAGGTGATCATAGGAATTTTAACTGTTACTTTTCTTTCTTTCTTATTATTTATTCTGCGAAATTTGTTTTCCCGATATTGGCATATGCTAGTTTTTGGGATTTCCAACTTAGTGCCGGTTGTTACTGTATTTGCGGGTGTGGTTCACACACAGTCATAAATATTATTGTTTGATATTATAAAAAATACAATTATTTATTAATAGGATCTACCATAAACTGTGGCTGTACCGCATGTTTACCAAAATCACAATAAGCATTGCTGCTTCATATGCGGAGAAATCACATGAACAGTGCAGTCATGCTTCACTGTTCACGTGAAGAATAGAGAATACCTTCACTGTTCACGTGAACAGTGGAGACATTCTCCATTATTCTGATTGGACTGGGTCCGGTCCAAAGTTAAAAATGTATTGAACCGGGTCCGACCCAGCAAAAAAAAAATTTTTAATTGTGTTTTATTCGAAAAACTAGTGTTAAACATTATTCAATAACACTAAATAAATTAAACGGAGATCGTTTGATGACGTAGCATTTACAGAATTTGATCGCAAACCTAATTTTGTTCCTGATTATATTTTACCTCATGTTGTTGCGCTCTTAAGAAATTTATGAAAACTGCATTCTTTATCGGATATATTTAATGGAATAATAAAAAATATTTTTATAAAGTATTATTTATTCCATGACGTAATAATAATAGTTAAATCTATAATATTTAAATTAAAAAATCATCAATATATATATATATATTAAATTATTTTATAACCTCAATTTTAAAAGCTTTCTTAACCAAATACATTAAATTATTTTTTATTCAACCTCAACTTTAATCACAATTTTAAACAAATATATATTTTTCCATACTACTCTTAACTAAAATAATTTTTTATAAAATAATTTTTTTTAAACCACAACAAAAATAACTTCTGCAATATAAAACATACTCTTACTCTGAGTGCTCGTAACTTAAAAGGATAACTATATTTTTATTTGGGCAGGAAAAATGCTGAACCCCGCCGATCCAGTGTCGCGCTGACTGTTAACTTTGGATAGGATTCGTTGGGTGTTGCCGTGTTTGAATAGTGCTCAAATATCAAGTAAGAAAAGAATAGTTCTTCTGGCAAAAAATACTTTTTATTTTAGAATTTAATAAATTGTTGTTTTTGATATAAACACTGATTTTTATTATTAAAAAAACAGATGAAAATATATTACAAGGACATTTCTTTCTTCTACTGGGCCTTTTTCTCTGTCAAAAAAAGTGTTATAAAAATAGATCTCAATTCCATCTCTTTAATTATAGTTTGAACTCGGGGATCCTAAAATTTGATTGGAAAGCAATATATTTGTCGCGATATTAAATCTGAGATTAATATTTAATTCATCACTGGGATATATCTCGATACGTTTTTTTGTATGGGTGGGAAAATAGAAATCACCCCTCTAAAATAGTGATGTCCTTTTCATCAAGGTATCATAAGATTGCCGAAACTGCTAACCCTAAAAAGGGCTGGCCTCATTCAAAATTTAAAGTAAAATTTACACCATCTTTTGATCAAAATTCTTTCTACTTCTTTCAAGCGTTTCATCAGCTAGAGAATGGCCTTTTAACAATGTCTATACACTGTTTGTTTTTTATTTAAAAAAAATACAAAAAATTCAATTTTTTTATTTTTTTTACTTTAAATTAATATTTTTTTAGTGTTTTTAAACCATTTTAATATATTAATGTCAAAAATAATTTTTTAAAAATAAAAATATATTATTTTAATATATTTTTAAATAAAAAAACTTTAAAAAACAATCACAATAACAATCTAAAATATCTTCATAGTTTGCCCCCATCCTTTTTTTTTCCCCGCAGTAGATATTGGATAAAGAAACCCATTCTCCTTCCTCCAATTGTGAATTAATTTCTCACATTATCTAGCACCAAAAATGCTTCAGGGGACACATTATATATATAAGGTGTGAATTTTGTGTTTGAATTAAACTAATATCTTCAATTAAAATCGTCAAAGCTGATGAGGAATTGTGGGCTTTTTCTTTATTTCATTTTTTTTTACTTTACTTGGAGGGGGTTTTTCTATTATCAATTTGATTTTGCTGCGTTCTTGGTTAAACATGGAATAATGCCCCAAACCGCAGTGGACCGCCGGCAAAAAATCTAGTCAGGTACGAACGGACTTTTAACCACTTAGGATAGATACCAAGGATTGGAAAGAAAAATGACGCGAGTTTTTTATTTTCCCGCTACCGAAGACAGTGTCAATGAGCTGTTTGTTATTCTTCCAAAAGATGCAATAAACAGTGAAAGGACGAATCCGATGGCTTTGTAAAGTAACGACATACCAAGCGTACTAGGTAGTATGGTATCTGTATCAAATCCTAGGTATCTGGATGTAGCATTTAGGTCGGTAATAAATGATGCATTATCTTTTTTTTTACTAGATTTTGTCTATTTTAATGGCTGAAAAATTATAGCCTATACTTATTTTTAACTAAAAATTTATTTTACATCTTGATTTTTTATCCAATATATCTATAAAAACATTCTAGAAATCACGACAAATTCATCTCAAATTTAAAAAAATTCAAAAAAACACCATAGAAACCGAAATCGACCTGAAATAAAAAAATCAACCCAAGTTTAGATTTGTTTATTCACGAACGTTTAAGGTACAAAAACACTTAATATGAACTCTCCTCATCAAATGAAATAATTTAAAACAAAAAATCCTGATTTTGGTGGTTTAAATCGGTGCTAATAACAAGTTTTTTTTTTCTATTGTCAGTCGAAATCCAGCAACTTTTTTTTTTCTTTCTCTCGATCAGAAACAAAAAATAACAAAAATAAACACCTATATCAAAAAGAAATTTTTCAAAACTTATGTTATGACATTCATTATTTCGGTCTCTCCTCTTCTAATTCCATCTTTTTATAATAATTTAAAATCAATTATTTTTTAAATAAGATTTAATCGTTCAAGAACAAAATCTGAGGATCAAAATGAAAAAAAACAAACAAACAGTGAGCAGTGTAAACTGAAAACCCATCTCTTTTACTATATAGTATAATAAACCACCGCGTTACTATTTGCTTATTCATTTTGATGGTGGCTTTGAATTTTTGGCAAATGAGATTTGTCTTTTTGGCTACGGGATCACGACATCTGTGGGACCAGTTGTGATCCGAGATGGTTCCACGAACCTTGGTCACAAACCCGCTCATGTTCTATAAAAGGCCAAAAAAAAGCATTTTGATTTTTTAGCGTCCCGACAAAAAATCTAGTTGGGTACGTCCTTAGCCAGTTTGTAGGGCATGCCTGTGGCTACTCAGGGTGACTATCACGCGTTATATGGAGCGTGGTGGTTAGATGAACATTTCAACTTTTCAAGATGAAATAGTGGTACTTTAATTTTTAGATTAAAACAAACCAAGCACGGTGTACTTGTGAAAGTATAGTTATAATTCTTTTCTAAAATATTTTTATTTTAAAAATTAATCAAAATTGAAATATCACAAGATGAAATAGGGAGAAAAGCATAAGCTCGGTTTACGCAGGATGACTATCACGCGTCGTCATGTCTTTTAGGCCACCATGCTGATGCTGATGCTTATGCTTACGCAGGGTAACTATGATAGTGATGCTATGATAGTTATCACGTGATAGTTACCCTGCGTAAAGCGTAAGCATAAGCATCACTATCATAGTTACCCTGCGGAGGACGTGCCTTTGGCTACATCTGTTATTTGGGTGTGGTTTACTTTCAAAAGAGGATGCAAAGAGCTATGTTTGGTTGTTTAAGAGCATCTTTTTATGTTTTTTTTTTAATAATGTATATATGATTTTTTTATATGCAATTCAATAAAAAAAACCATTTTAAGAAATAAAAAAGATTCTCGAAAGAACCAGTGATGAAAGAAAGAAAATGGTTGAAAAAAATGTGGCAGAGGCAAGACCTAATTCTAACATAATAGACTAAAAATTTAGCTTTTTTTTAAGGGAAGTATGACATGACAAAACGAAACCGGCGTCCTTAAATTACATTCGTTATCTATCCCTTAAGGTGCCTTTGTTTCTTTAAAAATAATTTTTAAGGTATAATTTTTTAATTTTTTTTATGTTTGTTTATTATTAGAAAAATTAGTTAATAAAAAATATTTTTTTGTTAAAAATTTGACTTGATTTCTAGAAAAGTATTTTCCTTTTATTTTAGACGGAAAACACTTTTTAAAAGTTATGAAAAATTTAAAAATCTCATATTATTTACTGAATATATGAAATTTGATCCTTAAACTTTTGATTGTTATATATTTTGTTTGAATTTTTTTTTTTTTCAAATTCATCTCTTAAAATTTGATTTAATTTTATTTTTATATTAACTTTAGTTCTTATTTTTATAATTATTATTTACTTTTCTCTTATCTTTTTTTAATTGAAATTTTTTATCTATCAAATTTGATCATTATTATTTTGATTGTTACTTATTTTATTTAAAATGATTTATGAAATTGTAATTATTATTATTTTAATTTTTTTATCTATTAGATTTGATCTCTATTATTTTTATTATTATTTATTTTATTTGAGATAATTTATGAAATTATATATTTTTTAATTCCATTCTCATTCAACTCTTTAATTTGTAAGATTTTTTTATTATTATTTTAATAAACTTGAAAAAAAAAACATTAATAAGTTATTTTTCAGTTCATTTTTCATAACATAATTAAATACTGAAAAATATTTTTCAATTTATTTTTCATGACACTATCAAACATTGAAAAATAATTTACTTTCTCAAAATTTATATTTCAATAAAATTACTTTTTAAAAAAAAATATTATTTTTTCTGAAAATAAACGAATCCTAAGTGTTAAAAGGGAATGCTGGTCATAAATTGTTAGATTAATCAAGACTGGCCACCAAGTGCAACCTTGCCAGGGGTTGGCGCCGCAGTAATAGGTGATGGTCTTGTTTCTTCTGCTATCCTTTTCCTCCTCTTCTCTTCTTCTAGGATTTGTGATGCAAATAGAGGGAGAACTTGAAATTAAAAAAGGCCCCCGTCCCTCACCTTCTCGCCCCGCACCAGTACCAAGGCTACAGACAACCAGTTCTATTTAAGAGCACACAAACTTTCTCCTTGTTATAGATACTTACATCTCCTTATTCACAAAATTAAGCATCCTCTCTTGCTCTGCTAACTTGTCTCCTCCTGTGTTTCCTCATCAAATTTGGTAATGTTATCAATGCGATCTCTTTCTAATCTCACTTGAGACATTACTGCTTTTATTTTCTTCTAATTAACCATTCCTTTTTGTAGGTTTAAGCCATGGATGGTTTCACCCCACACCCCCCTGCACAAGACTCGGCCACAGAAGGCTACTCCCCAGCTGCTAAAGGAGGACTTGCTGTTGTCCTCGTCATGCTCCTTACTATCGTCGTTTATGTATTCTTCAAGTGCCGAAAGTGCTCTGTGAGATTTGAGGTGGATGTTGAAATGTCAGAAAGGAGTGTCCATGCTGGAGGTGGACGTTGAATTGCATAAAGGAGCGTCCATGCTGGGAAATAAGTAGGAAGCATGCAATAAAAAGTTGAAGCTGATTAAGATTCATACAATACAATGAGATCGTTTTAATTTTCCAATATTAATGTTTTCGTATTAATTAAATGCAGATTCATCAAGGTAGCAATCCATGAAGTTTGTTTTTGGTTTTATCAATTGTATTGCTACAGATAAATATTTGGTCTGTTTTCTCATAATAAAAAAAATTCGAGATCAGACCATTTTAATTTATACTTTTTATGGTGTGAATTTTGTGTTGGAGTTAGACTAATATCTTCAATTAAAATCGTCAACGCAGATAAGGAATTGTGGGCTTTTTCTTTAATTCTTTTTTTTTTTTACTTTACTAATTGGCGTGGGTTTTTCTATTATCAATTTATTGCGTGGCCACTTTATTTTTTTTTTGTTATTTATATTAATTTTACCCTCAGGATCTTAAGAAAAATTAATCAAATACTTCCATATATTTTAAAGCTTTCTGACGATGTTTTTATCTAAATTATACTGTTTTTAAAATGGTCTTTTTGTAGAGGAATTAATGTTTTATATTAAATATCTCAATATAAAATCTTGATTGAGAAGTCAATAAAATGTAATGGTAAGATTGATTAAGAAAATAATTTGCATATAAAATTGATAATAATTCAATAATTTGATGAGATATTTGATATTTAGCTTCGAATAAATCCACATGACCTGCACAATATGAAAAATCCCAATAGGAAAAAAAATAAAGAAAACGAAAAAAAATCCTTGATGAATCTAATAGGATGGAAGGAAATTAAATCAGGCTATTGCTAGGAACGTTAATAAATCCTTAATCTATGCTCAGTGCAGTTTAACTTCCTTATCATAATTCTATTTTATTTTATCCTTTTACAATTGTTAACAAAGTATTAACACTAACATCAATGATGTTACATGATGAAACAATTTAGATTTGTAAAATAACTATTTTTTAAAATTATTTTTTATTTTTTTAAATATTTGAATATACTGATATTAAAAAAATAATCTTTTAAAAAATTCAAAATATTGTTTTCATCATCAAACAGATAATGTATGAAGTCATCGTCACGTAATTCAATAGTCCTCTATCTAATCTCATTAAAAAAAAAAAACACTAATACCAAGAAATTACACGTTGGAGTACTGTTATTAAACTCGGACCGGCCTGGCGGGTCGACCCGATAACTGGACCGGTCCAGGCAAAGTTAAAAATCGGCTTGCGTAAAAAACCGGTCAACCCGTGACCTGGTTGAACCCGGGCGAGACCCGGCATATATATATATATATATATATATATATATATATATATTAACTTTCCTTTGAGTCGCTGGCAGTAAAACGAAAGTTGAACAACTAATTAATTAGTCTCTGCCCTAATTTCCTGAGAAGAGCAGCCCGCCCCTAATCTCCTTCTTTGTTATCTTTTGCAAAACAAATAATTGGTTGAGATTTCATCGGAGAAATTAGAGTTTATTTCTACAGGTGCTTTATTTTTCTTACGCTGCTTACTTTTTTTATGTTTTTTCTTTATTGAGATTTCTTATTGCAAACAATTGCTGCAGATTTTGAATGATTCCCTCTTTTTTCCATGCTTGTTAAGCTATTCTTTGGATTGGAACAAATAATTGAAAAAAGTATTCATTTGACAACCATCCTTTAATCACCTATGAAGAGAAACATCTGATATGATTTGCAAACATGAACTTTGTTGTTGTCGGTTTCATTCTTCATTAACATATTCACATTGAGCACTGACTGTGAAGGCATTTCCTCCATGTTGCCCGTATTATTAGTTTTGGATCTTTTTGTTGATTGTTAGTTTTTTATCTTCTTCCTTGAACATATGGGAAATGAATCGAGTGAGCTTTAGTTTTTTCTTCTTCTTATATTTTATGATTTATTATGATTTTTAATGAATCTTTTGGATTTGTTGGAAGCTAATACCGTTCTATTTTTGTTCTACTGCTTAAATTTTAGTTACATAAGTATTTTATTCTTCATTCGGCTGCTTATGGTAAAAATGGGTAGGAAAAGGTAAGCAATTCATCACTGGGTTTTGCGGTTTAGGGATGATGTAGCAGTTTGATTTCTTTAATCTTTTTATCAGGGGTTAACCCGGGTTAACCCATAAAATCCATGACCCGGTTATTTTTTCAAGTCAACTACTAGATCGGGTTTTATAACTATGCGTTCGAGAGTCCGTTCACAGCCATTTCCACTCCTTTTCAGTTATTTTGCTTCATTTTCTAGCCAGTCAAGCAGATATCAAACTAAAAAAACATAGAAAGTCCTAAAAATCAGACAAAAACAATTTTATTTGAATATATAAATTTATAATAAATATTCAATTTTTATATTAATATAATTTATTTTTATATACTTTAATTTAATTTTAATTATTTTTTTTGTTCAACAAATTTTTTTTAAAATAATTTTTTTTTATTATTACATAACAACATTACTGAGACTCAATTTGTTGGTGTTTTAAATACTTGGGCTATGTTTGGGAATATGACTGCGACTGTGTTTCCAAAAATTTTGAAATTTTTTTTAATTAAAATTTAATATGATTTGTATGTTTTGGATCGTTTTGATGTGCTAATATCAAAAATGATTTTTAAAAAATGAAAAAATATCATTGGTATGTATTTTAACACAAAAAATTATTTGAAAAGCACCCGCAACCACACTGCTACACACGCTATTAATAGTTATTGAATTTGGTAATTTCACTGCTGTCTTCTTAGATTATATATATAAACGAAGAGGGTTGGAAGGAAAAAAACACTAATACCGAGAAATTAAATGTTCTATAGTACATTCGCAGCCATTTCCACACCTTTTCAGTTTTTTTGCTTCATTTTCTAGCCAGCCAAACAGATATGAAACTAAAAAAACGCGGAAACTCCTACAAATCAGATAGAAATTAGAAACAGCGCAAATCACGATTCCTTGGTAAATGTGTGTGTAAGAGAGAGGAATATAATAAAATAATATTTGTTTGTTTGTTATGGCTTTGAGTTAGAGAGAGAATGGGTTGTACTGTAATCCCCCTTTCTCTCCCATCCTGTAAAAAATCTTAATTTAAATTTGTAAAAAAAAAAAATTAATTTTTTTTAATGATTTTAGATATTTTAATGTGTGGTATTAAAAATAATTCTTTTAAAAATACAAAATATTATTTTGATCATCAAATAGCTAATCTAAAAAAACACAGAAACTCCTAAAAATCAGACAGAATCAGCACAAATCACGATTTCCTTGTAAATGTGTAAAAGGGAGGAATATAATAAAATGATATTTGCTTGTTATGGTTTTGACTCTTGAGTGAGAGAGAGAATGGCTCATAGAGTTGGCAATGCACTGTAATCCCTCTCTCTCTCTCTGTAATCCTATAAAAAATCTTAGCTTAGCTTCACAGAAATTGTTGGCCAGTTAATTTTATAAATCCAAATTGTATATGTGAGAAAATAGAAATCATCCCTCTTAAACATCCATGTCTTTTTCATCAAGATATCGAAAAAAATTATAATAATAAATATATTATTATTTTTTTATTAAATTTTTTTTAAAATTATTAGTTTTTAATATTACCATTCAATCAAAGTTTATATATATTGTGTTATTATTTTAGGTTTGGTCCTTGTTTTTTTAAGTTTTTTTTGTTGGATTTTTTTTAAAATTTAACCATTCAATAAAAAAAATTATTTTTTTTTCTTTTAATTTCTTAGTTTTGTCGTATGCTCTTTTATAAAAGTTTTATTTTTTTTAATTTTGTCCTTCAATCATAATTATTTTTAATTTAATCTTTATTTTTTTTAATTTCTAACTTGTTCCCTGTGGTAAAAATTTTTATTAATTTTATTAGTTTTATTAGTTTTGAATTTAATTTTTTTTTTATTTCTTAGAGGGACTGTGAAAGCCATGCACTTCCCTGATCAGAAATAAGCATGTAATTAATAAGAAGTTGAAGCTGATTAAGATTCATACAAATTAATGAGGTTCTTAAAATTTTATAATATTGTTTCCGTATTAATTGCAAGTCTTCTTCTTCGACGTCAAGGCAGCCATCCATGAAGTACGCGTGGACATTACGTTTGTTAATTCTCTGTTTTAGGCTATTATAGCAGCATGGATACGCGCCTCGACTGTTGGTTTTTGGTTATATCCACTTTATTGCTGCAGATAAATATTTTTATCTTTTTTCTCATAATAAAAATTTCAAGATCAGCATTTTTTAATCTGTTTTTTCAAAAATCTTCAGACAAAACACAACCCACTAATTTTGCATGGCGCAGTGGCGTTTCTACTTCTCTTTAAGCATGTGCATGTGCGCGTGCACTCTCCCGTTTCGGATGGAGAAAAAGAAAAGACGTTTTCAAAATAACACAGGAGAATAAAAAATTGTTACAATACAATTTAATATAAAAAATCTAGTTGGGATCGCGACGTCTGTGGGAGCAGTTGGGATCCGAGAGGATGACACCAACCTTGGTTAGAACCTCGCCCGTGTTCTATGAAGACGTTCCGACAAAAAATCTATAGTTTGGTATCATGTACTTGACCAATGCGAAGGAACTGCCTTTTGCTCCTTCGGTAGCAAAAATAGAGGGATGGGCAGCGATTCTGTAAATAATGCATTTAATATTTATCTTATTGATGAAACACGGAGTTTCATCAAGCACTTGATATGGAATTTTTTAGTTTTTTTTTTTTTGAAGTTTTATAATCTCTATCACACTTCCCAATCATTGGTCAGTTGAATATTCATGCTATCCAAACCAAAGCATGCCAGTTAGCTGGAGTTTTGGGAGTTTGTTTCCCTTGTCTTCGTCTTTCAAGCATAGTTATTCAATTTGATTCCGTTCTATCTTTCGGATAACGAAAAAACCATTAGATAATGAATTCTTGGTTCTAAGCCATCTCAAAATACTGTCGACCGACTTGATGACTAAAGTAGTTTGGGTAAAGCAAAAGATTGGCAGTGTAAAATTTTGAGTTATTTTTTGAATAAAATTACTGCTGTTAAACTATAGTCAATTTTTCATCTCAAGAAATTAATTAAGAAATATTATTGTCCAAGTAGAATTAATGCAAGGTAACTCGTTGTTCTTTATCTCCAAGTCCTTGAACAAATTATGTTGACAGTGAAGAAAGATGAGGCAGAGGCAATCAAGATCTTCTAACAAAATAGACTAACAACTTACTCTTTTTAAATGAAGTACATAACATTGCAAATAAAATGCGTTTTAAAATTTTATCTTTTAATATTTTTAATTTATTGGTATAAAAATAAAATAAAAATATTTTGATATATTTTAAATAAAAATATTTTTTAAAATCCTCCGTACACCACAATATCAAAAACTTGAGGGGGGAATTGAAAACTGGAAAAAAGGGGATTTTTTTACGGGGAGATGATCAGGTAGAATATTACTTAGGAAAGGGAGGAAATTATGCTTAATTTAAGATTAATATTAGTGAAAATGTTTTTTTTTTCGTGCTCTTTTTTGAATAAAATTACTGAAGATAGACTGCTGTCATTCTTTCATCTCAAGAAATTAAGAAATATCGTTGTCCAAGTAAAATGCAAGAAAACTCGAGTTCCTTCAAGTCATCTCCATGTTCTTTTAACAAATTATGGTGACAGGTTCACTTCAAACCCTAATTACAACTGAAATTGCTAAGTCATGGATCACACATAGATTTTCTCCTCTTGAAAGCCCACGATCACAGTGAGAAGTCAGGCCCAAAATAATGAGACCAGGTAGAGATTTGAAAATGAGATCCAAAACAATGAGTATTCAAAACACAGCGGGTATGTGTTAGATCCAAGTAGCCTGTATTTCGATATTTCCAAAAAAAATGAGTAAATGAGACCCAAAAAAATAGCATGAGGTATAATTTCCAAAACAAGTTAAGTTAATAGTTAAGGATAAAATTAAAAAAAAAACTAAATAAAAAAAGTTTGGGTTGTTAAAGAGTGAATTGAAAAGAAAAGAAAAACTAAACAAATGAAAGAAAGAACACAAAACACTATTTCAACAAAGAATTTTTTATGAATGTAACTACAGCTGTGGTTCTTTCAAAAATCCAAACTTTCCAAATGATTCGGTGCCATGACAAATGCAATTCTTGAGATCTTGTGCCATCTTCCCAGCATCTTTGGTGAAGAAATTTACTAATAAATGCACAGAAAATGACAATAAAAACTCCAGTATTATTTTCAAAGCTCTTAAAAGAAAAGCAAAATTGAAATACTAGGGCATATAAGAGAGTTTTGTGTTAAGTGTGGTTTAATTTCTCAAAGGTCAAAGGAAGCCTAACTGGGAGGAGGGAGGAGAGAGGAAAAAAAAAAGGAAGAGAGAGAAAGAGGGAAAAAAAAAAGGAAAAGGGGGAAAAAAGCCCAACCAAGCCCAATGAAAAAGGAAAATAAAAGGGCAACCAATCCAAGCCAATAAGCCCATTGATCCATTTTGTGTGAGCAACCCTAAGTTCTTATCAAACGTGGCATTGCAGGTTGAAGGCATGTTGAGGACCACTGCAAGCTGTCAGAGGTTATTATTTTTTGTTTGGTTTGATTTTTATAAAAAAAAGTAATTAAATCAAAATTTTCTTAAAAAAACTGAAACCGAACTAAAATCGGTTCAAACTGACCGGTTTCGGTTCGGTTTGGTTTTTTGGACAAAAACCGGTTCAAACCGGTTTGGCTTGGTTTTTTGGTTTGGCTTGGTTTTTTTCTAGTTTTTTTCTGTTTGGGTTCGGTTCGGTTTTTTTGGTTTCAGGCTTATAAAACCGAAACCAAACCAGTCGGTTTTTTTAAAAATTTAATTGGTTTTTTTTCCAGTTCAGTTTTTTTAATTATTTTTTATCTAATTTTTTTAATTTAATCGATTTTTTTATTTTTTACTCACCTCTAGTTATCATGATGACATCTAACTAAATGTCTTGTTTCATAAGTTAATTCTACGAGTAAAATGCACAGTATGTCTGTAACTTCATAATGCAATTTCATGTGATTTAGTGGTATATAAATATTCAAGGATGTATGGGAAAATTGAATAATATACTTACACTCAGAATGATTTATAAGAACACTCTCCTGTATTTTGATTCTTCTTTTTTTATATATTATTTTTCTGAAATACTTTGCTAATTTAGATATCAAAGTGTTAAAGAATAATATAAATTATATCTTGAAATCTCACCCAACTCATATCTTGGACTTTACTTAACAACTTAAGCTATTGGGTTGAAATAGTTCTTCGACATAGTATCAGAGTCTTGATGATCAAGTAGGCATGAATTCGAATCTCACCACTCCTATTTATTTAATAAAAAAAAAATCAAGTACAAGGTAATGTGGGCTTGTGCAAGTTTCAAGCCCAAAGGGTTTTCCCCTGAGGGGATGTGTTAAAGAATAATATAAATCATATCTTGAACCTTACCTAACAACTTAAACTATTGGGTTGAGATGGTTCTTTGACACAAAGGATCACCTATCTTTTATAGTTTTTAAGGAATAAAAACTTGTACCATGATTTTTCTTGTGGAGTAGACCAGCGTGCCTCCTCTCGTTCATGAAAATATTTTTTGTTTATAAGGTAGTTTTTGTGGTTGTAGTTTTTAAAAAATAAGTTTATAGTTAGGTATGGTTAGTTGGATGTAGATACGTGTTTGGTAAAAATTGTGGTTGAGGTTTATGTGCAGCAAAAAATATGTATAAATGTTTGGTTGTGGTTGCTTTTTAAAAGTGTTTTTTATTTGGAAATGCATCAAAATAATTTATTTTTTTATTTTTAAAAAATTATTTTTAATATCAATGCATTAAAATGATCTGAAAATATAAAAAAATTAATTTCAAGTAAAGAAAAAAATAAAAAAATTTCAAATTTTGAAAAAAGTGTTTTGAAAATGAAAATATGAAACTTAATTAATAAAACATATAAAAACTGCTTTATAAAAACTGTATTTTAAATTTAATTATTTAATAGACTCTACGGTATAAAATACAGTTAGATGCATTACCGAAAATCTAATTATATTTTATACACCGCAAATGCAAAAACTGCAGCTAAACAAAGGCACCCTTAAATCTCAGAAAGAAAAGAAAAAGGAATGGATGCCCCAGTGTACCAGCAGCCACAGATCTTGTTTGCTGTCTTTTCTGATGGAAAAAAAAAAAAGAGCACAGAATAGCCTGAAGGCTTATAGGGAACATAATTATAAGGCAATGACGATGACAGCTTAACCAATTATGAAAGATTGAAACTTTCAAACTTAATGACAAAATTATCGATTTTGTTAGAAAATAAATGTGTTAGATGTCAAAGTTTTGCTGGCTGCCATCAATTATGATGCCATGTTGGAATCGATTTCCATAGCAAACTTTAGCAGAAAGAAATAATAATTTATGGAGATTGAGCATGCATGCACAGCAAACTATTACGGCAATCTTATCAGTTTCGGTAATCTGATGACACTTCATTAAAAAAAATTACGATTTTAATGAATTTTGTAAATATCATTCCATGATTTACTGAGTGTCAATTTTGTAAAATAAAACTATAATTGTTAAATGGAAAGCAAAGTGACCTAGCAAAAAAAAGAAAGGAAATGAAAGAAAAAAAACATTTTTATGTGGTTCTCTATTTAGATGAATAGTGTTACCTTCCCAAGAATTTTGATTGTGTTGATAATAAATTTTTAAATACATAAACTACTTCAGAATTGCTTTGATGTATGTATTTTAACATTGTAACTAAGTATAGCTAAGATTTCACCAAAACGACGGTAGTTCTATGTTTCTTAATGGTGGAATATATAGTAACGCGGATGCCTATTTAAATGACTTGTTTTATAAATTAACAAGTTGTCTCAATAAATTAACAAGGAAAATGTGTACTGCGTTGCCTTTCTCGGTTACGATAGCTGGTAGTGGCATTCGTGTGGTTTTGATTAGGGCCGGTGCCTTTTTCGGTGTATTTATATTTTAAAAATATTTTTAAAAAATTTTAAATTTTATTTTATTTTATTTTGCTTCAAATTAATATATTTTTAGTTTTTTTAGATCATTTTGATGCGTTGATATCAAAAAATAATTTTTAAAAAATAAAAAAATATTATTTTAATATATTTCCGAATAAAAAACACTTTAAAAAATAATCATAACCACATTTCCAAACAGGCTAATCGTTGCGATTTGTTGACATATTTTTTAAGCATCTATACAATCATTTTCAAGCCAATAATTTGACCAAAAACTCGCCATTTTCCCATTCCCCATATTATAACAGCAATTAATTATTCTTCAAGGCTGTCGTACGTAACTCATTGTGGATGATTGAATAAATATCATTCCATGTATATATGGGGTAAAGAGATTGATTGAAGATAGGTGGATAGGTGGTCCATTCTCCTAAAGAGGATGATACTTTTGAGACACAATAGTCTGTCACCTTCCTTTATTTTGATCATCCAATCTCCATGACTATTTGAAACGCGAAGTTCTATTTATACCTTGGAAACATCCAACTCCTAAACCACCCCGCCTTTGCTCTTTCGCTACTACATTCCAATACATCTTTCCAAAATACTAAAACAAATAGGTACTTAAAATACTCTCCCGCACCGTCCACTTCTACTAAAATCTCTTTGTTTTGATGGTTAAGATTGAGTTTTATGTATAGAACCCATGAAAAAAGAAAGAAAAAAAAAAAACTAGCTTTTATAATTAAGTTTGGTGTATAATTAGATTGTACCGAAACTCAACCTCAACCACAATTATTAATATATGTGTTTGGCTTAAAGATATGGTTGACTTTTTTAAAGTTATAATTTTTTAAATCATAAATCACACATTATAAAAATAAAAAATATTTTTTTTAAGTGAATTCCATCCCAAAAAAATAAATAAATCAAACTCACCTTTAAGCAAAAACGCACTTAAGCGTACACGGACTTGCTCCGCCAACTACCCTCCTCCTCTGTTTCTTTCTCAAATTTAGTAATGCTACCAATAGTATCTCTTTCTAATCTCACTCCAGACATTACTGCATTTTTTCCCCCTCTAATTAAACCATTCTTTTTTTTTTAAATTTAATTATACTGATACCATGTGTGACATTATTGGTTCAACAGGCTTAGTAGGTTGGGCTCAATCATTTTTTTTATTGTTTTTTAATATTATTTTACTGTTTTTTAATATTTTTGGATCTTGATTCATTAATTATAATCTTGGATTTTGTTTTTTTGTTTTTTTTAATAAATTGTTTTGATATCTTTTTTATGATAAAAAAATGATAGATTCGCAGCATTGTACGAACTATCAATAATTTTGTTCAACGAGTTTTGATAATTTCACTTGATTTTTTTAGTGATTTATTTTTTAATATTTTATTTATCCTTCTATATTTTTCTTCTAGGAGATAGACAATTACTTATTTTTTAGCTTTTTTTTATAGTGTCAAGTCATGATTTTTGTTCCCCTTTAAAATCCAATAATAGTTCTTAGACATTATTTTTTATCTGTAAAAAAACTCTAGCAATCAATCCAAAAGCAAAAAAAAATAAATAAATAAATAAAGGGTTTCGTGGTAGTTTTCTGGAGAGGAATTATCTACGATGAATTTAGCCACGAGGAGGAGGGATCCAGTGCGGGAACTGAGATTGGAAGAGTCGATTAGGTGGGTGTTGATGAGTGGTGGGAGTCGAGATCCGTGGGGTCCAGAAGGTGTCTACGTGGAAAGATAAATGGCAAAGTCGATGAAAATTTCAAAGATAAAAGGATGTCCTTCGCCTACATCCCACACTTTCTGAAGTGGAAGCATCAAGTTCTACTCATCAACAAACGAAGGGAAAAGAAAGTAACGGAGGATCCACCTTCTGACGAAAAAAGAATAAAAAAATGCAAAACCGAAAACCGAAGCCCTCCCTTGTCAAGACTCAAAATGGCGTCCCGTTCTCACGTCTACCTCATCAAACAAAGGAAGAGGAAATGGAAGGGAACGGAGGATCACTGTTACGACCAAAAAATTAAATAACAAAAAGGCAAAACTGGCCTTAAGAGAATGTTTGATATTATGATAACTTTTATGGTTGTTATTTAAAAAAAATTATTTTTAGTTAAGATTGATTTAGTATTTATATATATTTGGTTAATACTGTGGTTGAAATTGAGGTTGAATAAAAAATAATTTAATGTGTTTAATTAAAAATGCTTTTTAAATTAAGATAATAAAATAACTAAATATATATATATATATATATATATTAATATGGATGTTTTTAATTTAAATATTGTATATTTAACTACTATTATTACATCATTAAATAAATAATATTTTATATCAAATATTTTTTATTGTTTCATTAACATATCTACAATTCCATCACGTATGAAATTCATCCAATAAGAACTACAGTTTCTATAGTTTTTTTAGCGTGAAACAAAATCAAGTAAAATATTATCAGAAACAATTACAATCTTCTTTTAATTTATATAATATCATTAAATAATATTAAACACTAGTTTTTTAATAAAATACAATTAAAAAAAATTAAATTTTTTTTTAATGATTGGACGTAGTTGAATCAGACCCCGATCCAGCCATAAACAGTTGATACGTTCTAAGCTGTTCTGCAGAGTGAATTAATTCACACACTGTTCACTTCTCTCCTCTTCCCAATCTCCAGCCAGTGCCGCTAAGCAACCTGGAACATAACCATCTTTCTCTCTATCTCTCGGCTTGGAAATAGCTACCAAAGAAGGATAGGAATCTTCTAGGTTCTCGATAGATTGAAATAATGTATCAAAAGTCCAACCTTATGGATCCAACGAAGAGTCATCAACAACGAAGCGCGGGGGGGGGGGGGGGGGGGGGGGGGGGGGGGGGGGGGGGGGGGGGGGGGGGGGGGGGGGGCGCGGGGGGGGGGGGGGGGGGGGGGGGGGGGGGGGGGGGGGGGGGGGGGGGGGGGGGGGGGGGGGGGGGGGGGG
>Ga0325402_1000780_pt1 | contig 24000 bp, 11 predicted proteins | sample PopdelMetagenome_22_FD_207212 | JGI IMG/M metagenome (GOLD analysis project Ga0325402, IMG submission 207212) | Populus deltoides microbial communities from Bellville, Georgia, United States - Xylem-PdKOR-R3 | ecosystem: Host-associated > Plants > Phyllosphere > Stem > Wood/Secondary xylem...
TAGGTAGTTTGGGGACGTAATTGAAGTTACCAAGAACGAATGATGCGAACCTATCGACCTCCTCCTACTCGTACATCCTTGCTTGCATTGCAAATTGACACCACACTCAGCACTGGTTTTTCGTTTTTCATAAGAATGATTATTAAGGTTTTGAGAAATCTGGTTTAGTTGCTCACAAGGAAACGGCATCACTATAATTTTACTCTTGACCAAGATCTCTAGATTGTCCAATGGTGTTAGGTGAACATTCGCCTTTTTTTTTTTCCCAGGCAAAATGATGTGAGATTCACCAGAAAACCATCAAGCATTCTTTAATCCACATGCATTTCAGTCACAGTTTTTCCCTCAATGGTTCTAGGGTTCATGCCTTTCGGGTCTTGAAAAATGGATTGCCAGCCCAGACCACTCCACTTAACAACAGGGAAGAAGCTGGTTTCCAAGAGCAAAATCAATCTCAAGAAGAGAAGTTCCTAGACATGCCATGAGTGACTGCATGCAAGAGTTAAGACACATTAACTCTGCAAGGAAAATGAAGAATTACAGGAGCCAGGAGGGGAGGGGACCCTCCTGTGGACCGTGGGCAGTGGGATTTAAGAAAAGCTTGTAAAGCAGAAGTTATGTCGCTCTCAGCCCTTCTGCAGTGTGTAGCAGCAGCAGCAGCACCTCACACCTTCCTTTATTACACAACCCACCATTCCACCTACTCTCCTTTATTGCTTTTCTCTCTCTTTCTTTGCTTATCCCATGGCTGCCCATTTGCCCTCAACCATCTCTTCGGTCTTTTATTAGCTGAAAGGGAAGTCCCATTGCCTCTTTTATTATGTCCTCGAGATTTGGACATATGTTTTGTTTACATGGAAGCCATTTTTTTGTTTTGCTTCTTTCGCCGAAGAAGACTGCGTCTACATTTTGCTCCGTTTCGACCTAGGGACGCAAGTCACGCAAGAGGAAATTGCTGTCCTAGATTCTCTATCAATCTGCCAGAATTATCACAGCAACTATATAATACATTACATTACATTAAAAAAAAAAACAGATAAAATGATGAAGTGTTTGAGAGTTTGTTATTTTTTAAAGTATTTTTTGTTTGAAAATAAATTAAAAAAATATTTTTTTATTTTTAAAAAATTAATTTTAATATTAATATATTAAAATTATTTAAAAACATAAAAATTATTTTAAAAAAATTAATTATTTTAAAAAAACTATTAAAACACAAAAACATATATAATATTAAAAAAAAAAGCCCACTTGGGTCGTAATCATACATTCACATTTTTCTACAGCTTTTTTTTTTTCTAACAGTGAAAAGGACTACGTGTAAAAGCCACGTAGGACAGCCCATCCACCTAATGTAAAGAGACACGTGTCCATAAACCTCATTAAATAGCCCCCACCTGCTAACCAGGTCCACTCTCTCTCTTCTCTTTCCCGTTAATAAAAACGCCAACTTCATTACGACTCTCTCTCTCTCTTTCTCTCTCAGTATCCACAGCTCAAACACCAACACACCCCTTAACCAAACTCTCTCTCTCTCTCTCTCTCTCTCTCTCTCGCTTCCCTGTGCGTCTGGACGGCAACTCTCACCGGAACCCTAACTTTTTCACCAGAATCTGGTGAACCATCTTCAGCGTTCACTCAGCTTCAAATGTGCTAGCTTTTTGCAACTTATTTTGTTCTCAGATCAACTGTTTGCTTGCTTCAAGTTTTTATCCTTTTCTTCTTTGTGAAACTTGAACCCTAAAAGTTGTTGCCTTGTGTAGGAACATTTCTGGGTTTTGGTCACTAGGGAGAAATACAACATAAGGAGTTTTTGGGATAAAGGGGTGTCTCATTTTGCTGAATTTAATCCTTTGTCTATTCTAGTTGTCTCTCCTCTTCGAATCTAGCCGTTGAAAAGGAAAGAAAAGAGCCCATTTTTTCCACTTTAAGCCAATAATATATCACTGGTTTTTCTTAGCTTTCCCTTTGTTTTCTATCTCCATCTAAGTTTCAATGGGTTGTAGTGCCTTTTGAGTTTCTTGATCAGAATTAGCAATGTTAAGGGCAAAAGAGTTGCTAAACTTATTAGTGTTCTTGGTTTTAGCTTTTCAATGTGTGAGATCCCTTAATCCATCATTAAATGATGATGTTTTGGGTCTAATTGTGTTTAAAGCAGACCTTCAAGATCCAATGAGAAAGCTCTCATCTTGGAACCAAGATGATGACACTCCCTGCAACTGGTTCGGTGTCAAATGCAACCCGAGATCCAACCGGGTTGCTGAGCTCACTCTTGATGGGCTCTCTCTATCAGGTCGGATCGGCCGTGGCCTCTTACAGCTCCAGTTCCTCCACAAGCTCTCTCTATCAAGGAACAACCTTACTGGTAGCATCAATCCTAACCTTACTCGCCTTGAAAACCTTAGAATCATTGATTTGAGTGAGAACAGCCTCTCCGGGACAATATCGGAGGACTTTTTCATGGAATGTGCGGCTTTGAGGGATCTTTCTTTGGCTAATAATAAGTTTTCAGGGAAGATTCCAGGTTCTTTGAGCTCATGTGCTAGTCTCGCATCTATAAACTTGAGTTCGAATCAGTTTACTGGGTCATTGCCTGCAGGGATTTGGGGTTTGAATGGATTGAGGTCACTTGATTTGTCTGGTAATTTGCTGGATGGTGAGATTCCCAAAGGGATTGAAGTTTTGAACAATTTGAGGAGGATTAACTTAAGCAAGAATCGGTTTAATGGGGAGGTTCCAAATGGGATTGGAAGCTGTTTGTTGTTGAGGTCTGTTGATTTCAGTGAGAATATGCTTTCTGGGCACATTCCAGACACAATGCAGAAGCTTGGCTTGTGTGATTATTTGAGTTTGAGTAGCAACATGTTTACTGGCGAGGTTCCAAACTGGATTGGTGAACTGAATCGCCTGGAGACTTTGGATCTTTCTGGGAATAGATTTTCGGGTCAGGTTCCAATTTCAATTGGGAAACTTCAATTATTGAAGGTGTTGAATTTGTCTGCAAATGGTTTAAGTGGGAATTTGCCAGAATCTATGGCCAATTGTGGAAACCTTTTGGCTTTGGATTTTAGCCAGAATTTGCTGAGTGGTGACCTTCCTACGTGGATTTTTGGTTCAAGGTTGGAGAAAGTTTTGCATTTGGAGAATAAGCTTAGTGGAAAATTTAGCTCTGCTCCAAAGCTTCAATTCCTGGATTTATCACACAATGATTTTTCTGGCAAGATTGCATCTTCCATCGGGGTTTTAAGCAGCTTGCAGTTCTTGAATCTGTCAAAAAACTCTCTCTTTGGTCCTGTTCCGGGAACTTTTGGAGATTTGAAGGAATTGGATATTCTTGATTTGAGTGATAACAAGCTAAATGGTAGCATTCCTACGGAAATTGGAGGAGCTTTTGCTTTGAAGGAACTGAGACTGGAGAGGAACTCACTGTCGGGGCAAATCCCAGATTCAATAGGGAACTGTTCTTCATTAATGACTTTGTAAGCTCTCTTTGATCAATCTGTTTTGTTTTTTGTTTTCTTATCCTTGTTCAATTTGGTAGCCTAGAGTTAGATAAGTTCATAAATCTTGTTTCAATTTCTCTTTATCAAACAGTTAGAAACATATTTTTCTGCGTTGTTAAGATCTCAAATTCTTCATAAAACACGACAGTGGCTGCTGTAGATACCTTTATTGTTAGGGTTGGTGGTGTTTAAGTTTGAAGATTATACAGTCTCTAGATTATGATTTTGGACTCTTATCAATTATTTGTTAGAATTTGAATTTGTAGCTGCTTATTGCTTAAACTAAAAGGATGTGATACTTTCGTTTGTGTTTCATTGTTATATGATGTCTACATTCTAAAACACGAAAAGATCCTTGTCCTTTGACCCTTGCTTCTCTTTTCCTGAAAAGTTAATATTGGTTGAAGCTGGCATAATGTTTTCATTAGTTTAACTAGCTTTCTCATTCTTGTTTTTCTGTTTCTTTCAATGATGTAGAATCCTATCCCAAAACAACTTGGCTGGAACAATACCTGCAGCAATAGCAAAACTTGGAAACCTAAAAGATGTGGACCTGTCTATAAACAGCCTCACTGGCAGCCTACCCAAGCAGTTGGCAAATCTTCCCAATCTCATGTCCTTTAACATTTCCCACAACAATTTGCAAGGTGAACTACCTGCAGGAGTTTTCTTTAACACTATATCACCTTCATCTGTCTCTGGAAATCCATCCCTTTGCGGCGCTGCAGTCAATAAGTCTTGCCCTGCAGTCCTTCCCAAACCCATTGTTCTCAATCCAAACTCTTCTTCTGATTCTACTCCGGGCTTGCTCCCTCAAAATCCTGGTCACAAAAGAATCATTCTAAGCATATCTGCTCTCATTGCCATTGGTGCTGCTGCTGTCATTGTTGTTGGTGTGATTGCCATCACCGTGCTTAATCTCCGTGTTCGGTCATCAACATCTCGATCTGCAGCTGCTCTCACGTTATCTGCAGGTGATGGCTTTAGTGATTCTCCCACTACAGATGCCAACTCCGGAAAACTTGTCATGTTTACTGGAAAGCCTGACTTCAGCACAGGAGCACATGCTCTGCTCAACAAGGATTGTGAACTTGGGAGAGGTGGGTTTGGAGCAGTCTACCAGACTGTCCTCAGAGATGGCCATCCCGTTGCAATCAAAAAGCTCACTGTCTCGAGTCTTGTCAAGTCTCAAGAAGATTTTGAAAGAGAAGTTAAGAAATTGGGGAAAATCAGGCACCAAAACCTTGTGGCACTCGAAGGTTATTACTGGACTCAATCCTTGCAGCTTCTCATATATGAGTTTGTCTCTGGTGGTAGTTTGTATAAGCATCTGCACGAAGGATCAGGCGGTCATTTTCTGTCATGGAATGAGAGGTTCAACATAATTCTAGGGACTGCAAAAAGCTTGGCTCATTTGCATCAGTCTAACATTATCCACTACAACATAAAATCAAGCAATGTCCTTCTCGACAGTTCAGGTGAACCGAAAGTAGGTGATTTTGGCCTAGCAAGGCTGTTGCCAATGCTAGACCGTTATGTTTTAAGCAGCAAAATTCAGAGTGCGCTTGGCTACATGGCACCAGAATTTGCCTGTAGAACAGTAAAGATAACTGAAAAATGTGATGTGTATGGTTTTGGGGTTTTGGTTCTGGAGATTGTTACTGGCAAGAGACCTGTCGAATACATGGAAGATGATGTGGTTGTGCTTTGTGACATGGTTAGAGGAGCACTGGAGGAAGGCAGGGTGGAAGAATGTGTCGATGGGAGGCTCATGGGGAATTTCCCAGCAGATGAGGTGGTTCCAGTTATGAAGTTGGGTTTGATTTGCACATTGCAAGTTCCATCAAACCGGCCAGACATGGGAGAAGTAATTAATATATTAGACCTGATCAGATGTCCTTCAGAGGGACAAGAGGATTCAGGGTGAACATGAATCATATTAAGAAATTAAGAGATGGGATTTATAACGGGGTTATCCGGGGAAGAGGAATCCGGTTTATTCAATTAATCAATGAGGAGAAATTCAGTTGTTGGGAGTTCTTTTTTCCTTTTGTTTTGTATTGGTTCTTCTCCTGAATTGTTTTAGTTTATGTTTGTGGTTTCTTCTCGATGTTACTGTTAGATTACCGGATTCCTTTTCACCGGGCTCTAATATAGGACCCCTTTGGATATCGTGTCACTCGGTTGTTACTAATTCTTCTGTACTGCATTTTGTATCGTGATTTTGTTTCTAGTTGTGAGCTGATGGTAGAAATGGTTCCTGACTAATTTCACAATCTTTAGCTCATGAAACTTAAGTGCATTCGAGGTGTTTTTGAACACTTTGGTTGATTGAGCTTGTACAGTTGTTTTTCCTTGCTATAAATCTTGCTTTGATATCGATAGCAGACCAATGCGCCTTTCGGGTCTTGTGGTTTGGTGTTGTGCTTTCAAGTTTCAAGCCTTAGTGACCAGCTATTGAATCATCTCCCTGAAGGAAAAATGCCACATCAGTAAGAGAAGTGGGCAAAAAAGCTGCTCTTCTAGTTCAAGCATCGGTCCCAGCACAGTAGCAGGTAGCATCTTCAAGATATAGATAGCAGAATGCAGATCCCTGGCATATGTAGGGAACTCCCGTTGGTGCGGACAAAGCTGTGACTGTGCTAACAAAATAGCAGCTCCCCATCACTGCTTCTGCCTGCTCTTTGTGGTTATAGTTTTGCACTGTTCTTAATCCCAATCCCACCTGACCCGAAGATAGTAAAAACGTAAAATCCATCAAGGCTAATCCCGATTCTTACAATGCAGGAAAGGTCAACAGGTTGATTGAATAAATTCACAAGTTTTTCTTATTTTCTTTTACTTGGCAAAGGGCAAATATGACTCTCAACATCCCGAATAAAGAATGCTTGTTTCGCATAGTATCAAAATCATGTGTTACCAATGATAGCAAGGGTGGAGGCATTAAAATGCTTTCTTTACAAGTCAAAAGTGTCCTAGAGACGCCGAGGACTCGAAAAGATTCTTAGCACCCACTTTGAAGCAAGTAATCTTAGTGCTCAATTGAATAACAGGAAGAGGCACAGGAAAACCTAAAAAAAAAACACGAAGACAAAAGGGAAAGGTAGGGCAACAGCTAGAAAGAAGCAAGGCCCTAGAAATAAAGAGTGTCAAGGTATGGGAATAGAATATTGCAGCACAAGATGATGCTGTCGGAATAGAAGCATTCTTTTTAAAATGTTGGATTTTGACAACCAATGCCTTCAGTTGTTCATAATCAACTTTGTTTAAATGGGTTATTTGTTCCTTTCCTCTTGGATTTGTCTTCATTTCAACACAGCTAATCTCACATGGGTCTTAACCTTTTCTTCCATTCCTTTTCCCCTTCTCAATAACCGCGATTCACCTTTAAACACACCCATCTTTCACCCTCTGGGAAGAACAACCTTTTCTTGTACAAATTTGGACAGCCATGTGCAGAGCATAGGAACCAGTGTGCTGTCCCTACTCTGCTTAGTGGAGTCAGCCTTAAGGTTCTATAAATGATGCTGGGCCCAAGAGAACCACCTCATGCTCGTAGGAACACTTTTTTATCTTCAAGCAGCAGCGCATGGGGTCCTTCACAATCGTGTTTCTTGTCCAAGGATGGAATATCTAAGCCTCTTAGCCATGGAAGTGACAGCTTGAAATACCCACTTCTTCTTTTCTTGCTGTACTTGTGAATTGCCTTACCACAGTATCTCCATTATCAAAAGATGTCTGTTTAGTATTATCATACATGCACATGCAGCCCATCCATACCCTTCCACGCTTAGCTACCTCTGCCCTAGGCACTGCTTCTTTTCGTTTGCTCCTCCAATCAAGGCTCCAATCTTACCTTTATTGTAAGAGTGTTTAATTTAACAGCAACGAGTGGCAGCAAAACCATCATCCTGTAATCCATGGAAAAGAAATAAAACAAAATACATCAAAAGAGCAGAAAGCATCATTTTGTTGAGACACGCATATAAAATAATTTGCCCTCGCATGGCATGCATTCCTAATTCAACTCTAATGGATCAGTTACATAAATATATTGGTTAAGCTATGAATATAATCTACCTATGATTTTTATTTAGCTGTGATAGAGCTACATCTAACTATTCAGAATTATTTTTATTATAAGTCTGACTACATCACTAATATTCATAAAATATATTTAAATTTTTTTTCATAAAATTATAGTTTTTATATGTAATAGTCTGTTAATTTATATAATTGAATCAATTGGTTGACCTTGAGCTAGTGGATTAACAATAAGATTTTATGTTTTAATATTGGTATTTTAAAGCTTGAAAATGTAAAAATATACTATTTTATATAAAAAAAAACAATTTCTAATAATATTATTCTGTCAAAATATAAAAACATGCTACATTCCTAATTTTTTTTAAAATAATGTTATTATGTGAATATACATGATTGGATTGCTACGCGGGAAGGAGTCAAGTGCCCTTTCAACAAATGCTCACTTGAAATGAAGTGCGATTTTGCAGCTTTTACAGAAACTATCGTCCAAGAGTTAAAAGAAAATAAGGTGTCCAAAGCCATCATCAGGGAAACTTCTTCAAAACAAAAGAATGTGTTAAATAACTAATTTAATTTAAAATTTAAATTATTAGATGAGGTTTAAATATGATTTATATTATTTTTTAATATATCTTTTTAAGTGAAAGTTATTTGAATTTAAAACTTGTACAGATCTACACTACGTTGTACTTAATTTTTATCAAATAAATAAGGATTATAAGATTTGAACTTATGACTGCTTCAAAAAATGCTTTTGCTACTTTTTTTTTTTAATTGCTGCTACTTTTCTACTATTTTTACAAGATGTTAGAACTATTGTGAATTGTAAGGTTGTTGGTGCTGATGGAAAAGAGTCTATTGAAGTGAGTGTTTATTGGTTATAGTCAGAATTCAGCGGTGACAAGAAATCGAGAGGTTGAATAGTAGGAGATTTAAGAGACTAGTGTTTTTCTTCTTCTCTTTCCCCCTTTTTTTTTCTTTTCCTTTTTCTTTTGATAGCTAGGTATTATTTTTTCAAGAGTGTCCTCTCAATCTTTGTGTGTCTTCTATTTTTATTGCCTGTGATTCTCTGTAAAATAGAAAAAACTAAAATGAAAAAAATATTATTAGGCAATTAAATTGTTTCCTAATTATCTAAATTTTCTCTTTTTAATGTGTAGTATCTCTTTCAATAATTTTTTTAATTTTCATTGATACTCCAATTTATTTTCTTTTCCTCTTTTACATAATCTCCCATTATTATTTTAGTTCCTAATCACCTTAGTCTCTTGTCCTTTTTTCCTTTTCTTTTACTCCATAAACTCATTTTTCTTTCTTTATATATATATATATATCATAAAAAATAAAAATAAATAGAAAAATTAGGGATAAAAAATAAGTTATGAAAAATTCATTTTCTTTACAATATTTACAACATAAAAACATTGGAGAACTCAATGTCCTTTGAATTTGTATAATAAGTTTTTAAATGAAAAAAAAATAACACAGGAAAATTAAAATGGATCCCAATTATTAGGTGATAAACCTTAACATGAAATCTAAATGGGTTTAAATTATTTGATGTCCAACCTCAGAATCAAGTCTAAAAGAAATTTAAACTGGTACAAATTGTTAGATGACCAACCTCAATGTGAGAATTAATAAATGAGTCTAAATTGTTAGTTGATCAACCGTCATATGAGAATTTTAAAAATGAGTCAAAATTATTGGGTGACTAATCTCGACATGAATTTTTTTTAAAAATAGATTAAAATTATAAGGTGACCAACCATGATTTGAAATTCTAAAAAATGGTTAAAATTATTAGATGACCAACTTCAACATAAAAAAAAAGTCAAAGGAAAATTGTCATTAGACTAATAGATTTAACTTTGAAATGGAGTGTTATTTGAGAGAAGATTGTCATCGAATTAGTTGATTTCTTAAGATAAAAGTGCCATCATATTGGTGGGCTTTAAAAGAAAAATATCATCTAATTGGTGGATTTTTTTAAAACGAAGTTACCACCAGATTGATGGTTTTTAAAAGGAAAAGATCGCCGAGATGGATTATTAGGCTTTTAAAAAGGAAGTTATCACTAGATTGGTGATCCTTAAAGAAAAATGACATCAAATTATTGGGCTTCTTAAAATAAATATGCCATCAAATTGGTTAGTCTTTTGAAAAATAAAAGTTGCCATGAATCAATAAGCTTATTTAAAAATACAATCGTGACTGATAAGTTTAAAAGTGATTCAATCGAGAGAGGTGACTAATAAGTCAATTGTTATGAAATTTAATAATGGTGGGTTAAAATTATTAGGTGACCAATCTTAACATGAAATTTAAAATGAGCTTCCTTAATGAAATGTGTGAACTTCCTCGCATCATTTTAAACCTTTATTGTAGATCATACAATTGATCACAATATTAGGCTCACTTATTCATTTAAATTTGATTTCTAAGCGATTAAGTTATAAGATCTTTTATTTTTGATGTTGTCAATGATTTTTATATTTGAAGTTTTATTTGTCTCTTAAAATTACCCTTAAGAGCAGCTTAAATATATTTATTCGTCTTTGCTCACTTTTCATCATAACAAAACTATTTCCTCTACCTTTTAATACTTAAGATGAAGTTCTCCAAATTATCATTTATCTATTGTCATTTTCATGGATTCATACGAACAGAATTACACCCCCAAACTAATCTAGCTATATTTTTTTTTGGAAACCAATGTGAGACATATATGCATTGTTATCATTATTTTTATCAAGAACTTTAGAAACTAAGTTAAATGAGAAAAATTGTATTGTAAAACAATTTATTTTTGCATCTTTCATGTTTTAGGACCAAGTCACAAACCTTAATGATTGTATTTGTATAAGTATTTGTATAAGTACAATCATTGAAATGAAATCATTGAGATATTAATTCAAAAGTGTTTTTACCGAATGAAAAAAAAATTGATTTTTTAGTCAAAAGTTAGAAACACATCATTCAAATGCTAAGATGCAATCTTGGGTGTTTTTGTTGGTATACAATGAAATGAATGCTGGTTGAAAAAGAATGGTTATCCTAAGACGTAGTTGCAACTGACTCAAATGAATTCTTTGATAAATGAAGCGTTATTTTGGATAAAAAAGGTTTGATGTTAAAAAAAAGTTTTGGCTTTAAAAAATGGAAGACACATTGCTTTACTTTATGTTGATTTCTCATTCATTGGTGAAAATTCATGATTCAAGGTCTTAGAAAATGATATGCAGCAACTAATTAAGTCATGATTTTGTTTAATAAACATCTTTCTTCTTTTTAAAGGCTAAAGGCTTATCAACACCAACAAATTGCTTTTGATCAGAAAGGATTTTGAAAGCACATAATATAGGTTAAGGTTTATGTCTATGAAAAAATAGAATATATAAAGGTCAAATGGTGTTTATGGGTGTAAAGATATATGTCATTTATTCAATCGTGAAGACCTTTTAAGCTTGTTGCCTTAATTTTGATATTTTAGTGATCGATGTCATGTCAATTTCAATTCTTTAAATTCTATCTCATTTTTCTGACATTGATATTTGGTCTTTAATTATGGACTTTGTGCCATAATTAGAGACATTTATGAGAGCTTTTTTTATTCCTTTTCTTTTGCTAACTTTTCTTTCCTTTTATTTGGAGAATTTCCGCCACTTGCCCCCACTATAAGAGGTGATCCTAATCTGGGTTATTATTTAAAAGATATTTAAGGCTTAAAATAGGACTGCAATGTATATGTTTTATTTATGAAAGATATACCAAAGACAACTTTTCTTTATCTCAAATCCAAGTTTGCCATGTTAATAAATATTAGCCTTATTTGAAACCATTATTTAATAGGAAAACCATGAGGTTAACTTTAAAGAAAAAATAACGGGATCATGACACAAATGTATACTATTTATCAGATCATTTAGTTCTCATCTTAGGTATAATATAAACAAGATTTCTCCATTTAAAATTTTTAAGACTAGAAAGGATAAGAAGAGGGTTTGAAATAACATTTTACCCTTTTAAGACTCATTGGAAAGGCAATATATTTTAAGATTAAAAAAGGAGAGATTAGTAAAATTTTACCTTCTCAAGTTCATCGGGAATAGAAAAGGATATTTTAGGATTTAGAAAGAGAGATTGCCTCCAGCATTTTACATGACATGTCTCAAAATTTCACCAATGAATTTGTTATTATATTTTTATCAAATTTTACTTTTACATAAACATATATTAATTTCAGAACAACAATTGGACCTAAAAATCACACTTCATTAAAAAATACAAAGTAACTCCATAACATATGAAAAATGTTAGAACTACTAAAAACAAAAAACAATAGTGGTAGCACATACTGGAGACACGCTGGGTGATCGAGTTGGACTGCGAGCATTTCCGACACACGTCAGTGGGGTTAAAGAGGTAAATGAATAGTTATGTAGGTTACTATATTAGTTTAATATGCCTTGTAGCAAATTAGTTGGTTACATATGACATTATTATATTAATGTAAATACATATTTATTATTAATAAAGACTTAATTTATCTTTAATATTCATATAATATTAGATTAATAAATCCAGAGTAAAGATAAAGTCCATAAGACAAAAATGCTTTATAAAAGGGAATTATAAAGTTGTTATAATTATGTGATTTTTATTGCATCAAATCATTGTTTCTAAAATATTCCTAGTCGATGCTCTCTTAAATATTGGACATTTATTAGAGTCGTAAAGACTGATATATATTATGTTTTTCCTTTATGAAAGGAAGTAGTTGTTCTCATAAGCTGAGGTATAAGGAACACCTAGAACTAATATGTAAGTACTTGTTATAAGACATGTACACTAAACTGACCTACATGAAAATTTTATATGGAGAAATCTCCTATATTCATGGCTCACGTGATGGTTGTAAAAGTGATTCTTAGATTTGAGATCACTATAACATCTTATATAGAGAATGTTATGCTTTGATTCTGTTACATGTTATCTTAATCGAGCTAATGAAAGGGCAAACATTGAGCATACCATAAATTATATGAAGGTGCTTGAGTAATTAAGAGGGGATTCATCATCCTAGGTGAATTAAAAAAAATATCCATCTATTCTCAAATAGTATTAACAAAGAAATCCTTACTCAATGTGTAATGAGATTTGAAAAGAGTTTGAAATCTTATTCAAATGATCAGTGACTATTATATAGAGAATAAACATGATTTAGCATGACAGACATACTCCATGCTCTAATGTTAAATTAAAACATTATTGATGAAAGAATATTAATTATACCGAGAAACCAATCGCTGAAAGGTTAAGTCAAACCACTAAGTACTTTTCTAATATTTGAGGGATCATGACACATTGCTAAACGATGCACCTGATCTTCAAATATAAATTAATCAATTATTGAACTAATAATAAATTAAATTTTTTAATTTATTTATTTTGATCTATAATTTATATTTGAACCAACATATTAGGAACCTAATGGGTCACACACATTAAGAACCATTAGTTAAACGATGCACCTGATCTTCAAATATAAATTAATCAGTTATTGAACTAATAATAAATTAAATTGTTTAATTTATTTATTTCGAATTATAATTTATATTTGAGCCAACATATTAGGAACCTAATGGGTCACACACATTAAGAACCATTAGTTAAAAATTAAACTGAGATAATTTAATTAAGTATGACTTGATTAAAATATATTTTAGAAATTAAGAAATAGAATATAATTAATATAAGGATTATATTTGTAGACCTAAAAAAAGTAAGGGCATGATTGATTAATTTTTAAAATTATCCTGAATTAATATATGAATATTATTCCGGAGAAAAATTGATATTTTATCAATTTATAGGATTTTTCGGATTTTTCTATAAATAGTAACCTGTATGTCTCTTATCTTATTTGAAGAGTGGTTGTCTATTAGACAGAAAAACTATGTAAACACAATATTAGAACTAACACTCTAGGCATAACAATCATTAATATAGAGATTTAGAAGATTTTTTTAGGGTGATTCATGTGGATTATCATTGAAGTCCGGACAACCGGATAACTTATAGTTTGTAATATTCTAGCTTTTAAAAAATTATTTAAAGCTGAAAAAAATTAGATTTTTAAGTAATAAATTTTTAAATAACTCTAAATTTATCTAACGAAATTCTAGAAACTCCTGAATAATTTTATTTTATAATTCTGTTGTAATTATGATATACGTAACCAATATCATTTAAAGATGTCCCCATATTCGTAGGCTGAACAGTAGGAGATTTAGGGGACTAATTTTTTTTTGCTAGCTAGGTATTATTTTGCAACAGTCCCCATGTTCGTACGTGTCTCCTATTTATATTTGCTGAAACCCTCCACAAAACAGGAAAAAAATAAAAAATAATGTTAGTTAATTAAATTATTTTCTACTTGATTACAGGTTTCTAATTAATAAAACTTTCTTTTTTTGATTTAATGTGTATGATCTCTTTTAATTATTTTTTTAATTCATAATCACCTTAGCTCCTTGTTCTCCTTTTCTTTTTATTTCATTCCCTAAACTCTTTTATATTATGTATATTTCATGAAGATAAAATTAAATATATATATCATCTTGAAATATATCAAAATGGTATTTTTTTATTTTTTTAAAATTAGCACATCAAAATCATTCAAAACATAAAATTTTTTTAATTTTTAATAAAATGTTTTTTTTAATTTTAAAAAAATACAAATTAACCCTCGATTCTAAACATTCTTATTATAATAGATGGTGGTTGTGATGAGCCGTGGTGGTGTGTTAGATGAATATTATAAGTTGTAGTGTCAAGAAAAATATCTACCCTTCTCCACGAGGTTAAAACATTTTTATTTGCGAGGTTAAAACATTTTCTCCTTTTTCATGATATTGAAATATGTTTATTCAAATTAATACTAATTAGGAGTGTTTATTTTACATTGAAGAATAGAGGAAAATATTTTCCATGAAATTATTTTCTAAAAAAAAAAAATCAGACTCTTAAAATGTGAGTTTAATTATATGTGCTGAAAAATTAAAATGTCAAATTTAATATGAAATCTCAGATTTTATAATAATTTTTGTAAGTTTGAAAACCACACCATGCGAGTACACCAGAGAGAGAAATGCATTTTCTACAGGGACTATGATTGAGTGTTCTAACTCTTGAAAAACAATTGTTGATTCAAGCTGATCCGACTAATAAGAAAAGACCATCTGTTAAAGTTGGATCCGAATATTTATTTTAAGGATATTTTATTTAAAATAAATTAATTTTGTTTACATGATTAGCTAATTTAATTTATTTTAATTAATACAAAACTAAACATTTAATACAACCAACCCTCCATTTAAAAAGCAATTACAATAATTAAAAAGCCAGAAATAAGAAAAATAAGGAGAATTTCCTCTTCATAAACGTATTTTCTGAACAAAAATCAAGAAAAAAAATAATATTTCCTAGTGGATTAAAATAAAATATAAACAAATTCGTTTCATGTACCAAAACTGTTTTTCATTTATCTAATTTTCAATCTGCTTCCACATTAACTCAAGCACTTATCTTGAACACTAAATTTTGACTTTCTGACTTTTCTACATGTAACGTCTCTGTAGTGTTTCTTTTTCCATTTTCATGGACAATGGAAAAGCTATACCTGTATTATTTCCCTAATCATCCCAATCTTTGCGCCCTTCTTCTGCATCAGAGTTCCTGGAAGCGATGACATCTGATAAAACATTTGCTGTTTGATGTCCATTTGGCTGTTTCACCTCCTTTATTTCATCCCAGTCATCATCCCACCCTTCATCCCACCCTTCAGTTGTTTCCACATTATTAGCTGAATGGGAGTCTGGCCGCTCCATTTCAAGTTCCTGATATGGGACTCCATCAACATGCGAGCTTTTTAGAAACCAGCAGCAGGCACATGCCCCTCCAGATATCAAAGCTATCAAAAACAAGTAGGCTCCGTATTTGGGGGACAAATAGGTGCCATGTCCAAAGAACGGCTCATATTTGACTTTTTGTTTCTTTGAATCCATTTCAATTGTGCACGAACCATTTCCTGTGTATAATATGATGGACGGACTTCCTTCAATGTTTTCTGAGACATCAATCTGAACAAATAATGCAATAGGACTTCTCAAATAAAAGATAGAGACCAAAGATCAATATGTAGGAGATGCTCAATTGATTCTACAAAGGTTGTTTATGCATGAATCAGTATTTCTGCAAGTTAAAACCGGTTCTTTGTTTCCAACTCTATAACCCAATCCCCCATTATATCAGTTGTCAAACAAGACTCCCAATGTATTCCCACCAAGACATGTCCCACTTCTGTAAAGCATAAATGCTAGAAATTAAACGAGCTGAACCTTTTTGGCATCGTGTTTGGATAGTTGTATCTCTGGGAAAGTAACCTTAATATCTGTGATTGTAAGATTCACTTTCAAGATGCCCTCTCCATCATTCTGGACAAGAAGAAACAGTTCCCTGGATGCTACATAGGAAAAATAGAGAGAACTTCACTGTAAATTCAGTAAGGCATGAGGAATGATCAGTGAAGATGAAAAACCCAATCCAATGCATCATAAATCTAAGTGGACATGGGATTTGCAATTAAAGAATTGCAGCCTTGTGCTAAGAGTCTTTGTCTCTAGTTTTATCAATATGAACATGACATCATGATCATTAGCAAAAATTGCCATGTATTTGCTTTAGCAAGTAGTGAGAAAACCTGTTTACAGATTGGATTGATGTTTTTCCATTCAAAACAGAACATTGCACAGTCAAAGGCATACGAGAACAACAAAAGGGAAGAAGTGATGGTCATCTGACATCAGGAAGCAGAACATCCAGAATATAGGAATCTTGGAGCGATAGTTTTTCAAATTCGGTAGAAGAATGGATCCAAAGTGACTGGGGTTAGACGACAATAGGTATACCCATGAGTCATCAAACATCACAAATAAGATAATCCAATGTTTCATTTGTTCATTCCAAATGTTCTATTTAACTGAAAAAATCTCCATAATAAAAGAAAACCATTTCCCAAGAGATTCAATAGTCAAACTAAATCCATATTCTGTCAAGTCAAGCAAAAAATCAGTTCAATTAAGAAAAGTACAATATGGTTAAAGCAGGCAAGCTTGAAGTTAAAGCCAGATTCAGTCAATGCAAGAAGGAAAATTACAAAACCCTTATGGGGGGTTTATCTGGCATGTATGATCATTTCTACTAATTTTAGCATTACAATGTTGTTTCCATCATGATTTGCAAAAACAACCTCCCGATGCTCTCTCTGTTGGGAATTATCATTCACTCTTCAAAATGGTAGTGCAGACAATGTTGCAGGACAAGTTATATATGCAGCATGTATCCAAATACTATGGAAAAATAATGATCGTAAAACCAGGTGATTTCCTGACCTTATCGGTTTTATGACATTAAGATGATCTTCAACAAGCAAAGAAGGAATGGCATAAGTTGCTATCCCATGTAAACAAAAGGACTAGATTTACATAGCTTGCTGAAAAAGTTCTACTAGTTGATTAACATACTGTAGCAGAATATGAAATTAGAACTGTAAAGTGATGATTAGTTGAGACATTAAGATGATCTTCAACAAGCAAAGAAGGAATGGCATATGTTGCTATCCCATGTAAACAAAAGGACTAGATTTACATAGCTTGCTGAAAATGTTCTACTAGTTGATTAACATACTGTAGCAGAATATGAAATTAGAACTGTAAAGGTATTACAAGAACAATTTTACAACTTTAAGGTTGGTTTCATCGAACTCAAAAACTATATATCAGGTGAATGAGAAAGTGGTGAAATTGAACTGTGGACGAGATCACAATAATGTTTTCATAGAAAACAAATAAATCAGCAAGACCTAAGTTAGAGAAACTAGATGAAGCAGCTGCATCTTCTCAGGGGGAACAGTTGAGAGATAACATGAAGAAGAACACCTTCAAGTTTGAGAACCAAGATTGTAGTCGTAACTATTTCAAATCTATTTATTTGAACACAAATTAACTGAGCAAAATCAATATTGAGATATTAGGGCAACAAAATCTAAACAAAAAGAAAAGAAAAGAGAGAGAGAGAGAGAGAGAGAGAGAGAGAGAGAGAGAGTCGAGATTAGCAGTAGAAGAGTACTCACAGGTACTTGACGAAAGAAGGCAAGCAGTGAGGTTATTAGTCAAGTCCTGACAACTCCTTTTAGCTATCGGATCGGAACACCTCTCCTTCGTTTCAATGTAATATTGAAATGGTGCGGGAATCGGAGAGCTCTGCAGCAAAAATAAAATAAAATCTATTTATTATTAAAAATTCTATAAAAAAAAACAGGGAGAGGGAGGGAAATGGAGTTACCACCTCTGGAGATTCTCTTGTCATTAATTTCCGAGGTAATTCAAAAACCCAACCATCGCATCCTTTTCCCAGTATAACACTCATCATCAACCCACGAAGAAGAAGAAGAAGAAGAAGATTTATTACCCTCTGATTACTCATAATCAATTGATTTACAGAAAATTATTTCAGCACGACACTGCTCCCTTCGCTTCTTCTTCTTCATCCTCTCCTCTTTTTAATTGGCTTCTTCTACAGGTCAAAGTCTATACTCGTTGACTCCGTCTCTCCTTTCTTGGCTCCTTCTCCCTTTCATTCTTCCTTTCACAATTAATTAATCCTCTACGGTTACTCCTACTGAGGCTGCTGCTTAGCTTACCCTTTCGCTTTCAAATTACTGATGTGGCAGTTTTGGGGTCCACAACGGTATCTTGAAGACGTCACCGTTTTTCTCATTCAGTGAAACGACAGCGTATCTGTGTTTTTTTTTTTTTCCTGAACCCTTGTCTGTAAATCAGTGATCTATCATTCTATTGTCTTAATTCACTCTCTCTCTCATATGGAAACAAACCCCCAAATTCCTTCAAATTAGGGTTTGATTTCGTCCATGTAAATTCAAATAGAAAAGGCAAAGAGAAATGTCAACAGAGGAAATATCTTTAGTTTCTCCACAAAACGGAATAAATTCACAACTCCTCTTCCAAGACGATCCATTACGATTCAATTGCACCGGACCGCCTCCGCAACAACAGCAGCAACGCCGTGTCGGGGATCCCAAAACTCGAGAACTCACTGGTTTTATCGATGACAACAAGCTCTTCTCCTCCACCACTACAGCAACCGCCACTTCCACCGCCGGCTCCGACCGTTACTTTCCCTCTCACCACCACCACCACCACCATCACCAGGATTTCCCGAGGAATGTTTATCAGCGTGAACCGCAGGGAACTAGTGGAGATGATACCGACGGTGAGGATGATGAAGATGATGAGGAGGACGATGAGGAGGAGGTTGATGATGTAGACGGTGGTGATGGTGATCATGAGAATGGAGTTGATGTGCTCGTTGCTGCTATTGATTGTAACAGCAAAAACACTAACTGTAACAACAATAACTGTAGTGGAACTATTAGTAATGCTAGTAATAGTGTTCATTTGGACAAAATTGGAAATGGAAATGCAAAGCCCAAGCATCTTTCTTCTTTTGGTAAGTGGAAAGAAAATCTTTTTTTTTTCAAAGCTTCTTTATTTCCGTCTTCTTTATTGGTGTCATTTGTGCTTGCTTGTTTAGGGATTAGTGGGGAAATGGTGAAAGATGGAATTGGTGGTGGCGGCGGCTTGGGGCAAACAGGGAATAATGCGGTGACGATCGCGGAGGCAGATGGGGAGATGTATTATTCTCAGTATTTGCAGGGGACCGGGGGGTCGGGTGCTGGTGGAAAGGATATGGGTGTGGAGAATGGTTGTGGATTTAGTGGAAGGAAGGAGGTTTCAGCATTTTCGAGTGAGTCTGGAGATTCTTTAAGGGCTATTTTATCGGACCCTGTTACGTAAGTTTTTGAGACTGATTGTTGAATTTTTTTTCTATGTTTGTATGCGAATTTTTTGTGTTTGGCATGACATGGACTATTTGTGTTCGTATCAGAAGTTTTTGGAATATCTGTTTTGGCATGCCATTTTTTTATTCTACCTTTAAGCATGTTGCTGGCCAAGTTTTTACTTGTGCAATTTATTTACTTTAGTTTATGGTTTCAGGGGAGCTTTAATGGATGACGCTATGATATTGCCTTGTGGGCATTCATTTGGAGCTGGTGGAATGCAGCATGTTATCAGAATGGTCAGTTCTCAATTGAAGGAATTTTTGGTCTTTGAAATCATTCATTGCAACTCTCTATCATAGGAGGTTTGAATAACTTCTCATACTGAGAAAGTACCAGATCAAAGAGTGTGAGAGAAAAGAGAGGGGGGTTTTGAGCTTCGTTAATTGTGTGCCTCAATGAATTTTATCTGCAAACTTTAAAATTACTACAAAGCTTCAAGCTGCTTCCGACAGACCTCCAGCATTAGTCACTGTTACTATAAAGTTTCCTTCAGAAGCACTATAATGAAGTCTGGATATGTCCATATCGAACAGTAATTTTGGCTCAGTTGAGGCTCTGACACAAGCACTGCCTTTTAAGTGCGTCTATTTGCATGTTTGGTCCTTGTAATTGGCCACTTTGCTATCTTATACCCTTAAGCAGTCCTTGTGATTTGTTAGTTGAACTTGTACAGTTTTTTTTAACTTTTAATGGTAATGCATGTTTCTAGGTGCTGGTTTTTATAATAGTTGTATTTTATTGCTTTGGGCGAGAGCAAGCTACAAACCATGTCCTGACAATCTGTCAATAGTGTCATAACTGTCTTCAAGGCCTTATGATCAACAATTAATGAAATAGCAAACTTTTGTTGGTCAGAGATAACACTTCTTGGACTTTCAAGAAGAGCAAGCTTGACCCTGTGATTGATATACGAGAATGAAGTATTTTTCTTCTTGTTGAATTGTCTTCCTTCCACTCATTTTATAACAACTTATATGAGATGTTTCTGCATTTTAGCTTTCTGCTTAGCAATGCTGAAAGTTGTGCGCCTCTGCTTGTTCTGTGCAAATGGTTTACTTTCACTGGAGTCTGTTATTTTAGAAATCTACAGTTGTGTTGCATTCTGATCTCTCTCTCTCTCTCTCTCTCTAAGATGTTCTTACAGTTGTTATGATATGATTTTGATTTCAGTTTTATGCTTGCATTTTCAGAAAGTTTGCTACAGTTGTTCCCAGTCAATTTCAGAAGACTCAATAGCTCCCAACCTCTGTAAGTCATAATTTGTTGTTGTTGTTGTTGTTGAAGGTTGTAGGATTTTATGATCGTGTTTCCTACAAGAAAAAATCGCAGGCTTTGTATTTTTAAGCAGTGGAAAGATATAGGGAGTCTATAGTCACTATGATAAAGAGAACTATGACAAGTTCATAACAGCTTTCATTTTCTTTGGCTTTGCCTTTTCAATTGTTCATTTTGCTGCTGTCTATACAGCTCTCAGATATGCTGTCCAGGCATTTCAGCGGGAAGAGGAGTTACAATTTTATCGCTCATCCAAAAGGAGGAGAGAGAGGTTTGACCAGGTTTGTTCCTGTCAAGCCCTGGGTTTCCTTTTAACATAATTCTCTTTAACAATTGTCAATAGAATAGGAGCAGACTGCATAACAATGCATACCTTTCCTTTTCATTGCAGTCATGCTGAACTGCATGGTTCTTCCTCATTTGGAAGTAGATTTTCTCAATGAGATATCTCACTGTTGACAAGTCAATAGCCTGGCATTTAAAAAACTTTGTCAATCACTGGGGATTTATAAAACCCTGCAGCTCAGATACTTTCTTTAAGTATTCTTTTATGTTTCCACTTTTTTTTTTATGTGTTTCCTCGGCAACCCTTTGGTTTTAGAATGCACCAGTGGCCTCAACTTTTATAGCTTTTCTAAAATCACCACTGTTTTTTCTCTTATAGGACAAAGGTGGTTATGGCGATTCAGGGGTCATGGATCCACCAAGGGGTAGAGGTGTGCAGTTCCCATTTGCTGTGACAGACCGGGTTATTATAAAGGTTGTTTAGCGAAGCTCCCAAGTTTTCCCTGTATGCGTTGTTTATTAATCATTTAAAATTAACAATATGAATGGAAATATTCAGGGAAACAAGAGGACACCTCAGCGGTTTGTTGGACGGGAGGCTGTTGTGACAACGCAATGCTTAAATGGATGGTTGGTCACTTTCTTGCTTTTCTTAACTTCAATTTTTGCATGTTTTAAGGTTTGGTGCATTGCTCAGGTCAATTTTATACTGATGTCGGTTGCTCTTTTCTTTCCCTTGATAATTAATACATTTATCTTTTGTGGGCATTTTCTGTTGTGTGACCAAGAAGTTTTATCAGACATCTGTGCATTGTTGATTTTGAATTTCTTGGCTGTCATTACATGCATATGGAGGAGATTCATGGAACAAAATCTGTTTTGAATGAGTTAATACTATGATTAGTACTGTAAATAAGTGAGTACATTTGCAGCTTAGATGAGATAACGGATATGGTGATGGATACATCTTAAATGGTGTGAAATGATTGAGCAAACCTGTAGTCATTAGGATTGGGGATTGTCTCAGTTGAGATTTCCGCACCATGCATGTTGGCCTGTTTGTATGAAAGGTGGTGGTGAGTAACTGATCCTTGTAACTAATACAAAGTCATTTACAGGTATGTAGTGAAGACATTGGACAATGCAGAGAGTGTAAAGTTGCAGTATCGATCACTTGCCAAGCTTTCAGATGATCCATCTTCAAAAACAATATCAACCAAGATTGCCCCAAACTGGCTCTAGTCTTGCTTATACACAACCGAGGTAGCATTATTGTGCCTACACACCATAGCAGGTTGGTTTCCGATACTCAAAAGACTAACTTTTCTTTACGCGATGAGTTTCTTGCTTGCAGTCCCTACTAGCCAATGTAAAGCCATGTAAATTATAGAAGCCATGATGCAAATGTAATTTTAGGAAGCATAGGATGAGAGTTCAAATGCAAACAATGTTATTTTTGTTTTGGACATGACTGAGGCTATCTGTATCTAACTAATGTTTGTGCACACATGATTATCCCATATCAAGCTTTGTTGTTCTGCTAAGTCTCTGTGCATGATGTTTAAATTATCCAGAGCAGCTGATCATTAGTCTGTCAGAACCAGAGAGATCCAAATCTCTTGCAAAAAAAAAAATTATAGTAAACGAGAAATTTGTGCTTTGGTCTGATTACGAGTCATGTACTATAGTGAAAAATATAATTAATATATCTTCTGAAAAAGTTTACTATATTAGCACAATAATTAAAAAGAGAATTCAATGGAGCATTTCAAGAAGCCCATTGAAACTATTGTGAGAGATCTTAAGAAGCCTTTTCAGTTTAGCAAGGCATATTTTTTTTTTTTTTTTATATATATATAGGAGAATTCAAAGTGTTTTTTTTTTTTTTTTTTTATCCTTCTGTTTCCGAATGGTGGATAACAAATCCACCAAGCTCAAGACTTCAGTGGGCTCAAAAGTGCGCTTAGAGCACTTGTTAAGAGTCATCTAATACTCCAATCAATTCACGTCTTTTTTTTATTAGAAATTATTTTAAACACTTAAAAACATTACCATATAAAACACACAATTATTTAATGTATTTTAATTATCCTATATTTTTATTTAATATTTTATTTTCATTCATTTACTTAACACAATACATTAAAATAAAATAAAATAAAATATAAAGTCTAATAGAAATATTCTTATCATTTTTAATATTTGAACAACAATTTTGTTTAAATTACACATATCAAATAGAAAAATAATTAATAAATGAATTAATGTTAAGAAATTCTTGGAAATGCTAAATTTACCATTTAGTGTTAATTGATAAATTAATGTACGAGTATGGATTCAAAGTGTAGGTAACATTCCTGTGAGCTAATTTTATTTTAAAACAAAGTGGAAATTCAAAACATGATAAGTTGACATAGTTGAAACCCATTTGCTTAATTTTTGATTTTTTTTATTTCATTTTTGAGGGAAGATGTTTTAGATTAATAGGAGTTAATTTGTCAAACCATTAAACAGATTATGGATCTAGTTGAGTTTAACAATTTTATTTTTTGGAATCAATTTTTTAATTATATCACATATAGGAATATAGGAAAGTGATTGAATAAAATTTAAGGGAAAAAAAGATATTATGAAGGGTTGTACAAAAAAGCATATGCTAATAAAAAAAAAAAAAAAAGAGATAATTTTATTCAAAAACATGTAAAAATTGAAAGAAATTTTATAAATATTACTCTAAAAAGTTTCTAAATTAATTTATTTTAATGAATACCTGATGAGACAAGCATCTCAAACATATTTATTATAATTAATTTAAATTTAAATTAAATGAAAAAAAAAGTTAAAAGAAGGGCAGACAATTGAGCGTTAAATGGTCACCTAGATTTCTTAATATTTTTTTATTTG
>Ga0325402_1000784_pt1 | contig 23968 bp, 16 predicted proteins | sample PopdelMetagenome_22_FD_207212 | JGI IMG/M metagenome (GOLD analysis project Ga0325402, IMG submission 207212) | Populus deltoides microbial communities from Bellville, Georgia, United States - Xylem-PdKOR-R3 | ecosystem: Host-associated > Plants > Phyllosphere > Stem > Wood/Secondary xylem...
ACAACTTCAATTGAAGTTTTAATATTTACAAGATGTTAATGAAAGAAGCAAGATTTATAGGGTCCTTTACGGATATTATGAATTGACCGCCAAAGTCTTCTAAGAATAACATTTCTAAGGTCAAGAACTAAAATTAAAAGCTTAAACTAGAGTTGTTTTTATCTATCTACGGTTCAACTAAGATATATTTTAATTAGTTTAAATGTCAGATTAAAATCTCTTCTCAAATGATAGTAAAGGTGTCGGGCTTGGAAAATCTTAAGAAGGATGTTGGATTAAAAAAAAATGGTAAATCTCCACCACCAAATCTACTTTTTTGAGATTTATATGTAATAAAATGTGCTATATAAAATGAGAAAGAGGGTAGTAAATTTCCTATCCACCTTCTTTATGTAACTTCTTTTGTAAAGAAATCAAGAAGGTATATTGTTTCTTTTCATGCCACGAATCATATTGAAATTAATTCATCGACATGTTTTATTTTTATATGAATTCTTATTTAAAGAAACCAGAGACAAGGTGCTAGATCTAATATTCTTGAACTTAGTTAAGTGCTGAGCTTAAACATATACTGGTCTGGTAAACTGCCAAACTCAACATCCTTGAGCTGTCAACCCTATCACCTTTCATGTGGTTTTGGCAATCTTGTCAAGCTTCATTTTGAATCACGAGATTCTGATGAGTCAGAGATGTTTTCTCTCTTTTACACATAAGAGGTTTTAATGTTATAACGAAAAAAGACTTTTTAGTATTCCCTTCCATTGAAGGGTAAGAACGATCGGCAATAAAGACTCATTATATCTTTAAAAGAAGGGGTATTGAATCTCCATTCTAAACACCATATTTATTTTCAAAATATCTCTCTAAAATATCATTGTTTCTTCTCTAAAAAAAAAATACTTGAGCATCAAAGAGAAACTTTTATGGGTATCAAACACCAATCATCAATCACATTGACTATGAAATGGATCACATTACTAAAATTAAGAGATTAACTGGTTATTCAATATATAAGTTTTGTTTTTAAGCTACTTGAATTTTTTAGGACTTCATCATAAATCTTTTATATTCAGCAATCATATAGTAAAATATTATAATTCCTTTCCTCTTTTTTTTTTCCTTTTAATTCAAAGTACTAAATCATCAATAATCAATTTTTTATGAATAGTTTTTCAAGTCAACCCCATCCATAGCTTGAATGAAATCTCATTCGAAGCTTTAGACAAAGTAATTATTACTTGAATCATTTAGGACTAATCAAATTATTGTGAAAAGTTTGGATCCATAATATATATGTTTATGAAAATAAATTTGAAAAAGATGATATAATTAGATTTGATAAAGAAAATAAAGATCTTGCAAACCATGACTATATAGGTCTAATTATATTGGTGCATTTAGGAGATGTTTGATTAGTGTTCGGGAACAAAAAAGAGATATAGAAGGAATAAAAACATGTTCAGTTGAAGGGATAAAGACAAAAACATAAAAATAAATCTTTCTAGGGTTGTTTTATAGTGAATTTCTATCTTTTCAAAACAAAAAAGATAGAGAAAACATGTCTCAACTATCTTCGTCTTTTTTATCCCGTGACAATAATCAAATGCTACCTTAGTGTATGAATCATAATCATTAAGTATGGTTATCCATTCCTAGTCACTAAGGTTGTTTGTTTTACAGAAAATATTTTATAAGAAAATATTTTTCTTTGTTATATTTATTTGTGTAAAATGTTTTATAAAAAAAAAAAATTAATGATTATAAAATATTTTATAGTCAACCTATTAACTTAATTTATTTATTAAAAGAATATTTTCAACTTATTAAGTTTCGTAAAATATTTTGCAAATAGTTAGTGCATAATATTACCTAACTATTTTGACAAATGAAGCTTTAACACTTTTCCTATTTTCATCACTACCTATTATTACAACCATCACCTTGTTATAACCAACTCGTTTATCCATTGCCACTGCTACTAGCATCACCACCTTGCTACAACCAACCCGTCACTTTATTGTCATTGCTCCACAACCTTCACCTACACCATTTCCATTACACTATCACCACCCCATTACAACAACACATTGTTATTTCACTATCATCATATTGTGTTTTTTGTTTTTAGAAAAATGACCAAGTCTATCTTTATATAATGGGGTGAGTTTTCAATTTATTTTTATACTTTTAATTGAGTCAATTTTATCTTTATAAATAATTGAGTTTCCAATCTATCCTATTGTTAACTTTTTTCATCCAGATTAACATAATTAGCCATGCACAAGACTTAATATTATACTGAACTAGCAAATCTAGTGGAGAAGGAGGAGGAGGAGGGTCACCAAAAATAGAGGAGAATTAGGTTTCAAAGAAGGAGAGAGGCTTGGTCATGTGCGAATTTTCTTTTAAAAATAATTATACTATTTGTCGCATGTTTTGCACATGAGTGACATGTTCATAAAGCTTAAGGTTAGTTTTAATATAATATTAAGTCATATGTATGACCGATTTAGTTATTTTGATGGGAAAATCTAACAAATAATAGATTGTAAACTCAATCATTTTTAAGTATAAAATTAGCACAACTAAGAATATAAATACAGATTATACCATTTTTCTTATTTTTTATTAAACCTTTTAAAATTTATTTCATATAAAAAACTTATTACATGAAACACAAAACAAACAGCTTCCCGAGCTTAATAATTTAATCATCAATAATGGAAATTTGTATTCAAGGATCCGTCCATCCCAAGTATATTTAATAAGTAAAAATAAATTGTAGCTAAATGAGTAGATTTTATAGGGAATTACACATCCTGGATAAGTGTTCTTTATCAAGAGTTGAAAAAAGAATGAGTAATAATATATAATTATGTGAATACTCATGATCATTAATTACTTTTGGATTACACGCGTAAGTGATTATGGTGGTAGAGTTGCTAGTATTAAAATTTTATTATGCTATATATATAGTGATTGTGGTGGTGGAGTTGCTATTATAAAAATTATATAAAATGTTGGAATCATTTGTGAATTATTATAGTAGCATTAATGTTAAATAGTTTCTTTCGTAATTTGATATCTAAGATCAAGTTTTATACTTCATTAATGATTGTATTTTGATCAATGATTTAAAGCTCTCAACCCCTTTTATTTTTAGGTATTCTATACTAAAGTAGTGGATGCTTATTGTACACCCCTACTATTTATCTCCTCAAAACAACTTGTTCACCTCACTGTTCATTTTTATTATTTTAGGTTATTATAGTTTTGATAAAGCCACATAAAAACTTTACATGATTTCTTAGCTTTCCAAAACTGACTAGGTTGTTTTAAATGGATTGTAACTTGCAAAACCTTTTTGTTTGTAAGTGGACCGTCTAATGCTTGAATTGGTTTTGTGAAAGATTATAATAGAATGATGAATAAGGAAAATGATCAAATGATGCATAAACTATGATAAAAAAAAAATAGGTATTCTTGTGTTGTAGGGTGTTGGGCGATTGCCTCATGTCACTCAGCAGCAGGAGTATTTAAACACCTTATCATTTACTTGAGAAGATTTATCTTGGAAAGATAAACATGAAGCTAAACTTATTTCTTATTAGGTAGAGTTATCTAAGTTAAGGTCACCTATTTAGCTAATTTTGAATACTCTTTGTGAAGAAATTACAGGGGTCAAGTAGCAACCTACCTACTTCAAAAAAAAAGTGTTGATGATGGAGCTAAAATTAATTTATTTAGGCATAGTTATTCAAGTTAAAAGAAAAGTTACCTAAATTGAAAAGGATAGGGAAAAATGATAATGAATTTCACATTATTTATGAAAACACCCTTACTTACCATGATTGTGTGGATAATGAGCTAATAATTTTAATGGGTGACATTCACTTTGATAACATATCTAAAAACATTAATGTAGATATCTTTCATGTTTTTTACTCTAGTGTTGTTCTCGACTATAATAAGTTTTACCCCATATGTTCTTAAGTTATTGCTCGTGAAAAGTAATTTGCCGAAGAGCTCAATGATAGAGAAAGAAGAGAATGAGGGAAACATAAAATCTTAACTTTTTTTTTAATCTAGATTGTATTTGTTTTACCCCAATCCTGTGGGGTTCATATGTCTATATTTTGAACATTATCTATTTATGTTTTTCATGTTTATGAATAAAACATAATTTTTCTTAAAACAATCATTTTTATAAAGGATTATATAAAGAAATTAATCATAAAGATCTTTAGTAGGGAAAATTTTCATCAAACATAGTATAATGAAGGCTTCACATGGAGATTTGTAATGGGGAAATTTTCAATCAAAGCATAAGTACAAATGTTAAGTGAAAATACATCTTCAAGTGACTAGAGTGACAGACATGTGGAAGATTCTTTCCCCCCTTATCTTATAGATTATAGGTGTTGGCTTTAATTACCCTTACTACTTTAAATGAGTCATACCACTTATAAGCCAATTTTCATTATCCTTAAACATTTCATATTGCTTACAATCACCTTAACACCAAGTCTTCTACTTTAAATTGTCTATCTTTTACTCTAGCATTATGGTACTAAATCGTTCTATATCTAAAGGCTTCATTCTTCACCTCCATTGTCATCCTAGCTTCTTTCATCAATCCAAATTGGTTCGTTGTTCTTTCTCATTAATATCAGTAAAGAAATGTCATACCCTATAACTAGGATACCATATTTCTATTAGAATGACCATTTTAATTCCATAGGTCAGTAAAAAGGGTGTTTCTCTTATAGAAGTCTTTTGGGTGGTTTTGTACGCCTATAAAATTTCATTGATAAGCTCAAATCATTCTTTTGTGGCTCCTTCTATCTATTTTTTTAACTAATTTAGTAATAGCTTATTGGTGAGTTCTTCTTGCGCATTCGTTTATGGGTGTGATATTAAAGAGAACTTGTGTTCACCATGGGGTTACCTTATCTTTTTATTATCAAATTGAGTGTTATTATCTATGATCAACGCCCGAGAAAGACCAAACTTGCAAATACTATTCTTTCACGAGAATATAATAACCTTACTGGTAGTTATCTTTGCGAGATTTTCTATTTCAACCTATTTGGTGAAATATTCAATAGCTACTATGATGCATTGTTTTTTTCCTGGTGCCTTATAGAATGGTCCCAATATATCCATTATCGTTGAGAGAAAGGTCATGGAGAAGCAATGATGGTCAATTTAGTTGGTAGACGATAAGAAGTTGGGGCAAATATCTAACACTTATTACATTTCTCCACCAAATTTATGACATCTTTTAATATGCTAGGCTAATAGAAGCATGCTCATGTAGTTTGGGCAACCAAGCCTTAACTCATATATGTATACACAAATCACCTCATGCATTGCTCTTAGAATGTATTTTCTCTTATATTTAAATACTTAGTCTCAACATCTTGAATGACTCTACTAATGTAATATCTGTAAAGAAAAAAGATCTTCTTATCATAGTTGTGATAGGCTTGATTAATACTTAAAAGTGCAATCTCATTAAGTCTTTATATCATCATACTGCACTAAAGTATCATTAACTTCCCTAACTAAAACATGTTTTATAATAACAAGTCCGATAATATAAGATATCTTTAATTTATGTTAAATGCTTATTTTTAATGCAGGTATATCTCACAATTCAAAGGATTGATTGATTGATGTGATTAACTATTGAAAGTGAAGAGAAAAAAAGAGGACTAAACTTAGAGAAGAGATGCTAGTTCAATTCAAACTGGAACACAATTCGGTTATTGGGTTATAAATGGAGCTATAGAACTTGGATTTAGGTCTGCTTTATATGTATGGAAAGCTAAGACATAGAACTAAAACTTTTATACGGAGTCCAAGACTCAATTCTTCCGTTTTCAAGTTCAAATCTTAACATCAACAGAGAAGTCGGAATCTGTCCTGCAGCTCAGACACTGTTCAGTTTTCAGCTCATATCTCGAATTCTAGAAGTCCAAATGAACTCTGGTTTTTTTTTTGTTGGAAAACTGAGATAATTGCCCACAACTTTCATAGTATAATGGGCTCTAATTCTGATGTTAGCAATGATGTTTTGGCCAGCCAGCAATATCAATAACCAGCAGCCAACAATGTCAAAAACCAGCCACCAAGTCAATGGTTGGCCACCAACTAAATAGTTTGTCAACAAATCAATAGTTCTAAATTTTAGCCTATAAAAGGAGGTATTTGCCATGTATTTAGTTATCTTGATTTTCAGATCAAGATCATGTTCTTTCTTTCTTTCTTTATATTTTTGTAATGCTTAAGTTTTGCTTTCATTAATCTCTTGTTTATGTTTTTCATCGTAACTATGTTCTTATCTAGTTTATTTAAGTTCTTCTTCTTCATTGTGTTTAGCTAAGTTTATTATATCAAGGTAAAAATGTTTCTCTAATGGTGTTAGAATATGTATAATATAAACTCAACATGGACTTCAATGTTTATATCCAAGAAAGTTTGCTATTAACATGTCTTATCTTTTTATCTTACTAATTATTAATACCTTGCTTGTTAAATGACTATCTAGATTTGTGTTGTATAACACTTGATGCATCAAATGCTTGATCCTTCATAGTCTTCGGCCGACATCGTTGTTGTGATAGGAACTTGATTTGTTATTAACATAAGTTAGCATCATGAATACCTGACAATATTTACAAGTATGGTGTTACTTAGATAAGATGATTAATATGATCATGTTAATAATTTATAATGAGCTAATAACGATAAATCATCCGATTGGAACCTCCTTTGTATGTGGTTTCCAGTTGAGTAATTAAAAAAGTTTATACTTTACTTATTTCTAATACTATTAGTGAATCCTCTAACCTTGACATCTCTTTTATCTTTGTTTAATCCTTACATCAATATCACATCCCAAAACTCTCTTTAACTCCTTTTCTATTATTATTCTCTTCAAATCTTTTTCTTTATTTGTAATTTATATAGTTGACCTCCCTGTGGTTCGACCCCGGTCTTGCCGGGTTATTTATTACTTTGACGCTCCTGCACTTGAGATAAGATATCAACTCTTTGATCGTGTCAAGGCTCTTTAAAGAGGACAAATAGGAATTCAGTTCTTTAAAAGTTATCTGGTATTCTAGAGTTCACTTAAAATTAGAGATGTTCTTCAAAGTCCTAAAGAAAGGCAAACAACATTATCTCATGCATGAAATAAAAATGTTTAAGGTTTCTACTCTTTCTATAAGTCTTTTTACATATTTAATGCACTGAGGTTAGGTCATGTTCAATATGTTCTAAATATTTTTAAGATTAGGCTCCATTCCTCTACTACTAATAAGAAAGCTCAATAGTTTTCTCCTTTTTTTAATTATAAAAGCATATTTTTTTAGGGTTAAGCTTTATTTGGTGCATGTGTAGGATAGAAAAGACCTCTTATAAGTCCTGGAGATGCTTCTCAAATGTCATATTCTTACCCAACATGTCATCAATGTAAACCTCCATATTTCTACCCAGATGGCCTCTGAAAACTCTATTCACTACACATTGATAAGTGGTCCCGGCATTCTTCAAGCCTAAAGGTGATATGATCTAAGCTACAACATCAAATGATCCATTAGGAGTGTCCATTAGGTTTACTATAAGACCTAAGACGAAGTAGATTCAATAGGAGCTTAGTGGACTAAGTCAAGAGGCTTGGGTTAAAAAGGTTCAAATCTTCCAATTTAAACCTTCGTGTACTTTTCAGGTCATATATGAAGCTACAGAAGGAGTTTGGATACATATTCAATTAGGATGGAAACTATACATTTGTACATTTCAACTATATATTGTAAGCCCGCTAATTCATTCGAGTGAGAGAGAATGATGTTTTTAAAGATGGGTTTAAAATTTGCCAATAAAGTGTGAAAACAGAAAAAAAACATTGTTTCCTTAAGAGTTATGGATTCCATTCACTACAAGGAGTCCTTAATGTTATTAGAAACTTATGTGGCAGCCTTTGACTTATTTATTTTACAAGGATTCCTTATCAAACAAGAAGGATTAATTGATCATAAATTAATTCTTATTTTATAAGGCATGAAGTTTTTGTTCAACAAGGATTCTTTAACAATTATCTTTCTTAGGTATTTTTCATTATCACATGTGGCAAAGGGTAAAAAATTATCTAAGACTATTTTTTATTTATTTTTATTATTTTAAACCTTATTTTAATTAGTTTGGACTTTATTTAAATTGGGTGTATGTCTAACCCATTAGTTTTAGGGTTTACATATAAATATTCTTATGTAAGGATTTTTATAGAGTTCATGAATTTTATCTACAAGTTATTATATATTTTGTGATTATTTTTCTTGGTTGAGTGATTCCCATACTAAATTATTGATTGAACTTGCAAAGTTTTCGAAGGATTGATCAACTTCATTGTGATTTATACTTCTCGTTTGTATATCGTTGTAAATGTAAGATGGGAGTGATCAATTGCATATAACTTTGGTTCTTCAAGGGAAGATTCTTGTTGGATCAAGTTGCAAACTTTTCTTCAAACCTCATATCGGCAATTTAAGGGACAATTTTACATCAGTTTGGTATTAGACCTTCGCTAATTTTAGGTTATATCTCTCTAATTTTCATTGTTACAAGTAATTCTAAGGTTTTTTTTAGATCTTGCTATATCTAGTGTTTGTTTCTTAATTTTCTCGGTTTCTTTATCTCTAGGGTTTTGGTTATTAGATAAAAAAAATTGAATCTTGTTTAATATTTGTGGTGTTTCTGTGGAATCTTGATTAAGAAGAAGAAAAGGAGAATCAATTTTCAATAGAAAAAAAAAGTCTTGAAGTTGCTGAAAGGAAAAAAGATTACATACAAATAATAAATTGTGTTCATCTTTAAACTTAAGAAATTTAGAATTTATTAAAAAAAATTAAAATCACAAATCTTGAAACGATTCTTGAAGAAAAAATTCAGAAATTTTGGATCTTGCATGAACTACAGTTTAGTCGAAACTTATCTTGGAAATTCTTGGTGATCTTGATAGATTTCTTGGAAATTTAGATAGAATAGTATTATCTTACATCAATTTCTTTAGCTTCTTGACTTGCATAATTTCTTTATTTACTTAGATTTTGTAGTTTTTATTGTTTTTTAATAATAATTCTTGCTTTTATTTCGTTTCTTTGTTTTTGTCATTATATTCACACAATTTACATTTATACTAATAAGTGTGTCCTCAAGTTTCATTTTGAGAGTTTAAATAATTCTTGATTATTGAGTCTTTAAATATAAAATAAATCATTGCGTATTTTGGTTAATTGTTTGACAAGTTGTTAAGTTACTTTTAAGAACCAAAGTACGAAAATAAAGTGGTAAAAGACGTGGCGAGTCTATTTGACTGAATGACTGATAAATTATGTGAGACATGAGAGAAGTGAATTTTATTGTGAAATTAAACACGTGAGGTTTGTGAGAGGAAATTTTTTTTTTCTACTAACCTTTATTTCAGGTATAAATAATGTCTTCAAAAAAATGTTGAATAAAAAAAGACAAGAACTGTGGAGGGAAGGCATGATAGAATGGAAGTTGTGATGGAGATGTTAATGAGTAAGTTTGATAAGAATAGTAGTAGGCAAGGAGTTCCTAGTTGCAAGGAAAAGGAAGTTGAAATGCCTACCATTAAGGCTATAGTGAATTATAGAAGTGTGAGTGATCATTCTGAAGATAAAAAAAAAAAATGAGTTTTCAAAGGCTGATGATCAGAAAGTTGTTATGAAATTGGTAAAGAATCAATAAAGAAAGAACATCTTCCATACTAGATGTCTAATTAGTAATAAGATGTGTAATATGATTATTGATAGTGAAAGTTGTGTTAATATTGTTAGTATTATACTTAAGAAATTGTATCTAAACATTGTTAAGCATGATAGACCTTATAAGCTTCAATGGTTAAATGAATGTGATGGAGTTATGGTGACTAAACAGATTTTTATTTCTTTTTTTATTGGAAAAATATAAGGATGAGGTTTTATGTGAAGTGGTTCATATGCATGCGAGTTATTTATTGTTTGGGAGACCTTGACAATTTGATAGGAAGAGCAAAGATGATGGATTTAAAAATAGATATTTTCTTAAGAAGGATGGAATGACATACACAGTTACATCATTATCACTTAGACATGTTTATGAAGACCAATTGAAATTGAAATTGATAAAAGAAAAGTGAAGCTGAAATGGTAATGTAACAATATGAGGTCATGGTTACCATACAAAAATATGCACGAAAGTTGTTAGTAAAGTGTGCTTATCTAAAATTATTATTAGCTATTGTTTTCATACAATGTTATTGGAGTCAAAAGTTGGGAAAAAGATAGCTTCAATGGTTTAAACAAGACCAATTAAAGTTGAAACAGAAAGCAAAGCTGATGAGACAAATAAACCATGTGAGGTCATCAGTTTAAAGAGTGAAAATAAAGCGAGCCTTAATGAAAAAATAGGAGATAAGAGAAAAGACTCAAATTTGGTTAAAGGAGAAAAAAAATCAATTAAAGTTAAGAGTGGAGAGAAAAAAATAAGGATGAGAAAAAAAGAGAATGTAGAAAATATAGGTAAATACTTGAGTTTCTATACAAAAGAGAGCGAGACAAAGAGTGCTTATTTTTCTAACATGCATGTCATTTCACTTGTGTATAAGGAGACATATTTTAATACTAACAATCTTGATTCTTTTATTCCTAGTGTTGCTATATCTTTGTTACAGGATTTTGAGAATGATATATGACAATCAATTTTGAATTTGAACTTAATTTGTTCTGTTGCACAACTTTACTCTAATAAACATAATTTTTTATCCGACGATTGAATCAAGCTAAAATTTTTCCAAAAGTTCTTAGAAATCTTTCTTTTTATCTTAAGTTAAAAGCTCAGAACGATCGAAGTTGGCAAGGATTTTTTATAAAGGGTCGAGGTGGTTGTCCAAATTTTGTTATGTATTTTCTAATGAGATCCATAGTAATTTGCCATCGATAAATGATGCAATCAACAATAGTATGGTAAAATATAAACATTTTATTCCTAGACTTAATGATAATGAGTTGCATGGATCTTGTGTGTTTAGTAAGATTTATTTGAAGATTAGTTATCATCAAATTAAGATAAAGGAAAGGGATGAAGGGAAAAATAACCTTAAGACTAAATGTGAATTGTTTAAATGGTTAGTCATGTTGTTTAGCCTTACTATTAAACATAGTAATTTAATGAGATTGATGAATCGTGTATTGGGTGCATTCATAGGTAGCTTTGTTGTTGATTATTTTGATGATATTCATAGTAATAATTCAGGTTAGCATATTGAGCATTTACAATTTTTGTTTAATATGTTACAAAAGAAATCATTATGTGTTAATCTATTAAATTGAAAAAAATTATTCACCATCCGAAATAGTTTATAGTTTAACTCCACTAGATTTGATTTATTTACTTGCTGATTGAATGGTTAGACTTGATGATAATACAGAAGCACAGGTGATGAAAACATTCTTTAAGAAGGTACGACACATGTTGAGAAAAAGAATGAGAAGTATAATGTTAGTGCTATATTCAAAATTTATGCTTGGAGGATTTGGTTCATTCAGATTCCTTAAAGGAGTCAATGCCTACAAAATGAATCTACAAGATGAGTATAATGTTAGTGTTATATTCAAAGTTTTCAATCTTTTTTTGTTTAATGTAAGTGATGATTCGAGGTCGAATTCTTTTGAGGAGAGAGGGGATGATGTGATCTTGGCTATGACATTAAATGATCCATTAGGAGTGTCCATTATGTATATTCTAAGGCCTAAAATGAAGTGGATCCAAGAGAAGTTCAATGGGTTAAGTCAAAAGACTTGGGTTAAAATGTTCAAATATGTCAATCTAGACCTTTATGTACTTTCAGGTCATATATGAAGATGAGAGCATTTCAGATACAATTACAATTGGGTTGGAACTAGATATATGTACCTTTCCAACTCTATGTGGTAGGCCTGTTATTTCATCAAGACGAAAGATAACAATGTGTTTAAGGTTAGGTCTAGAATATGCCAACAAAGTGTGAAAACATAAAAGATATTGTTTCCTTAAAAGTTTTGGATCTCATTCACTATAAGGAGTCTTTAATGCTATTGGAAACTTATGTGGCAGCCTTTAGCTTACTTATTTTACAAAGATTACATGTCAAACGAGAAGAAATTAGTTCTTATTTTACAATGCATCGGGTTTTTGTTTAGTAAGGATTCTTCAACAATTATTTCTTTTAGGCATTTTTAACTATCATCTATGGTAAAGGGTGAAAAATGATCTTAAACTATTGTTTTATTTATTTTTGTTATTCTTAAACCTTATTTTAATTAGTTTGGGTTTTATTTACATTGGATGCAAATCTGGCTCATTAGTTTTAAGGTTTACATATAAATACTCTTATGTAAGGATTTTTATGGAGTTAATGAATTTTATCTGCAAGTTGTCGTATATTGTGTGCTTATTTTCTCTTTGTGTGGTTTAGTATTTTTCATATTAAATTCTTGATTGAACTTGCAAACTCTTTGAATGATTAATCAACTTTATTGTGATTTATAGTTCTTGTTCGTGTCTCGTTATAGGCGTAGGGTGAGGGTGATCAATTGCATATAACTTTGGTTTTTCAAGGAAAGACTTTTGTTGAGTTAAATTGCAAACTTTTTTTGAAAACCTTAAATTAGCAATATAGGTACAATTTCGCATCAAATGGCATAGCTTGATAGCAAAAAGTCCCTCTATCTAATTTAAACATTATCTTTTGTTCATCATATAGATACATGAGTGTCTTGTGATAGCTTGAGTTAGTATCTAGGAAACTTAGGTACTCAAATCCAATTTTAAATTCCATTAACCTATCAATTTTCAGTTGTAGAAAACTATCATTAGGACATGCCTTATTAGGTTAGTGAAGTCTACATATATACACCACTTCCCACTTAACTTCTTGATCATTATTATGTTAGCCAACCACTATAAGTACATCACTTTATAAATGAACCCAACCTCCAATAGTTTGTCTATTTTTTCTAAAATATATTTCTATCTTTCTTTACTAAAATTCTTTTTTTATTATTTTACTATAGAGAAAGATGGACGCATATTTAGGTGATGACAAGCCACTTCTAGATTTATGCCCAGCTTGTCTAATGGCTTGAATGTAAAGTTATGTTTTAGATATTAAATAGCTCTCTCATGACTTAATTTTGATGATTGTATTCATGTCAAAACATGAATAGAGACTGACCTTTTCCAGGTCTTCCATGTCTTTTGTTACTATCCCTATCTTTATTTTAACAGGTGTTATCTAGTCCATTTATAAATGGTTATTCCCCTTCAAGCATACAGTGATACACCTTCTAGAGACCAATTGATTCCCTTTTATAATCTCAACTTCCTTTTTTGTATGGAACTTCGTAAAAAGATACTTAATACTTATCACTAAATTGATTACGTGAAGAAAAGGTCTTCCTAGTATAACATTGTATACCATATCCATCATGATGACTATAAAAATCTGTTGGAGCATACAATATTTGAGGTATATGCCAATAGTGATAGGGATGTTAGATGCACCTTTCACTAGCGCACCTCTCCCTTTAATCTTAATTATAGGGGTTTTCACTAGAGTCGGTTTAGATGGATCTACACTCATCTATATCATAGAATCTTTTGAGAGGATATTGATAGCACTTCTATCATTTATCAATACTATATACATCTTATGGTTGGACAGGATTGTGGAGATGATAAGGGCATTTTCATGGAAAAAAAGTCACTCATTCTTTATCTTTTAAAGTGAACACGAAGGGCTCATGCCAAGGATTTTTTATTTTTGATAAAATCACTTGCTTCCTATAAGTATTTTTGCTCCTAAAATAATCTCTACATGCTAAAATTTCTCATAGGATTACTTTGATCTTTAGCAATGGCTTATAGAGAGCATCAATTTCTTCTTATTGTTTCTTATATTTTACTCCATTCTTCTGAAATCGCTAGAGATATACCTTAGCTATGAGTCTTTCTATCTCATTTTTTAGAGCATAATATTCTTTTTATCATGGTTTTTTTTTATCCTTGTTGAACATACAATATTTTTTTTTGTTATGCTTACCAATAACTTCTTTTATATAAGATGCGTACTTCATGAAATCCTTTTCCTTTATTGTTGTCAATACTTATATTTTGATGGTGTTGAGTGGTGTTGTCATCAATCTTGGATAAACTAACCTACTTTATGCAGGACCTCTTGGATTTTTTTTTAAATACATGAGAGCTATGAGGGAGTGTCTGAGTTTTGGAAATTATTCCCTACACTAGTGGAAATGTAGGTGCTCCTGTCTTGCCACATATATCCTCTACATGATATCTTTTAGGAAAAAAAAGCAGAACTTGAGTAATATATCTAACAAAAACAATTGCATCCTAAGCAAGCATGCTTTTTCTATTAGTTTCACAAGCAGGGAAAGACACAAAAAGAATCTCTTCACAACCCTAAATTTCTAAAAGACTAATTTACCTTCCTTATTAACTCTTCACATGTAGTCAAAACACAAACACTAAGCCCCAGAGCAAACTTTTTTTTTTTTAAGATGACCCAAGATCCTTCATAAACCCAACAATCCTATATATACAGGAGTTAAGAAACCATGGGTTAAAATATCAACCCATCATAAATAATAAGGCCATGTCAAATGTAAACATTTAAAGCTATCAAGTTCACATGTCTATCTCCTATTTTGCTTAAATAGGTTCCAACGCAAAGCAAAAACAAGTAAAAGAAACCAAGTTAGGAATAAAAAATATTAAGATCATCAAACAAGAAAAGCCATCAAACCCCAGAAACAAAAACAAAACTAGAAGTTATACAAACCATTAAATTGTGGTGGTATGAAAGAGTATACCCGAGTTTATTTTCCCAACTATACAAACAAAAACAAAACAATCTTAAATGAAGGACCCCCAACTATAACCTTTAATAAGTTGCTTCTTCTCCTCCTATAGCTTGCTTCTACTCCTTCACTGCATTATTACTTGTTTTCCCTTTTTATAACATGCTCATTATACTCATTGTCTCTTTCTTTTCTTTTCTTTTTGGTATTTCTCTCTCCTCTTCACCTTATTTTTCTATTTCTCTTAAGCCTTATTGAGTAATCTTGTTTCTCTTTACCTTTCCTTTCTTTTGTTATTGCATCTTAGTTTCTTCCCTTTATTTCTCCCTACTTTGTTTTCCTTTTCATTGCCAACTTGTTTTTTTCCTCTTTTCTCTTCTTCTTGTGGCTGTCTTGATGTTTTCGTGAAGGTTGTGAAAAGTTAGTGGGTTTTAAAATCAAGTGTGTAAGATGGAACTTGTTTTTTTTTTACTCTTCCCCCTCCTCCGAGTAGGGTTTTCATATAGTTTTATGGGATAAATGAGAAGATTCTAAGGATTTGGTGTTGGCCAAATGTAAGCCTTTGATGTTGAAGGATAGATCATAAACCTTGATAGTGTTAAGGGGTGATTTTGGGTGTGAATTTACAATAAGTTTTAGGGTTGCAAAAGACTTTTTTTAAAAAAAAAAGATAAGAGTTTGAATGACAGGTGTGAGGGAGTGTGAAGTTTGTTTTGTTTGGTGGAGAGATAAAGGATAATCAAAGATATGAAAGTGGCTACTCGGGCAGCTATTTCAGGTTTAATTTTGAAAAAATTAGGAAGATGATGAAAACTAGGCCTGAAAAAGGTTTCGTTTCATCTTATATTATTATTATTTTTTAATCACCTTATCCTTAAAACAATGTTGTTTTTGCCAAAAACATGTCGTTTCATTTAAGCTGGAATGACATTATTTTGGCTAAACTTAAGTCCATTTAGGTTTCTAATTTGACCCATCCTCTTCAATTTTAGTTCTTTATATTTCACTTTTTACAATTGAGTCTTTAATTAGCCTTAATATTTGGGAATCTTTCTAATTTCACCTCTAATCATCTTCAATTCGACCCTTAAACTTTATTGTGCATTACAAAATGGTGCTTGGCCTTTGGATTTTTTAATTTGGTTCTTAATTGACATTTTAACTTTCTATTTTTTCAATTCTACCACCTTGTCTAATTTGGTCCTTAATTGACTTTTTCTCTTTAATTATGCCTTTAATTGATCAAAATTAAACTCTTAAATTGTACTACCTTGTTCATTTCGATCCCCGGTCTTCTGATTTGTACAATTGATGAATTTCAGTTAATCTTTTAATTTTTCTTTGATAAGACCCTAAAATTGTCTGTCCATATAGTGTTTTGACCAATTGTAAATTAACTTTTAGCTTACTTATAACCCTAAAATATTTTTTGCAAGATTTTTAATTTGTTTTAATTTTTTTCAGATTTTTTAGTATTTTTTTTGGAAGAAAGTTTAAAATTAGAATAATCTTGATGGACCCAAAATTAGGTTATGAAAAGCTTGTTGCATAAATTAGACAAACTGAGTATGGAACCAAGCTCTAAATTATAGTGTCAGGACCAAGTAGATTTATAAAACATGTTTAGAATAATTTTGCACATCACATTGCTATCTTGCATCACCAACTCAAGGTTACTTCTTATATAAAAACTTCTTATATTTTATATATTTTTTCTAAGGTTAGAGAGATGATCATAATTGCCTAGACTTTTATTTATCGTGATAAAATCCTTGGTAAGACGAGTGTTTAATACACTTTTACTTAATAAGGAGTCTTTATTTTTTGGTTTTCTTCTTTTCATAGTTTTTTAGACCACTTGAGTGCGACTTTAAAAGGGAGCTATAATGATGGAGATAATGATGATCAAGACCACGACTAGCTATGCCTTAATAAAGATAGATAAAGATATTGTTTCATGATAAGAAATACTTTTTGGCAAGGTATAGGTATAGTGATATTCATGTTTGTTCTCTTGCACGTCATTTAATGTAGTTCCTTCTGAACAGTGAAATTTCTTATGAATAGGTTAAGTAGGTTATGTAACTAGTTACGCAATATGTAATAGAATAGATCTGAGCTGCTTCTGAGTTGATAGAACAGCTTTAATAAGTGTTTGTTTTTGTTGAGCAAGCTGATAGAGGTTTATATAAGCTTATGAAAATGGTAAGAGATCAGTCACTCTTCCTTCTAGAGTTTCCTTATTGTCCATCATGATAAACCTTAAAATAGATATATGGGATGGAAAAATAAACTAGTTTTTTTTCAAGTTTTCACAAACGACACCACCAATGAAGCATATAAAAACTTTAAAGGATTTCTTAGCTTTCCATGATTGACTAGGTTATTTTAAATGGGTTGTAGCCTATAAGATAAAGTCCATTTTTATGTGTTAAGGGACCCTCCGATACTTGAGTCAGTTTAGTAATGAGTTTAATAAAATGATGAACAAGGAAAAGAAAGTTGATTAGATGATATAGAATATAAGCACAAATAGGAGTTCTTGTGCTGTAGAGAGTTGGGTGATTGCCTTGTATCTTTAGTCAGCAAGGTTATTTAAACTTCTCATCACTTACATTGGAAAAATTTTCTTAGAAAGTTTATGCTAAAGCATAGCTCACCATAGTAAGGTAACAACGCTTGCTTAGCTCATCCTGTAAGGGTGGCTACTCTGGTGTTTGTAATGATGGTGAAAACCTAGATGCTTAGCCTATGAAATAAGTAGTTGATCTTGGAAATGCAATCTTACTCCTTATTGGCTGTAGAAAATAGTCATTTGATTGGTTGTGTTATTGACCAATAAAAATATAATAATATAGAAATATTTATATTGGAACTTAAATGTGTGTGTTTAGTAAGGTAGTATGAAAATTATTAAAGTTTTATGGAAAAAAAAGAGAAAAAAAATGGGAAAAGAGAGAAGAAATTCGACAGGGTTATGGCACAGCCAAAACAGCTAGAAAGGCCAAGTTGTGTGTATGTATGTGTTATGAAGTTTGATCCTAAATATCATTTTTGTTACATTTTAGTCTATAGAGGTTGAAAATAAAGGAAAGTCACCAAAAAGGTTGAGGAGAGACAAAGCTTTTGGGTGACCGAATTCTATCTACCAATAACTTTGATTTTGATGTCTTTGGATTCACCTTTAAAAAAAGAACTCAATAAAGGTAGTTTCAACCTTTAATGATGTCAAAAAAAGTAAATCAAACCTAAAAGTTTTAGGGTTAAAAAAAGGTTGAAATCTTTTTTTTTTAGATCCAAGATCTTAAACCATAATTTTTCGATCACTATAGACAAATTCAGTGAATGAAAAATGTTAAAGGCAAATTAAACATCATCTACCAAGGTAGACAACATGTCATTCATTTATATATATAAATATATAGCTTATCACCAAAGCCCATGCGAATGGGATGGATTTCAAGCCCATGTATGCATGGGTTATCCTTTCAAGCCCAGACACTCCTTACGTTGATTCTCTAAATATATTTTCTATATTTTATATTTTAAAATAAAATCCTATGTGAATAATTAATTATGATGTTATTTAAAAAGTTGTTCAATTATTCCATATTTTTAAATAATATTTATGTTTTTTATTATAGTATTTTCTTTTTTATGCTTATATATGAAACTTATATGCACAAGTTTTATGAAACAAAAATCATGCATAAATATTCAAAGAGAATAGAATATATATTTTTTAATATCAATTTTTATTATATTTTCTCTAGTTAATTATTTTATTATGCATTCGCATAAAAATAATCAAAACATTATTTTTCATTTCTTTTCTTTATAATTGCTTTACGGATCATGATACATTTTTATTTGAATAATTGGGCTTTTAAAATTATTAAAAAAAATTATTAATCTTAATTGAAGTATAAACTAACTCAAAATATCCTTTATTGTCAGGAAAAATAATAAAGCATAATTAACCCAAACAATTTTAGTCTATTAAAAATTAGAATCTAACAAGTTAGCGTGCCTGTGAGATGCCACAATGAATTTTTTTACAATTAAATTAGTATTTTTAAAAAATACAATAATTTAAATTCTACCTAAAATTCTATTTTTTTTTAGCCATGTATATTTTTTGTTTCAACAAAATATGCCCTTTTTATTAGGAATATCATTTTATGAATAAAATCTAAAAGTAATAAAATAAATAATTGTAAAAACTTTCAATAATTTAAATTAATGAGAAAAAATGTATCTCTTTAATCTAAACTCTTTTTCCTTATTCATGTATTTTTTGTTTTTTGACGAAAATATTTTTTTATATCAAAGGGATTGAGTTTAAAAAGAAAAACATATCATAATTTAAAAAGTAAGTCATGACAAGATAATTTTTAAGCAAGTATATGAAAAACAAAGAATAATTTATTTGATAAAATTATATAGAAGATTAAGAATAAAAAATAAAAATATATATTTTTTTATTCTTATCAAATTTTCATGAGCCGGTTTTAAAGAAAATTATACATATTAGGCTAGAATATAATTATTCATAAAATAAATAATTGTTAATATTACCATCAAGAGCTCCAATTTTATTTGAAACCAAATGCATAATCAAAATTATTTTTGAATATTATTTTTATAATTATATTTAAAAATAATTTTATTCTTAAAAAAAATGCAAAAAATAATAATTAAAAAGACATTTAAAAAAGACAAGTTAGAGCTTGGATGGTCTTTCTTGTAATACATCATTTACACAAAAAACAAAAAATGAACCACACGTTAACTATTCATGTTTTTTTAATGTAATAAATGACACATCATCAACTACAACAAATTTTGGTCGCCTCTAGAGTCTAAATTTTTTTCTTATAAAATTCAATTTTTAACATGTTTTCATATAAAACACTAGTAAAACAAAATTTAATAAAAACCCCAATAATCTTATTTTCAACCCAAAACACTCTCTAATCAATCTAAATTCAGAAATCAAATTGAACAAAAAATATTTTTTAGATTCTAATATACTCTTTTTGGTATGGCTGAAGGTCGGAACTACCTATATCTACACCCATCTCTAAGACAAATCAATTAACTCTAAGATCGATCTTTTATGTGGTTAGAATGTAACCGATCAAAAGGCTTCTCCCTTTTTCCTTCTTTTAGTTATTTTCTCACCACTCTCTTAATTTAAAGGGATTGCAAAGTAAGAAAATGAAGTTTAAAGCCTAAACATACATATCCAAAACTACAAGGATTGTATAGTGAAGATATGAAATACTAAAGGACAAAAATGGACTTTAACTAAAACTTAAGGGACCAAAATTGAAAAAAATATTAAAAATTGATAGATCAAAATGTAAAACATGAAAATTTAAGGGACCAAAATAAACTTTAAATCAAATTACATGGATGAAATAAGGAAAATGCAAAAAATTTAAGGAACAAAATAAATTTTACTGTTTAAACTTTTTGGATTCCAATATACTTTTATCGACATGGTTAAAGGCTAAACCACCTACATCAAACACTCATCTCCAAGATGAACACATCGATGCTAAGATCGGTCTTTTCTTAGGTCAGAATATGACGAATCAAAAGCTTTCTCTCTTCTCCACTCTTCTTGTAACTTTCTCACTCCTCTCTCAACTCAAAGGGACTGGAATGTGAGGAAAATAAAGTTTAGGGATGAAACATAAATATCCAAAACTATAAGGACAAGATAATTAAAATATGAAAAATTAAAGAAAGATTTTAGTCGAAACTACAGGGCCAAATATATATATAAAAAATAGATATCAAAATGTAAAATATAAAAAATTTTAGAGGCCAAAATGAAAAATACAAAAACTTAAAGGACTAAAATGGATTTTAAATGAAACTATAGGATGGAATATGAAAAAATATGAAAGAGCCAAATTTATTTTTTATTTTTACTTTTCACTAAATAGTGAAGATCCATTTTGGTCCTTGAAGTTTTCACATTTTATCCATGTGGTTTCATTTAAGTCTATTTTAGTCTTTAATTTTTATATTTTACATTTTGGTCTCTTAAAACATAATGGATTTTCAATGTTATCCATTGTCTTTATAGAGACCAAAATGTAGAATATAAAAAATTAAGGGATTAAAATGGACTTTAAATAAACTATAGGAAAAAAATATTAAAAAAATGTGAACAATATATTGGTTCATTATTTTTTTTTAGAAACAAAAATGTAAAATAAAAAAAACTAAAGGACTAAAATGAACTTTAAATGAAACCACGTTGATGAAAGATGGAAAATGTGAAAAATTTAGAGACCAAAATGTATTTATACAATGCAAAATGAAGATCAAATAGTCAAAATTGACAAATATTAGTAAAGTAATTAGATCATTGGCCTGTTTTATGCTCTAGGTTGGATTATTTTTTTTTTCTAATGTTAAAAAAAAGTCACACTTTGCAAACATATTTTCAAGGAGAAATTTTTTTTGATAATGAATTAAAAATATGATGCATATAGGACGAAATCTTTTTTTTTAAAAAAAAGTGAGAGACGGTCACATATTGGACAATAGCATACTGGATCGTCTTGATTCAATTCAAACTAACCTGCTAAACTCGCAACTCGGGTTATAAGATATTGATAACCCTATCAAAAGTTAAAGGAAACAAATTATAAAGTTTAATCCTTAATCAACTCATTGTCAATTGATGAAAATAAAAAAAATCAATTAAAAAAATAACAAAACAATATAATAAACCTAGGATAATTTAGCGAATCCATGACTTGTGTCATAACCCAACTAGATTTAATAAATTTTTATTTATATAAGTATTTTTCATTCAATTATATGACAACCAGAAAAAATAATAATAAAAAGAATAATAAATTCATGGCACTCTTTTTGAATCAAATAATATTTTTTAAAAAAGAAAAAACAAACAAAATAGACGTGTGCAACCGAAATAACAAAAAAATGCCTCATTATTTAAAAATAATAACAAAAGGTGACTTTTAAATAAAGAATGATGAAGTGTTTTAAAAAGTTTTAGGTATTGAAGATGTATCAAACAAATTTTTTTAAAAAAAATAGAGGCTATATGCGTGGACATATGCTTGATCTATAAAAAAAAAAATTGGCACATATGCGAAGCCTTTTTTTTTTAAATACTAGTTGTTCATCCTCTAACTTATTTTTAAAAAAAATTCAGACGATCCTCATAAACCGACTACTCTCCAGTAGTTTGAAAATCAAGGCAGGGATATTTCATATCTAAAAAATCAATTTTCAACCATTTTTAACCCAAATATACATATAAAAACATTCTGGAGACCTATAAAAACATAATGTGTTCAAATAACCCAAAAACAAAAACACAAACAACTCAAATATAAAAAGTTTTTCAAGCTCCAATCTATTTTTTTAAACAATAAAAAAAACTTAAAAAGACCCATGTGAAACTATTTTAGTTGAGTGGAACCTGTTAACATCACTAACGAGTTTTTTCATAGTTGAATTCGATGCTAACTAATAATCAAAATCTAAAAAATTTCTCTAAACTCTGAAATTAGAAACTTATAAAAAAATAATAAAGATTTTAATTAAAATTTAATTTAAAACAAAAAAAAAACTAAAAATACCGACAATGAACCATTTGGAAAGTAAAATAATTAAGATGAGCTTTCCATGCTAACTGCAAAATCACCACTTATTTTTTTCTGTTTTATTTTAAATTGATTCTTTATATTTGAATCTATAATTGGTCATCAATTTGACCACGTAGAGACTAAATTTCAAAGACAAAAATTTGGAGGTAATAAAACATAGTACTATCGGTATCTGAGTTTAGAATCGCACGGTGCACAGTGTTTCACCCGTCTTTTAGTGCTTGTTACTGGTTAATAATGAACATTGTCGGAAAAGGGCCAGCTCTTGACCAAACAAACATTGTCCGTTGATGCAGCCTTTAATAATGTGATGGATTGGATGGATCTATCTCTGGCCGTAGAGGATAATCACCACCGACCACTCACTTACTTACGAACATGTCATGTCACCTGGGCCCATAACACATGTATTGGACGGACGCTCCTGATTAAATGTATGTCTGATGAATAGAATACGCTAGGTCAAGCCCACGTGGGCACCACGTCCTAAACAGATGAGATGTTGATGATGTCATTTGATCGTGAAGAAAATTTGTTTTATCTTTTATCCTTTTGAATTCAAATATTCAGGAACGGTACGAATGAAAACTATGGTCAGTTGAATCATGAAGGACCGGACAGCATAATTCTTTTTTGAAGTTTGTTTGGTGTGCCTTTAAATCATCGTATAAAAATTAATTGTTTAAGGTTATTTTAATAGAAAAACTTTTGTTTTATTAAAAAAAATAGAACAAACTTATCCAATTTTCTGCGTAAAAAGTTATTCTAGTGAATCTGGTCGACACAAAAATAAAAATAATTATTATTATAGTTTTAAAACTTGATTTAAAAGCTAACCATAAGCAAGAATTAGATCACGATTCGAGTTGATTATTGATCCAAGTCAACATAAAAATAAAAAAAAATTATTATTATAATTTTTAAAGTTCAACTTGGGAGTCGAATTGTGGTCAGGCTTAGATCACGGGTGAAGTTGACTATTAACTCAGGTCAACATAATAATAAAAATAATTATTATTATAGTTTTAAAACTCAAGTATGGGTCAGGTCCGGGTTGTAGGTTGGGATCAGTGACCCGGGTTAACGTAATGATAAAAGTTGTCATATCATAGTTTTAAAACTCTACCCATGAGTTAACATAAAGATAACAATTATTATTATTATAGTTTTAAAATTCAACTAAGAGGTTGAACCTAAAACAATGTAAAAATAAAAATAATTATTATCATAGTTTTAAAATTAAATTTGAAAATTAATTTAAAATAAAATATGAGTCAGGTCAATTAAAAAAATCATAATAACTTCTATATATATATATATATATATATATATATATATATATATATATATATATATATATATAATTTTAAAATATTGTTT
>Ga0325402_1000787_pt1 | contig 23932 bp, 11 predicted proteins | sample PopdelMetagenome_22_FD_207212 | JGI IMG/M metagenome (GOLD analysis project Ga0325402, IMG submission 207212) | Populus deltoides microbial communities from Bellville, Georgia, United States - Xylem-PdKOR-R3 | ecosystem: Host-associated > Plants > Phyllosphere > Stem > Wood/Secondary xylem...
ATGAAAACTTATCTGGTTTGTGATTTGTGTTTTTTGGGTTTCAGTTTGAATATTTATCGCGTTCTTAATGTTATTGGTGTTTGATTAGTTTTTGTTAGAAAATTTTATGTTTTTGTGTTTTTTTTTTTTTAGTTTTGATATGTTTTTCGTTAAATTGTTTGTTTTGCTTTAGTTTTGAGTCAAACCATGGTTTTCGGTTCGGTTTAGGGTTGAACTATTTTTGAGTCAACTTAATTGGTTTTGTTTTGGGTTAGGTACTAAAGCTTTATTTGATTTGTTACTTTTTTTGTTGAGAAATTTTTGGCGGATTGTTTGACAAACAGATCTATTTTGATAGTTTTGCTTTGAATAAAAAAATAGTTTTTTGTCAAACAGACGCTAAATAAATTCTACAAAAATTCTAAAAAAAAAATCAAGGATCAATTAAAAATTATTTATGGGTCCTTCGCATGTTTTTTAAGCAATTTTATTTAATATCGATACTGTAGACTTCTACTGTAAAATGTTAACTTGAAATTAAAATACTTGATTTTCATCGAAATCTCAAAAATTTCTAGAAAAATTTCTCATTTCAAAAAAATATAAAAAATATGTTTTATTTGATGTGCATACGATCAAGTCTCTCAAAAAATAAAAATTATATTTTGGTTTAAAAAAATATAAAAAATACACGGTACAATTTAGTATTTTTTTTACATACACAAAAAATCAAAAAATATCTTTATATGTATTTTTTAAATTTAATAAATAATTTATTGAATCAATATAACTTGACTAATATTTTAAAAATTCTAATTTTTTTTTTTTAGAATTCAACATTCTGATATGAATATTATAACTAATGTGAGAGGAAGAAACCGTCGGTGGCACCCGGAATTGGAGGGGCAATTCTCCATGTGTTCTGGTTTAATTATTGAGTTTCCATGTGTTTTTTTCTCCATGTTTCCAGTCGGTGTCACTGCATGGGACGGGAGGACATGAGTATTAATATGGGCTTGGGATGTCTGACTTTTGTGTGCTAACGGACAAATTTACTGGACAGAGGCCCCTGAACGTTTGTTAAAGTGGCTCCACCGTTATTATTATGTGGTGTGCATACGATAAAATCTCTTAAACAATAAAAATTATATTTTAATATAAAAAATACATAATATAATTTAATATTTTTTTATATACACAAAAATATATTTGTATGCATTTTTTGGATTTAATAAATAATTTATTGAATCTATGAAAACTTGACTAATATTTCAAAAATCCTAAATTTCTTTTTTCTTATAATCAATAGTCAACATTCTAATATGAATATTGGACCTACAAGTAGGATGATATTTAAATACCTGGAATTGATTAGAAAATTTTCAGAATTTTTTTGGATATTCACTAATTTTAATTGAAAGTATTTTTCACCATGATATAGGAATTGACATTCTAATATGAATATTGGACCTACAAGTAGGATGATATTTAAATACCTGGAATTGATTAGAAAATTTTCAGAATTTTTTTGGATATTCACTAATTTTAATTGAAAGTATTTTTCACCATGATATAGGAATTGTGAAAAATCATTTTGCCTTCGAGGATATGTGAATATTGTCATGACACCTACATGAATTTTTTTCACAAGAATTTATTTGGGTATATGAGCCCATAATAAATTCAAAATACTATATTTATTCATGAGCATAAATCTTTGTTATGAATCATAGACAAACCACCGGTTAGGAACCCATCAACACATTTAAATTACATCCAAACCACACAATGCAGCTTATCTCAGGAAGATGCACTAGGCGTGTTAATACCTTCCCTGGCGACAATCAGTTTCTTCCCTGGAACTTCATACAAGACCAGTCCACCCGGTCTTCTAGTGATCCTGAACCAAACAACTATATGGCAACTACTAAAATTTTTAAATCATGAAAATTAATGGTTGATACTCTTGTATAAATGATGGACCTATAGGTAGATTGGTATTTAAATATTAGTAGTTGACTAGAAAATTTTCTAGATATTCATTAATTTTAATTAGGAGTATTTTTCACCACAATATATAAATTATAGAAAACCCTTTAATTTTCCAGGATAGGTGAACCCTATCAAAATACCTATATAGACTTTTTTCATAAAACTTTATCTAGGCATGTGAGCCTATAATAAATTTAAAATATCATATTTATTCGTAAGAGTAAATCTTTATCCAAATCCATAGATTGATCACTGGTTAAAAGCCCATCAAAATCTTTAAACCATATAAAGACCACACAATGCAGTTTACCTCAAGTAAGGTGCACTAAGGGTGTTAATGCCTTCTCTATCCACAACTAGTCCTTTACCCTATAATTTCTGATAAGAACAATACACTTGGGTCTTCTAGTGACCCTAAACCAAATAACTAAGTGGCGACTCTTTGACTCTCGACGTCGCTCGCCAATGTGCGACAAAATGATGACTCCATTAGGGAGTTCTGTTTTTTTTTTTATATAGTATTGGACTAGGCTTTGTGTGTTTTTGCATTTGGCTTATTTTATTTTATTTTATTTATACTTTAGCATGTTTTATCATACTCATGCATGTATGTTAGATATGGATGATGTCTGCATGCATCACTAGTTTATTTGTGATATATCACTTCAGAATGCGCACACACAGAAACTTTAGGTTACGTGAGGGAGTAACAACTTACTCTATGAGTTTTAGTCAGGGTTTAAGTTTGTGAAACCGTCCAACTCTTGGCTGAGTGTTTGGACTGGTAGTGATTGATATACATACCATCTTACTACCTATTGATCCCCTATATTACCTTTAAGAGGGTAATCACTAGGACAACAAGAGACTCTTTTGAGACTAGATAGTGCCTACCTCAATATCTCACATAAAATAAAAACATAGAACCTGCATGTAGGATGTATGTTCCACAAATAAACATTATTACATTAAGATATGCTTAACCCTAAAAAGTATCTTGAATTGCAAGACTTAGGGTTGATAACATGGCCACCGTTAAAAAGATGATCTTTGTTGAATATGAGTTGGATTATAAATCCCTATAATTGTTAGAATGGGATTGCTTAAGACGAGATGATAGTAAATTATCGCCATCAGAAATGTGAGTTACTATAGGAATAACAAGAAGAAGCTCATCTCACACATGAAAAGCATCCGCGAGGATAAGTTTTTAAAAAAAATATAAGAGGATAGTGAAAATCATGAAGGTGGCCATGCAGAATTCAACAATTAAGGCCTTGATGCATTTTTGGGACCCCGAGTATCGGTGCTTCACTTTTAGGAATGTAGACGTGTGTCCTACTTTGGAAGAATATGGTTTATCGACTAAATTTCCTTAAAACCTACACAAAGTCTACTTCTACCAAAGGTGAGACAAAGTGCTAACTAGATATTAAAGGCTCTGTTTGGTTTGCCACTTTTTTATGAGAGGATTTTTGGCTTAAAGAGGTGTTTGACAAATACACCCTTATGCCTGTTTTAATAGTTTTTTAAGGAAGAAAAAATATTTTTTTTCCAAATATAGCCTTACAAAAAAAATCAAAAAACATAAATAGTAATAAAAAAAATGATTTTTGTATGTTGCATATGGCTCAAAAATACCTATGTTGATTTTTCTTTGTATTTTTTTTTTGGGAATTTATAACAAGTTTGTAAATTTTTTGAAGGATTTGGCCAATATTTCAATAACACTAAAAATTTTAATTCATAAAAATTAATGGTCAACACCCTTGTATAAATGTTGGACTATAGGTGAGCTGGTATTTAAATACTAGGAGTTGACTAGAAAAATTTTAGCATTATTTTTAGATATTCACCAATTTTAATTAGAAGTATTTTTCACCATAATATACAAATTGTGGAAAACCCTTTCGTTTTCTAGAAAAGGTGAACCCTATAAGGACACCTATATGGAAGATTTCCTTTAACATGTTTTGTTCTTGCTTTGACAATTCTTCTTGGATGGATACATTATTTTCCAATTTTTCCATGATGGCCTCGCTAGATGAATTGGACCGGTTTTTAGTTAAACTTGCAGTAGGGGCTCAACATATCGATAGTAGAGCATGCACTCCTTAAACCTAATGTCCATTATAGATGTGCAACTCTGTGTTCGACTTCATAAAATCTTCAGTATGCCCGTAACAAAACTAGAGTGATCTCAATGTAAACTCCTAGCTTAAAACTAGAAAATTAGTGCTAGAAATGGTTAATTTCAATTCAGAAATGATAATTAAGAAGAAAAATTATGATACTTAAGAAGAAAATTGTTATAGATAGAGATAACTTTTTTTAGTGATTTAACTTTAATTTCAGATGAAATAAAGTAATAAAATCAGTACGTGAAATATTAATTAATGATAAATCACGTAAACTTCTCGATTGAGTAAAATTATTATTTTAAAGGAAGAATTTTTATAAATTTAAATTGAAAATATTTAGAGAAAGTATATAAGAGAATTTCAAATAAATTAATGTATGAATTTACATGCAAATAACGATAACCGTTGGTTCTAAGCCCTGCGTACTATCATGCAGTCTTTAACCGAAAAGGGAGAAAAACTGAGGGAAACATTTTATTATGAATATGGATAAAAGTCCTTAATTAATTAGTTCGAAAATCTTGATGATTTGAAAATCCAGTTTTACGATATTAAGTATAACTCTCAATCCAACTATTAGACCAGGCTAAAATTTTATGAGGAGTCTTCAAACATGTTGTTTTATATTGAATTGAAATTTTTGGACAATCAGAGATTGGAAAGGCCTTACATGAGTACCAATGGCTAGGTAAAATACATTAAAGAACATCGGGGCAATTAGTAATGGCATATTCATAAATAAGTAAACAAAAACCCCTCTCCTTATTAATGTTCATGGAGACATCTTTAAAGGAGAGAAGAGCTCCGTTTTCAGATTTTTCTTCCAAATAACTTGACAAATACTTCCAAAAGAGTGAGCTTATGGTGCATGTGAGTGATTTTTAGTGGAGATAAACAAGTTAAGGTTGAAAATTAGAAGAAATAATGTCTTGGAAGAGAGAAACTTGAGAGACAAAGTGTGAAGTTTCGAAAAGAAGAAACAAAAATATAAAGGAAATTGACAAGAACACTCCAACTTGAGTCTAGATTGGTTGGTAAGGTGTTTTTTCTAACCCATTTCTTGGTTTTAGTAGTTTATGTTGAGAAATTTCCAAACCCTCAAATTTTTATTTTTAGGTTTCATAAAGAAAGTTGATGAAAAGATAATCTTGTTAAAAATTGATTTAACAATCATGGAATGTGTTTTATTTATGGTGAAATCATGGAATAAATTGAAATAAATCAATCAGATTTTAGCGCACCCATGGTTGGCCATTGTAGAGGAATTTTAAAGGATTGAAAAAATAGTTATATTATGTTGTTTTAATGTATTAATGATAATGAAAATACTTGAAAATTGTTTGTGTTGTGTTTGATTTATGATTGGTATGTTGGGAATGTTTGGGTATAGTTAAAGTCTATGTAAAAGAATAGTTGTTTTGGAATATGTACTAAATGTTTGATAAAAATTAGTGCAAGTGTTTGAAAATAAGTGTATGAGTGTGTTGTTGGACCTAAGATGTTGGAAAAACCAAGGATCAAGGAATCATGGGTTTTGGTTAGACTTGCAGGAGTATGTTGTAGGAATTAAAGAACATATGGAGATTGTTATAATAGTCATGTACAAGTGGAAAAAGGGTTATTACGGCAACCCTAATTGGAAGAAATTAAGGATTGTTATAGCAATGTGTAAGCATGCAAAATTGGGCAGCATTATTTATGCAAATTGAGCTGTTTTGACCATCCCATATATGTGAAAAAATATAGAGAAAGAGAGAGAGGGGTTGTTATGACAGCCTAAAAGTGTGGAAATATGGGTTACATGACAGCCCACGTGCGTATAAATGTGGGATGTTATGACAACCCACATACATGAGAAGAGGGAGCTCTTTTGACAACCTAAAAGTATGTGAAAATGGATTGTTGTAGCAGCCATAAAGGCATGTAAGATAGCACAGTTAGAACAGCACTTATGTGCATGATTGTGGGCTACTATGGCATCCATTAATATATATATATATATATATATATATATATATTAAAAAAATCATTAAGAGAATTATGAGTATGTGCGAGTGTGGGTTGTTATGGCCGAAAGAATGCATGTATGTATTGTAGGTTATAAGAGAGAATGATTGTCAAACATGAAAGTTAAAAAGTATACTATGGTATGGAAGAAATGGTTAAATTAAATTGTGTATTGTGTTTTTTATATTGAAAGTAATATATTTGAAAAATGAATTGAGGGAGTTATGACAAATTGTGAATTTTGTTAGAAATGGTCAAATTGTTAGTTGAATAAAGTTTGGGGAAATTTTGGGAAAGTTGATCTTGATTGTTTTATTTAATTGTGTTAAGAATTATATTCAAATGTCAAAGTATAAGATAGTTAAATTCAATTCCCACCATGTGGTTGATAAAATGTTAAGTATGAAAAATCATCAATGAAAAATTGAATCATTTAGACATTGAAAATCATCGATGAAAAATTGAGTCATTTGGACATTAAATATCAGTGTAAAATGATACTAATATAAATGAATTGAAATGATAAACAAAAATAGTATATCCATGTACATGTTTATGAAAATATTTGATTATGTGAATTAATAAATATGATAAATGGACTAGAAAGATTTGACTACTAATTCAAGATATTCTATTGAAATGTAAGAAAAACATTTAGAGTGGGACCCAACTTCTAAGAAGCATATATAGCAAGTGTTTAAGGTAAAGGTCATCCTATTACTTCTTTAATTATTTAAATTTTTGTAATGCTAGAATGCAATAGATTATATGTATTATGTACTATTGTATGTCATGAGAAATCTTGTTATATGAATTTTTCCCATGGGCAAAATAATTATTGTTATGTAAATATTGTTCATGGGTAGTAAAAATATTATTACTATGTGAGTGTTGCCTACGGGTTGGAAAAATATTGTTATATAAATATGCCTATGGGTTAGAAACTAGTGTATGTGTGCGCGCGCGTGTGTATCGACCACAATGATAGGTCCTAAAGGTAATAAATAATCCTATCGGCTGCAATATTAGAGGCTGATAAGCTAATTGATACTTAGTCAATTATGTTGACAGGAATAAGCTTATGGAATTAATACTTAGTCAATCGTGTTGACAAGACTAAGGTTATGAAATTGATACTTAGTCAACTTAATAAATGGAGACTAAGGTAGTTGATATGATACTTAATCAACCGAGTAGACGATGACCTAGGTGAATGATATGTTACTTAGGTGGTCGTTTGGACAAAGACAAAATTGATAACATGAATATCTAAGTTAGTTGTTAGTTGAGAATAGATTTAATGGTTGAGGTGTATTAACTTGCAATTTTGAAAGTAGATATAAGAATATTATGTTTTTATGTGAGATCATCTAAGCTAGAAGTTGTTAATATAGATTAAAAAAAAAAAAAGACATGTGTCAACTTATTATTCATGGTAAGTGTATGTGAAAGTTGGGTAATTCCATGATTGTTATGTGTATTGCAAGTTTATTTCAATCTTATAGACAACATTATTATTCTGTTGTAGTTGCTAGAGTTGAATTGATATAAACCTTGACTATGAGATGTTTTTGAGATTTCATTTGGATACGTGTATAAATTTTTTTATCTTTTTCTTTACTTCAAATTAATATTTTTTTGGTGTTTTCAGATTATTTTAACGTGTTGATGTCAAAATGATTTTTAAAAAATTAAAAAACAAACATTATTTTAAAGTATTTCCAAGCAAAAAGCACTTTGAAGTAACCACTATCATACTCTCAAACACCTCCGAAATCAATAGGGGGACTGAAATATAAGGACTTAATTTATTTAATTAGTCCCTCTAGTTTGATGAAATGAATTAACCAATCCTTATATTATGTAAAATTATTTAATAATCTATATAGTTTCATATCCAGATAATCAATTAGTCCTTCTTGTCACTTATTCATTAATGAGGTACTCACAATCCTCAATTCAATAATTTTTATTTTAAAAAATACCTTTTGTTTTAATCAAATTTTCCATCTAATCTAATTTTATTTTCTTTTTTAGGAAAAAAAATAAAGTGAATTTTGAAGCTCAAATTATTGAGAGAAAAAAAGACAAAAAGAAAAAACAGCCCACTGACGATAAACTGAACCACCACCACGAGCACGCGCCACACCACTAGAAAAAGAATGCAGCAACACTTCCAACAACATGATAAAAGAGCATTTTTGGATGCCGATAAGCATTGTACAAGCCTCCCATGCACCTGAGAGCGCACCAGTAATGCAAACCCCAAGGATAAAAATCTTGAAACCCACAACGAAGTAGATAAACTATCCAAGGAAGCTAAAATTCAGGTTTAGATAGAAACCTTGACTTAAGGATAACTATGTACTCAAGAACCAAAGATATTGGAAAAGAACTTGGACCTGTTGTTTATAGTAAAACAAGAACCCAAAGTATGTTGTTGATCTTTGTCCCACCAAATCGTGATTTGCACCAAGCAAAAATTTAAATTATTCAATAATAAAGGCTGCCAAAATTTGACAACCATGAAAAACATATAAAGTCCTCCTAAATAACCATAATGGATCATATACCCAAGGTAAAAAACAAAGCCCAACAAAAACTAAAGCCCAAAACACTTAATAAACTTTAAACAATGACTAATAGGATGTAATAAACCCAAATTAAGGTAAAAGTACAGACTAAAACTAAAACAAGTCTAAAATAATGAAAATAAGACAAAACCCAAATAATAAATATTGTTCTTCATGAAACAAGCTTAAATAGCCTAAAACAAACAAATTAATATGCCATTAAATACTACAACCCTCTTTTTTGTGTGCAATTAGGATAAATAAGAAATCCTTATAAGAAAAGGATGTTTGGAATATTAAGGAATCTTTGCCATGCTTGAAAACTATTTTGTTACCTATTAAAGATCTTTATAGAACTAGGAGACTCTAAAAGATAAGGTGTTGAATTTCCTTGTATCACTAGGAAAAGAATCATTTCCAAAAAAGAAGTCTAAAGTCAAAAGGCAACACATAGCAAAATTCGTACAACACCTTTCGACTTGTGTCATGATGACTTTCCAAAATCTGATTGATTTAAAATTTTAATCCACTATATAACAACACCTTTTGAAAATTTTATTAAAACATTAGCCCGATCCAATGGTCAGATTGAGAGTTATGTTTGTTAGGAAAAAATTGGACATTATGAAACATTATGCTAAAATCTAGATTTAATTGTTCAACCCTTGCATGGATCATATCATTTCCTCACTTTACAAAAAGGTTTGTCCTCGAATCTATAACATAAAAAACATCATTTAAAGGCAACAAACCACCATAAACCTGAAACAAAGGATCACTATTAAAACCCTGCATAGTCTTTTCACTAGGAAACCTATTGGTTTGCAAGAGTTCGGTTAAGAGGACTAGTTGTGCAGGAGAAGACGCATCATTTCCAGTGCACCTTACCTATGATAAGCTGCATTATTGAGACGTTGGTGGAGTCCGCTACTGCTCATGGTGGATAACCTTGCTACTCATCCATGGTTGAAATGGAAGAGAGGAAGTGCAGTCAATATTGCTCAAGGTTGTTGCTTGCTCACGATTGTTATGGCTGACAGGGCTAGTGTGGAGGAGTTGAGGCTAAGTTGACGAAGTTGTTGTTGGAATTGAAGCTCTTATTAGTAGTTTGAAGAGGAAGCTGGTGTTGCTGGAAGAAGGAGAAGTTGAAGTTGGTGGAGGGAGGTTGGTTCTCACAGTAGAGAGAAGGAAAATGTTGTTGTAGTGGTTGAAATGGGTGTTCACAGTGGAGGAGGAAGATGGCTGGTTTGGCAGCTGAAAATGATGTTTAAAGGCTGATTTTTTTACTCACTTTTCCACCCCGATTATTCCTCCTCTTTTGCACGAAATCAATATTAGCTATATTAGTGAAACTTCCACTATCAATAATCACATTACATACCTTATCTTGAACATGGCATGTTATATGGAATATGTTCTCTTATTGCTCCTCTAAATCTCCCACCTTAACTTTCAATTCATGCTTGTTTCACTACAAACGCGCCTCTCCACAACTGGATACTTAACACAATCATCACTACCACTCTCACGTGATGGCATCTCTTTCTCATTAGTGTCCTCCCCATCTGTCACAACCTCACTGTGAGCCTTCATAACCATATCTCATTTGTTTGGACACTACAAAGCAACATTACCAACTCCTAAACAATAAAAAGCATTTTATATCATGATTACAAGATATATGAGTTTCATATTTACATCTACTATCAGCGGAGATGTCCTTTTTTTCTTTTAAAGTATGAATTCTCTCCTCTACATTAGGTTGAGATTGAGCAGCCCTTGTATTAGCCTTCTAATTAGGTTTTCAAGATGATGAAGAGCCTAATAGTTGGCTTAGCCATGAACTACCCTTATGTTTAAGCTATCTCTCCACTTTTGTTACCATATGCATCATATCTTCTCACTCCATATAATGATGTGACTCCACAATATTTACGATCTTATTATTTAGCCCATTTAAGAACCTAGTCATAGTGGCCTCCTTATCCTCCATTATATAAGTTAAAATCATCGTGATCTCCATCTCCTTGTGGTACTCATCAACATGGTACTCATCAACATTCTTTGTACTTTGATTCAAACATTGTAACTTTTGGTACAATTTCATATAATAATAACTAGGGATAAATAGTCTTTTTGCAATAGCCTTAATCTCCTCCTAAGTCTCAACAGGCCTCTCATGATTTCTTTTGCGACTCAACACAAGTTGATCTCACAATATAATGGCATAGTTTAGGAACACAATTAAGGCAAACTTAACCTTTTTACCCTGTAAATAATTATAACAGTCAAATATAAGCTTCATCTTTTTCTCCCACTCCAAATACACCTTCGGATTGTTTTTCTCTTAAAATGAAGGAATTTTCATTTTAATGCCACCTAAACTCCTATTTAGCTCATCATAGTACCTAAAATTACCCAAATCATCTCCTTGGATGAATTATCTATCTCTCATAACTCCCTCATACCTATGGTTTCTAGGCTTTCCAAACTGATCTCCACGGCTTAAAGATGCACTATCATAATTCTTATCACCCATCTCATCAAAATCATCGTCAACAACGAGATTAACATGCCTTTCATGTTTCCTAATATTGTTTCTACCCTGATTAGCCCTATTTCGCAATCCATCAATCTCAGCATCACATCTCTACCTTCTTTCCATCATATCCTCTAAATTTCCTATTACTTTATTCATCATTTCCATATATTATGCTAAGACTTGAATTTGAAAAGCTTGGTTTTTAATTGGTGGTGTCGTCTTGGTGTTGTACAACATCTTTAAATTTACAAAATATGTTAGTGATAAATAAAAATTTATTTCCTCACTTTCTCCCTCACATGTTTACACTCCTCTCGTGTTTCACTCAATTAGGTCATTCACTCTAAAATTCAACACAATCAAATAGAACAACTTAGTAGCGCAATCCAAATATGTGAAATAACTCAAGAAATAAGAAATATACAAAAATAAACAAAGACAAAAGTACAATTATGATTTCGTGAGTAACAAATGAATTCGTATGAAATATGGATTTTTTTAAGATGTGAAACATGTCAAATACAAAACTAATAAAAACAACTTTATCATTGCCTAAATATCCCAAATATAACTTTAGTATACTGATTAGGTCAATTTCAACTGTAGCAAAACATGTTTTATAAGTTGACACAAATCAGACCTGTTTGTGCAATCTAATACCCGAATTTGAAATGCAAACCAAAAAAAGTCCAAATGACCCCATATTTAATATTTGATGTTATTTTACCTAAAAACCTAGAATATCAATTTTAAAGTGATTCCTACAAGGTTAGGTTCAATCTCCTTTATAATAGTATTTTCGAGGCAAAATTGAATCTTCCAAACCCAAAACAAGACACAAAGAAAAAAACAAGAAGAAGATATATGCAGAAACAAATTCTAACATTGAAAACAAAGAGGATATAATCTGATTTTTAAAGCCTAGTTATGATACTAACTTATACGAACCCCAAAGATAGCGATCACAAAACCCACATTGAAGTAGATGAACAATCCAAGAAACCAAAATTCAAGTTTGGATAGAAAGTTTGACTTAAAGATAACCTTATACCTAAGAACCAATGGTATTGGTAAAGAACTTGGACTCATTGTTTATAGAAAAACAAGAACCTAAAGTATACAAAGACACCACAAGGTCAGTTATATCTTGATAGTTGTTGATCTTTGTCCCATCAAATAACATGATTTGCACCAAGCAAAAATATGAATTATCCAATAATAAAAGGCTGCCAAAATTTGACAACCATGAAAAACATATATAATCCTCCTAAATAACCCTAATGGATCTTAAACCCAAGGTCGAAAACAAGTACCAATAAAAACTATAGCCCAAAACACTCAATAAAACCTGAAAAATGACTAATGGGCTTTGACAAACACTTAATTTAGGTTCATGACATCCCATTAAAGTCTTGGCGTTTATAAAAATTTTGGTCCCTAACGTTTGTTTTTTCATTTTTGATTTATGTTCATTGAGGTATTGACGTTTTAGCCCTACACTTTATTTGTTTTGCATTTCAATCCCTATATCTTTTGAGAAAGATAGAGTTGCCCTAAACTTAACAAGAAAGGGGAGAGCGTTATTGATTGTACACATTCTAACAACCAAAAAAACCAATCTCAGTGTCAATATGTTTTATTTGATGAGAGAAGTTTTATTTAAGTGTTTTTAACCACTCATCTTGTAGGAAAAAGTAAATCAAAGCTAGGATTTTTTTTATTAGGGGTTATTTTTAGTTTTTTTACTGATTAAAGGTTTTTTTAGGTTTATGAGGGTATTTCTTAGGTTTTTTTAGGTGAAAAAAGATTGAAAATGAGTTTTTTTAGTCCAAGAGGGTGGAGCCTAATTTTTTATATATATATCAAAATGTAAGTATATATAAAAGATCAAAATAAAACAAGCTGGGGGACCAACAAGTTCATATACAAAAATATATAAAAGGGAACAAGCTCCCTGACAAAATAACACCTAAGAAATACTATTATAAACCTAAAAAAACCTTTAATCAGTCAAAAAACTAAAAATAAACCCTAATAAAAAAATCCTAACTCTAATTTACTTTTTCCTATAAAAAGGTGGAGCCTAATTTTCCAGCCACGTGAGGTGGTCAAAATAAAACCAATGGATGACACATCATCTACTCTCTTTCATAAAAATAAAAATGGTGTACAATGCATAATCCGCTCATTTTAAGAAAAAATAGTATGGTCAGGTGCATGTAGTTGGCCTTATAGGCCCATGCACACAACTTTCTTTTTAACGAGCCAAACACACTGGCTTGCCTATGCCTAAATGCCTCACCTTTTTATGACTTTTATATATGATGCGAACTTGAGGTGTAATAATCTTAGAACCCACAACTAAGATTGAACACAACCCAAAAAAGCTAAACTTAAGTTGAGAAGAACCCAACTCGGTGATTATCTAAACTAAAGAACCGTAGTTATTGGATGAAAAACCTTAACCCATTGATTATAACGAACCAATGAATCAAATGTATAAGGATGAATGTCATAAAGAAGAAATCTTTGATAAGTTCTGAAAGTTCTATGAAGAACCAAGTCTAAGAACAAACTCTTACACACAAGTTTCATTTATGAAAAATCAATCAATCTAAAAAAAACTTAATACAAGCTAAGCTTATAACCCTATTTATATTTGGTAAAATATACTAAATAAGGCTGGAAAAATAACAAAAGAGTTCTACATAAAATATAAAAAATAATCCTAAACTAATTGGAAATATAATGCAATTCTTGCAAAGCAGATTCTGGGTTTTATCACAAAGCCTTCCTGATGTTCGATTGCTATAAAATTTTAACCCTATAGAAAACAAGGCTTTTATAATATTTTGAAAAACTTTCATCCTAACCTAATGGTCAGATCAAAACTTATTCTTGTTAGCATAAACTATACATTAGGAAAAATAAGCTCAAAACCGACTCTCTTTGCCCAATCCATAAGCTTTTAAGATGCCTTGCCTGGTCCGTAAGTTGCTAAGCTTTCCAAAATCCTTCTCTTATATGAACTATATTAATTAAAACCTAATCATCTCTTGAACTCATCTCAATGCTTGGCTTGGCCCAAATATTTTGAATTAGCCCATTAAAAACCTATTTGATCTTCTTGGCTCTTAACCTTGTAAAAGTCTTTATTAGAACCTGTAATTGATCATTTGGTGATTCTTGTTAATTATCATCATTCCCTCTCTCCTCAAAAGTATATGATCTTGAATTGTCACTTACACCAAACAAACAAAGATTAGAAATATTAAAAGTAACTATAACACTATACTCATCAAGAAAATCCATTTTATATGCATCATTGTTAATTTGCTTAAGAACTTGGAATGGATTCGTTTAAGAACTTGCAATGGATTCACTTAAGAACTTGGAATGGACCATCTTCTTAAGGTTGCAACTTAGATTTTCTATGGGCTATAAATCTTTCCATTTTCATATGCACCAAAACCAAATCACTTGGTTCAAAGTTAACACTCCTATAACCTTTGTTAGCTTTAGAAATATATTGTTCATTTTTTTCTCAATATATTGCCGAAAACTCTCATGGAGAGCCTTTATAACCCATGTTTATCTCAAAAGACTAATCCTTTCATTAAGAAGCAAATAAATCAAATTCCAAAGGGTTAGTAGATTAAAACCATAAACAATTCTAAACAATGAATAATCAATAATAGAATGCATATTTTTATTATATGCAAATTCAATGAACAACAAACAATCCTCTTAATTTTTTAGATTCTTTTGAATGACAATATACTATATTGTAGTTAAAGTTTTATTTACTACTTCTATTTGATCATCCATTTATGGATGACAAGTAGTAAAAAACTATAACTTTGTTCACAATTTCCCCACAAAACCTTCCGAAAGTAGCTAAGAAGTTTATCATAATGATAAAAAAAAAAAAACTATGCTCCTAGGAACACCATGAAATCATACTATCTCACTAAAAGATAAATCAATATTAGTGGTTGTATCATCAATTTTATGACATAATATGAAATATGTCATCTTAAAAAACTTATCTACAACCATAAAAATTAAATCCCTATCCTTTTTTACCTAGGCAAACCTAAGTTAAAGTCTATAGAGATATCCCAAGGTTCCTTAAGTATGGGTAAAGAAGTATATAACCCATAAGGTAAAATCTTAGATTTGGCTTGCTTACACGTGATACATGTATTTTATACCTTTTGTACATCACGTTGCATTTTATACCAATAAAAGTGTTAATGTAAAATTTCTAAAGGCTTCCTAACACTAAATTGTCCAGTTAAACTGATACACTCATATTATTCTACTTTTTAGTTCCTTACTCTTAGTATTTTATGCATGTTTTATGTCTTACGATAACTTGTTTTACTTGTTTTATACTTAACAATGCTATGGAGACACAAAATATAAAAAGAGCTAAATTAAATATTTTTCAACTCAATTTCAAGCAAAGAACTATAAAGAGCATATTAGGATGAGTCATTAGAGCTAATAAGTGCAAATACTAATTGCATTAGGAATCCAACTTGAACAAAAAAAATTTAATAGGATTAGAATTGGTTAGAGAAAACTTGATAGATTGGACCTCTATTTTTTATTTCTCATTACCGTACTAATTACTCGTGATAATTTTCTCATTCTTAAAATATATTTATTTTAAATTTTCATTATTCTTTCTTTATCAAGACTCGTTACCGGTTTCATCTATGTTATGAATTTTGAACCGAAAATTCATAATTCTAATATGAATCCCATTAACACCTTTAAACTTACTCATGGAAATCATCATCTCCATCTCACATCATATTATTCATATCATTTATTCATTTCTCTTCATCTTGAGTTTCCATTACTCGACGTGGTCTTACTATCTTTGGTCTAATGTTTACAATGAAAGTCTTTTATGGTTTGTTTAACAAGATGAGTGACAACAATAACTTTAAGTTTCATATGAGATGTCAAAAGAATAAGATTTATCACCTTTTTTTTTTCAATGACTAGATGATCTTCATGAAATGGGAAGTCAAGTATGTTTGTATGGTTCACAATGTGCTTATGGAATTTTATGACCTTTCTGGACTATCTTTAAACCCAGACAAGAGTGACATTTACCTTAATGGAATATTAGATGGTATTAGAAAGTAGATTGTTCAAATTCTAGGCTTCAAGCAGGGGGAGTTGCAAGTTAAGTATTTGGGGTCCCTCTTATCTCCTATACACTACAGGTTATTCATAGTAAAATATTTGATAACCGAATCATTGCTAAAATTCAACATTGGACATGTAAATCACTCTCATATGAAGGACGAGTGCAACTAATAAACTCAATTTTGTTCTCTATTTAGGTTTATTGGGCTTTTTTTTTTTACTGGGAAAATGGTTAGAAAAGTTAACTAAATTTTAAGATCCTTTCTGTGGTCTGGCACGAACATGAAAACTAGCGAGACTAAAGTGACATGAGAGATACGTGTCTTCCAAAGAAGAAGGGGGTCTAAGGATCAAAAGGATAACATAATGGAACAATATTGCATTGTTGAAGCACATTTAGCATATGTGCACTAATTCAAATCACTTCAATAGGTCCACTTGGAATAGATCCAACTTATTAAGAGGAAAGATTTTTTAGCAACTCAAAGTGCGGGGAAAATGCTTATGCGTATGGAGAAAGATTTTTAAGCTAAGATATTTTGTAATATCCCTAATATTTACATCCAATCGCTACATGATTTCTTCATGGTAATTTCATTTATTAGGTATTTTTTTGTTTTGTGTGTGCATTCAATTGAGAAATCTACAATGGAGAAATCTACCGAAATCTCGATAGATTCTCCTTTATACTGGAAGATCCTAAGTATTGACTAAAACCTTTATCATTTCAATACTCAAACAATTTCACATTTCAGCCATTGTCCAATCATCTTGGACTCATCATGTCACCGAACTAGAGAACCTCTAATCTTAATTTTTCAATATCTCATTCATCGCATTCCATTGTATTTCACCAAATGTATAAATGCACAAATAATCAATTTATATAGAATTAACATAACACAATCACATGAATTCATAATTTTAATACAACAAAAAGAAACTAATAAAGTATCAAAAATTTACATAAACGATCTAAGTAAGTAACATAATCTTCTATATGATTAATGTTAGTTACATACCTAATTTACAATATAAAAGGATTTATATTATATGTTAATTCAAAATTAACAAAAGTCATCCTAAATATCTATCAATCGACTCGTGGTTGCGAGATATCTGTAATTAATTTGTCACAAATAAAAAGTAATGTTACTCATGAAAACTAACAAATAAGGACAACTATAATAATGCATTTCAATTTGTAATCTTGTTAATATCAACAATCTCTTTTTATTAATCAATGGAATTCATTTATCACATTCTAATTTTTGGTCATCTTTGACTTAATGTTACCAATTCATTTCCAAAAATAGCCCCTTACCGAGTATTTAAGCTTCCAAGCTCATTTTTCAGGCACTAGTCTCATCATCGAAAAACTTGTTCATCTGCCCATTTCTGAGTATTAGTCTCATTACCATAAAACTAATTTATTCTCCTATTATTGGGCATTAGTCCCATTACTGGAAAGCTAATTCTTTCATCCATTACCTGACATTAGTCCCATTACCGGGAAACTAACTCCTTTGCCCATTACCAAACATTAGTCCCATTATAGGGAAAACTAATTCTTTCTATCTTAAATTACAAATGTAATCATGACATATCCTCTCATTTACAAATAATTAATACAATAAACTGGATAAAGAAAGAAATGAAAAGGTGCATGACACCTACATGTTGTAGAAGCTTTAATGGTACCTCCATGTTGTTGCACAACTCTTATGGCTTCTCCTGTATCAACAAGTATCTCACATTACTTTTCATCACATGCATATTCCACATTAATATATTCTAAATTAACTTCTTTCAACTTAACCTTTATTTAATATATTATAAATTAACTTCTTTCAACTTAACCTTGATTTGTAATTCAATCCTTATTGAATTTTTTTTTCTACAATTAGACAAGCAACTAAGCATATTTATTTTCTTCCAATAAGACATAAGGAATTCATTCATTACTTAACACATTCATCAAATCAAATTACACAAACATATAAAATTTTACTAACTTCTAACCATTTTAAATCCAAGAATCCCTAAATTCATCTTTCTCTCATTTTGCAGAAATATGCAAAACAAGAGAAGATATGAATTATTGCTTCAAATTTTTCCATAGGGAACATATTGTCTACTCATTTTCCATGCACATACAAGAAATCTTAACAAAACTCAATAATAATTTCATCAACACTTTTAATTTCTTACTTACATAATCATATTCACATATGCATTATATTGCACAAACATCATCACAATTGCATCAACTTTTAATTTATTATTTCTTTGGTCGGCACCATAACTTCTTATACCATGATTTATTCAAAATTATTTTCATTAACTCTTCCCTTACATAAGAAATCAAACACATTCACAATAACCTTTATCCTAACGTTCAATAACCTCCCTCAAATTCCAATTCACAACAACATAAACATTTTAATCAATCGATGTAACGTAACTAAACTCCTTTAAAATCATTTTCTTTACAAAATTTTGCATTAATCTATCACAATTTCATTTAAATAAACACAATTTTCTTACATGCATATTGGTTCCCTTTCAACCAACCCTATATGCTTTTAAGGACACCATGTTTTTCTTCACTATATCTTCCAAATTTAACACCCATCACAAGCTATTCTAACCCAATTAGTTTAATTCACAACCAATTTGTATTTCCCCTAAATTTCTACTATAAACCCTAACATAAAATTCATAAATTTAAAATCAATTGCCCTCCTTTTCATCTAAGCTTGCTAAGTTAGGTTTAAAACCCCTTACCAGGTAATAATCTAAGCTTTGAATACCAACCAGTCAGAAATTTTTCGAGTCCCTCCCTTTTCTCCCTGCTACCGTGAACAATATCCCTTGATCCCTCTCTTTTTCCATCACATCTTTCTCTTATTTAGGTGTTTTGGGTGTGGTGATTAACAATTCGCACAATCTCCCTTCAATTTCTTGATTTTCATATGGTTTTTTTTCTAAGAAGTTTTGGTGGAAGATGAAGTTTTTCTCTTTTTCTTTCTCTTCTTTGTTATCAGTTCCACGAGAGAGAGAATGAGTGATTTTTATATCAACTTTCTTGGTCATTTACATTTTAACCCCACTTTCTCATATAATCTCAAATTTTCCCCACAATTTCTAATTGATTTTTCTCTTTTCTTATTTATAGTCACAACACTTTTTATTTCATTTCAATTTCACCCTTGATTTAATTTTAATTTTTTTAAATATTAATTTAATCCATTTTATTTCCAAGTTAAAATCTTTAACTTTAAAAAAAAAATAGCCAGAAGTTTACATATTTAGCCTAGTACAATATAAAGTTGTTAATAGGAGATGGAGAGAGACCACTTTATGACTTGATAATTGAGACACTCATAATCCTTTAGTAGATTCTTTTAAAGAGATTTATTGATGACTTGGATATGGGAAAAAGTGCAATGGTAAACTTGTCGGCCAATAAGAGTCTGTTTAGGAGTGTGGTTGTGGTTTCTTTTCCAAAATACTTTTCATTTATAAATATATTAAAATAATATTTTTTTTATTTTAAAAAAATTATTTTTTATATCAATGTATTAAAATGATCTGAAAACACCAAAAAAAATATTAATTTAAAGTAAAGAAAAAAAATATAAAAATCAAGTTGTTCCAAAAATATTTTTCAAACACAAAAATAAACAGGGCCTTAATTGAGTGGATGATATCCTATTATACATGCAATCCAATCTAATAATAGACCAAATAAAGGTAAGCGAGATTAGATTATTCAAATGAACTCTCCCAACAAGAAGTTTTTAATCGAAATGGTTTGGGGGCAACTCAAAACCAGGAACATTTCTCCTTGAGTGGAGTGGCATTATATTGTTTGTTTAAAGAATGATTTTCCAAGGAAATCATTTCTCCTTTGGTTAGCAATTAAGCAAATACTTACTACATAGGAAAAATTACAATGATTTGTAAACTAAATCTTGCGACCTCAGTTTACTATGTATAGTAGTAGTAAGAAAGGAATGTAATGATCTTTGCTAGTAAATAGAGAGCTCGAATCTTGTTTTTAATCAAGTTAAATGGTTTATTTAGGACAAATTTGATTTGGTAAGGAATGTTTCTTGAACCCTAGCATGTTGATTTATAAAAACAAGTGTGGTAGGTATTGTTTTTTTTATAGTATTTTTTATTTAAAAATATATAAAAAATATTTTATTTTTTAAAAATATTTTTAATATGTAAAGTTTTAAAACAAAAAAAAAAATCACCTATTTCTTTGTTTTTATGATTTTTTGAGCTTTTTGTAAATGTCAGGCTTCAGAGAAAAAAAGAAAAGAAAGAAAAGCCAAAAACCAAGTGAGCATCATCTTCCAAGTTCCCCCCTCTCACCACTCCCTCCTCGACCCACCCCCTCTATCTCAAAATGGCTTCCTCGCATCTCCTCCAATGTCCCAACTTCTCCACCAACCTCAAGCTCCCTTCCAAGCCCACCACCCTCAAAACCACCCCATCTTTCCTCCTCATCAAAGCCGCGTCCTCCTCAAACAACAACACCTCCACCGCCACAAGCAATAACATTCGCGACGAAGCCCGCCACCAGAACCTCACTAACCCGCCACAAAGCCATAACTTTTCCGCCAAGTACGTCCCTTTTGGCGCCGACCCAGCCACCAGCACCGAATCCTACTCACTCGACGATATCGTCTACCGCTCCCAATCCGGCGGCCTCCTTGATGTCCATCACGACTTCTCCGCCCTCAAAGCCTTCCCTGGCTCCTACTGGCGTGCTCTCTTCGACTCTCGCGTTGGCAAGACGACTTGGCCATATGGATCCGGTGTCTGGTCCAAGAAAGAATGGGTCTTGCCTGAAATTTCGAGTGATGATATTGTCAGTGCTTTTGAAGGCAACTCTAATCTCTTCTGGGCTGAAAGGTTTGGCAAGCAATTTCTTGAAATGAATGATTTGTGGGTTAAACATTGTGGGATTAGTCATACAGGGAGTTTTAAGGATCTGGGCATGACTGTTCTTGTTAGTCAGGTTAATAGGTTGAGAAAAATGAACAAACCTCTTTTTGGTGTTGGCTGTGCTTCAACAGGCGATACTTCCGCTGCCTTGTCTGCTTATTGTGCTTCTGCTGGTATTCCTTCTATTGTCTTTTTGCCTGCTAATAAGATATCTATCGCGCAGCTTGTGCAGCCCATTGCCAATGGGGCTTTTGTTTTGAGTATTGATACTGATTTTGATGGTTGTATGCAGTTGATAAGAGAGGTTACTTCCGAGTTGCCTATTTATTTAGCCAATTCGCTTAATAGTTTGAGGTTAGAAGGGCAGAAAACTGCTGCTATTGAGATTTTGCAGCAGTTTGATTGGGAAGTGCCCGAGTGGGTTATTGTTCCTGGTGGGAATTTGGGGAATATTTATGCTTTTTATAAAGGGTTTCATATGTGCAAAGAGTTGGGGCTTGTGGATAAGATTCCAAGGCTTGTTTGTGCACAGGCTGCGAATGCCAATCCTCTTTACTTGTATTATAAGTCGGCATGGAAAGAATTTAAAGCTGTGAAAGCTAATAGTACATTTGCGTCTGCTATTCAGATTGGTGATCCTGTTTCAATTGATAGAGCTGTTTATGCACTGAAAAAATCAAATGGGATTGTTGAGGAGGCTACTGAGGAGGAGTTAATGGATGCAATGGCACAGGCAGATTCAACAGGGATGTTTATTTGTCCACATACAGGAGTGGCATTGACGGCTTTGATGAAGCTTAGGAAGAGTGGTGTTATCCGTTCAAGTGATCGGACGGTGGTGGTTAGTACTGCCCATGGGCTGAAGTTTACTCAAAGTAAGATTGATTATCACTCGAATAATATTAAGGAAATGGCTTGTAGGTATGCGAATCCGCCTGTTAGTGTTGCGGCTGATTTTGGTTCTGTTATGGATGTTTTGAAGAAATATTTGAGTAAAACACCTAAGTATTAGGGAGATTATGAACATTTTAAGTTTTGCTTATGTAACTATAGCATATTGTTGTCTCGGCTTAGGGGTTGATATTGCTGCTTTTATAATTTTTGTCATTGGATGTTTGATGTTAGGATTTTGGATTTTCCAATTTTGTAGCCTTTCATAGAGATAAATCATATGTAAGGCTGCATTGCCCTTTTTGGATAAAGACATTATCATTCAAATTGGTGCAAGTTTTATTGGTCATTTTGGTTTCAGGTGTTTACTTTCTGTATATTTGCTTCTGGCTTCCTTGTTCTTCACAATATTGTTAGTAGGAAACTTTGTTCGGTGCAAACATTTAAAAGGACAGTTGATTTTCAGTTTGTATTGTTAAATTGCTGCATATCAAAGCAGCCTTGAGGCATGACTTAAATATTCTGCTATCTTCTGTTCAGATTTTCTGTCTGCTCTGGAATCAAGTGAGTGACCTTATCTGCCATGTCTTTGGCGTTATTATTATTCTGAGTTGCAGCTGCATTTACCACATATCTCCTGAGAGCATTGCCAGGAAATTGCTTTCCGTGCGTTGTTTTATGAGGAAGATTGCCAACTAGTTATCTAAGTAGCTTAATAAAGCCGTTATAATGTTTTTTGGCCATAGGTTTATTTTACTTGAAGGTGGTGCCTAGGTCTTGAAGAACCCACATGTCTAGCGACTAGTGAGCCATCTAAAGTAGGAAGGTCTGAAACTTTCTATATCAAGGGATAGACTTTCAGGGTATTAGGGTATTAACCTCTCGGTCATAAACTGTATGGCAGAGATGCAAACCAGATATACGCAGTTGCTTACAGGTTGCTTCAGTTACAGAAAAGCAACTACTGAAGACTGCAGCTTTATTGTGTAAGTTTTTAACGCAAGTTCTTAACATTCTTATTGTAGTAAACAGAAAGGGTGAACGCAAAAATGTTTGTAAATAGGGCTTACGTTCCAGCTGCAGAGGCTTCTTGCTTCAAGCACAGGGATGAACCTCTACAAAAGTAATGTAATGTTGATTATTTTGGTCATCTGGTTTGTTATGTCATGATTTTCGGCATTTGAGACCTGTAATCTATACAAAAGTAGACCACGTTGCAATTACTTGGCTAAATCAGGGCAGGCTACATAAAAATTTCCAGGCCTGTTCTACTTCACTGTCAATAATTATATGCTCAGTTTTTTATGCATTGATCATCAATCATAAACCTGAAAGGCAAGAAGCAAAGTAGAAAAAAAAAAAAAAAAAGCTAACCAAGATTATTTTTGAGGATTTGGCTATCAAGTTATCTTTAAATGGATATGGAGGGTAACATTCCGAAATTTTGTACAATTTTCATCTTTCTAATTACCTTGAACGTGAAAATTTAAGGGTAAATTTTTTTTAATACAATCATAAGAACTATTTTAAACTCAATATCTAATAATTTCATTATAAATATATTGAAACACAATCTTTATTTATACTTTTTATATAAATACATCGCTTCCTAATTTATTCACATGAAATTTATTTACAAGTACTAATTGGATAATCCTAGAACATATTCAATATATATA
>Ga0325402_1000790_pt1 | contig 23922 bp, 8 predicted proteins | sample PopdelMetagenome_22_FD_207212 | JGI IMG/M metagenome (GOLD analysis project Ga0325402, IMG submission 207212) | Populus deltoides microbial communities from Bellville, Georgia, United States - Xylem-PdKOR-R3 | ecosystem: Host-associated > Plants > Phyllosphere > Stem > Wood/Secondary xylem...
CTTCTCATGCATTTTTGCAGCCCCATGATTTGTTTTTCTTACACAACATATCATTAAACTAGCTCGATATGTATTAGACCAGGTTTAACTGTTTTTCTATTTGTTTTTAACATTTTTTTTTTATGATTCTGATTTGTTAATGTAAAAAATCTTAAGAAAATAATTTTAATATATTTTTAATTAAAAACACTTTTGCAAAAACACACACTTTCTTTCCTTGTTTGTTTGTTTTTTTTTTGAATGAATTTAGTCGATGCAATATTGGTTGTCTTGTAATATTATAATTTTTTTATGAAAACATTGGAGTGCCAAGAATGTCTTTAAATATTAAGTTTTCGTGGAATCAAAATGCAGTTTGTTAACTTTTTTTTTTTTTGTAGTGTTTTTAGAATGTTTTGATATATTTAAATTAAGAATAAATTTTGTAAAAAATAAAAATATATTATATCACGCTTACATGTTTTGAAGAAATGAGCTCTTAAATCCCATCTTCCCATCCATCGTTCTGGCTTTGAGAAGATATCAAGTTCAGCCAAGAGTTATCCCGGGTCCTATCAAGTCAGCTAAACCCAAGAGCGAGGACTCTTTGTCGACACAGCCAAGCCTCGAAAGATAATTAATTAGAAGAACAGCTAAGTTTGAAGAGTCCACTTGTTATCAAGTATTTGCTTTGTTTTTTATACATCGCAACAATTCCTTCCCCTTGAAAGACTGAATTGAACGCATTCTGCTTAGGAAATTGTTGCGTGGGATCTGCTTCTTTTATGTCAAATTAGAACTCTTGGCTGCTCTGTACCAATAAAGCCCTTAATAAATCATTCTGTCAGTGTCTTGTAAACTACTGCAGCCATGTATCAGCGAGCTTGTAAAGCAAAATGTTGAAAAGAACCTTTCCCTGACAGCCCTCCAACCTGTTTTCTAAGATGTTCAGTAAACACTTATGGTTTTCTTGGTTTGCTAACAGGCACCCGAACCGTCTCCTTTCAATCAGGTCTTGTATAAGCTATCCACATGAGAGCAATTTTTCTCAAGGCCTCCCTTTGTACATTTGAACCCGAGAAGGTAACGTGGGAAGCAAACAAAATTGCCACCCAATCCAATCCCCAAGGGTTAAATTCTAAAACATGTTCAAAGTTTTGAGGCCCTGCAAAAGATTGATCCAAGTTGACCTTTTTGCAAACACCAACTGGATATCTACCTGATTTTCCCAAGAATATTATGCATCTCTATGTTTAATCCCATCCATGTTTCAACAAAAGATAAGAAAAATGCAAGCCTGCAAAATCCATTAACTATACCCTCAGCAAGACATTTAACAGTGTAATGAAATTGGTCTAACAAAGCCAGGCTCAAGCAAGCTGTGTTTCGATATTTACGTTGTATCCCAAGTCTATGCATCTAATGGCATTTACAACCTAAATCCACACACAAGGTCACCGTGATGCTTTCTTACAAGAGCATAGAATCAAACTGCTGCCCTCAATGCTCCTCCAGCAGTTCACGCTTCATCTGGGCAGCTTTGCCACTTCCACGGAAGTACATGTATACTTGCTGCGCAGCAAGAAGGAAACCAAGAAGTGAGAAATACTTTCAAGAAAGTTCTAAAAGCTGCATGGTGCATAATAGATGATACTATGAACAATTCAACACAAGGAAAAAAGTACCTGAATAACCCAGATGCTTAGCAGTGACTCAAGACAGAAACAACCAAATCCGATGAAGTAGAAGATCTATAAGCACAAGAAACAATTAACCATCTAGCCTACAGAAAGTAATGCGATGTTGATTCTAGTAATGAATCCAACATTGCAGTGGATAACTAACGGAGCAAAGTAGCCAGAACAAATCTAGGAAAAAAGAGAGAAGTGGAGGCCCTACTTTCCTAGTTCAAGCGCATAATTATTCAAAAACAAGGTATGGAAGAATTGGATAATCAGGCAAGATTGCAAGAAACATTACAAATTGATATCAGACATCTCACCCCGGCTATAGTATAGTTACCCACAACATCTACGGCAGCCATAATACCACTGATTCAAAGTCCAACAACAAAAAACCATCAGTCACGAAACATTAAAGGATTTTGCAATATAAAGAATGGTGATGTTTTGAAATCCGCAAGAACATTAGTCTGAAACACAAACAGTAGTTCAAAATACTTGAAGAAACATACGTGAGAGATTTTCCTTTGAAAATTTTAGGAGGAGCCACAGCAGCAAAGATGCAGAAGCCAATGTGAAGCTGGGAGAAAAAAGATGAACAAAGATTAGGTATTTAATTTCATAGGAGATGAGCTGGACAGAATAAAAAAAATAAAATGAATAGCCATCAGGGAGATGAAAATTTACCACATAAAACAAGAAAAACCATCCGAACCTCATAGCACTCTCAGTCCTGCATGAAGAGTTTGATATTCAACAGCACAGCAAACTACAATATTTCTGCATTTTGATGACTATAGATGAACTATCAGGTATACTTCTTATATTATGGAGGTGAAAATCTAGATTCCCAGTACTCTTTGTTCACATTTTGTTTCAATCACCTAAATGTTAAACTACTGGATCAGAATAATCTTAACTAAGAAAGTAAAAGATAAACATATCTTTGCCAATAATCTGCTACTTCTTTCATTATCACTTAGTTTCCAAGCCTCAAACAACACCTTTTGCTGTATCAGAAAACAGCTTTGGGTTCCAAGGGTTCGAAAAAAATGTAAAAAGTTCAAGCACAGTACTCAGCTCAGCTCAAACAGGGTTGGTTTGGCAATAAGGTTGAAATGTTTCAACCTCATTAAAAGCATCAAAAAGATGTTTTTTTGCAGTTGCGCCCCAAAAACAAATGGGCACTAAACCACAGTCCTGAACTAGCTGTATTTTAGGTTTCACTCTTCAGCCTAGTATATTATTAAGAATAGCACAAAAGTTGAAGTAAACAAGGGAGATAAATACCTAAATGCACGATAGAGTGGACGATACCACAAAAAATAAGCTCCAGGAACTCCTGATATGAAGTAGTTAACAGAAAGAAACCAGATGTTCACCCTTGCAACAAAAGATGTAGAGAATTTTAAGACAGCATAGATAATTGAAAACCTTGCATGCACAGGACTAACGCGGCAAAAGTTTATTAACTAACCTTCCCCTTGAATCCATGCTGTTGTAACAGCGATGACATTCCAGAAAAGACAAAAAGTCAATCCTGCACAAGATCATTGTTCATCACTTACACAGAGCCATCTAGCAAAGTAATTGTGAAAATAGAATAAAGAAAAAATCACATCGGAACCAATACAATATGAATGCTTCAATCAATTAGATTTGCCTTCTTGCTAATGAATTTCATTTTACACATGGTGTTAAGTTATAATAATCTAGGTCAAGTCACCATGGATAGGATATGATTGTAAACTTGCCTTGGTTATAGGGTCCATAAGGAAGGTAAACAAGCAAGTACTTCAGTCATAACCCAGTTTAGACCCAGGAATAGAGAGTGCTGTAATTAGAAGGGAGCATGGAAAATGATAAGTCTTTGGGGAGTAGAGAGGTGGCTGAGAGGAGAGTGGTGGGGATGAAGAGGATGGGAAGAAAACGATGCACTTTTTTCAGATGGCTCAGATTTATAACAGTGATGATGCAGTTTACAGAAAACAAAGGCAGAGTACAAGCATATTTTGGTACCAATTTCAGTAAAACATGAAAATTGGGACTCTTCATCCTTACTGTACAACATAGTGACAAGGAGCTTAGAAAAACTAGAGGATGCTTAACGTTTAAGAATTTGTCCCACCTTTTTTTTATTAAAAAAAAACATATTGAGCAGAAATATAATGAACACTTGTAATTCATGAAGTAGCAAAAGCCCCAGCAATATAAATATAATACACATATATCTTCCTGGTTGGGATACCTTTAGAGGGTCAAGGTGCATGCCCAGTACCCCATTCAATAACCTAAATATATAGCTGATACTTCAAAATAATTGCAGTGAAATATAAAAAAGAATACCAAATCTATTTATTTTGTCAAGGACCTGTTAGCCAAGATGCCAATCTTCACAAGGATTTATTATTATAAAAAAAATGAAAAAAATGTCGACTTTCAAACTTATAAATGTTCACAAAAAATGGACTTATTTTTTAATTTAATGCTAACAACATCAGTCCATAGATCCAGGTGAAGGCTTGCATACCTAAAAATGTTGTTAATGCAGCATACTGAATTTTTTGTAGATGAACTGGTATTTCGTTTGCGACATCATGATGGATAATTGGGAAAAATGGTGGCCAGTTTTTCTCTTCCAGGACAACTCCAGCTGCACATGGAAAGAGAGAACTAAAAAAGTAAGCTGCAGGATAGAACTGGAAAACCAATTGGCCATACAAGGAAAAAATAATTAGTTCAGTTGTTCAAATAATACATGCAACTAAGAAGTCGAATATTTCACATGGGAAAAAAGTAGTCCGGTAGACAAGGAACATCAGAAAACAGGAAAGTCCAGATGATGTGATAATGCTTGATCAAGAGTATATTACTTCTTGCAGCTGCATCTTCTAACCTCTTTACCTCGTGTTTAGCACCAGAAAAAAGGCAGATTAATGAGATTAATATAATGCAAGATATGAAGGGAGAAGAAAGCCACAGAAGAAACCATCCGTAATGTGTCTAAGATGGCAGAATGAGTCAGCATCCAACCTGAAAGATGTACAAAAATCTCGGCTGGATTTTAAAGAAATAAAAAACACTAATCTACACGAGCTTTCACGGCAGTGTAAAAAAAGCTCTCTTAATGAACCAAAATTGGAACACAAATACACTATCAAAAGACAATTCCACATCCCTTGAAGACCTTCAACAACACTCTGATAGACTATAATTGTAAGGATTAGTACATGTCTTCCTTCTAAACAACTGTGTTCAGCACACGCAGGAAAAAAAATTACAAAAGCGCTTGTATTTTTAAAAAATCGACCAGAACATACCTTCTCCCGTCTTCTCAGCTCAGCCTCCCTAGCCTTAAGTTCCTTCTCTTTCTTTCTTAAATCCTAGATTCACAGCATATTAGAGTAAGAAAAATCAAGTATAACACTAATTATACAAATGGAAAATATGGACTCTGGTTTTCACCAACAAGAATCCCATCCCTACCGCAGCTGCATCAATAGGAATGTCGACCGTTGTACCATAATTGTAAAAACCAGCAGGTTCAGGAGGAAGTGGTGAAAGCCTCGAGTTTGAAGCAGGAGGAACACCCTGCAAAATCACCAATATCATAAGCAAGAGTTACAGAATTTGTTGGTTTAATATTGAAAAACATATAACATAGTTTTAATTTTTGCAAGGCTTACTGTTGTGTTGAATGCACTCCCACTATACTTCGACTGCCCTGATGCTTTCGACCTCTCAGCCGGGTCCTAGTTATAAGAACATCAAATTAAAATTACCAAGCTTTTAAAACATACAAAAAGCCAACCACCAAACATTTATCACTTTCAAACAAAATTCCTGAAAATGATCCAGCCAAGCGTTAAAACACAGTCTTATCTCTCCCATCAGTCCAGATAACTCAAATTTCTTTAAGTTATGAAGTCTAAAATTTAACAACTTTCTATACATAATTCCATCAATTATTAAGATACACAAAATTACTCAGTCCCAATAATCGAGGGTTTTTCCTGAAAAGGTAATATAATTAAGAACTTAACATGCCTTAGATTAAACCAAATCACTCAAAACTAAGCAATATTTAAATTTCCATAACAAAAAGCTTACATCAATCATAAAACCATAAAAGTCAACCACAGAAAACACCTCACTAAACCCTGGAACTTTCAAAACTCTCCTTAATAACTTGTAAAACCTACAAAACACTCATAAACACTTCCAAAAGAACACCACATGTTACAAAATTCAACTTTATACTTGTCTTAAAAAAAAAACAAATTTAGCATAAAAATAAAAAAAAGGACAGAGACTTACAATGAAAGGGTTAACTTCCTCTTCATCAAAAGGGTTTGGATCATAACGACCAGCCATCACAGAAGGCAGAAACCAAAGGTAAGAGAGGCTTCAAAAAGAAAACAAAATAATGAAACTATGAACAGAGAAGGTGATAGAAAAAGAGAGAAAGGCTTTGTTTGTTTCTTAAGGAATCATACACTTGAAACAAAGATAACCAGACCAAGTCAAAAAAATAAGAAGAAGAAAAAAAAGAAATTCTAGAGAGAGAGAGTTTGGCTTGTCTGTCTATGGTCAGCTTCTTTTACATATATATACTTACAAGTGCTTCTGGTTTCTTGTAAGGAAATGAAATTTGGGAGGAAAAGGAGGGGCAAATCAACGGTTGAGAACTACCCTTTTTTTTAAAAGAAGAAGAAGAAGAAGAAGAAATAGTAGTTAACTTTCATGTGTGCTTGTTGGTTTGAATTTATCAACCAAACCTTTTGTTTTAATCTGTCTTGTTTTGGACATCATTGATGAATGATGACGCTTCCATAATGTGATTATATTGATTGTGAAGAATTGGAGTAACTTTTTGATGCTTAGTATTATGATGATTTTGATCTATTAATATAAAAAATTATTTTAATTTATTTCAAATAAAAAATATTTTTTAAAAAATATTATACACCATAATATAAAAACACACTTGAACTGATTGTTTGAAGTAAGTTCTATGCATGAAATTGTCTTTATAATCTTTATTATGGCTATAAAAATTATAAAATTTTTAATCAAGTAAATTATATTATTGTGACTTGAGAATATTTTTATCATTAAATCAAACAACTAATAAGATTATATTATTAAGATGAAGTATTTTATCTCAGGAAATTTTAAGAATGTAGTTTTATATCTTTCAAAAAATATACTTTAATGATATCAATAAAATTTGAAACGTTACTGATATCAATAAAATCGAACGCTTTCATGGAGGCAAATAATAACAAGAGCAGTTTGCTTTTTGTGTCATCTGTGAGGTCAACACAAGCATACATACATTTCAATCTTGCAAAAGCTACGTTACATTTCCGTGCTTTATTAAAATTTGCCTGTCTCTAGAATCATTCATGTATAATGTGTGAAATCGGAACTTCTTGCAAATAGTGGAGCTGTTTTAATGGTACAATGTTTATTAGGTGTCTGTCCTGCCATAGAAACTTTATCACTGCCCAAAGATGACGAGACAGCAGAAACTATTCGGGAAAACACTCAAGGATCTGCAACTCTTGAAGAATTTGGACCTTGATAATGGTGTTCATTTGACAGAAACTATTCGGGAAAACACTCAAGGATCTGAAACTCTTAAAGAATTTGGACCTTGATAATGGTGTTCATTTGACAGAAACATTAACTCAAATCAGCCTCCATTGCAAGAACTTTGAGAGCTTGAGCATTCGTCGTTACACTATTCGGAAAGAGGAGGCATCAGCCATTGTCAATTATCTTCCACGGATCAAGCGTCTGATTATAAGTGTTGCTTACATGCTTGAGCAGAATCTGGTGATGATATTGAAAGGTTGCGAAGAACTCTCGTGCATTTGGATGTGTGCAAAGGAGATGGTTTTCAGATTAAGGCTTGCTTCGCACATTAGTCCTAAATTCAAGTATAAGGTGCTCGTTATGTAACAACTGAAAGAATTTGCATTCAGGAAATGATTACGAGAGACAATAGGCTTTCACGTCCATAGCTTATGAACTCCTAGGTTAGTTCTGAAGACCAGCCATTTCTTGTAAATATTGTTAAAAGAAATTAAATATATTCTTTATTGGTTGTAACAAAATAAATCCTGTAAATAGAGAACGACTTCTTTTTTTAAGAAGAATTAGTATATGAAAAGAATATTTTATTAATATGATGCTTATATGAATTTGTGCAATCATGCACAAATAAATAAATTTTATAATATTTTCTATGCAAATTAACTTATCGTTAAAAAATAGAGAAACAATAAAAGAAATCTTGATTCTCGTTATATTTACATATGAGCATATCAAATCTCAATTTGTTTAAGAATTAAATTCTAAATTTATATATGAAGTTATTTTTTAAAATCAAATTTATATTATATTATATCTATCAATGCAGAACATCCCCCATTAAAAATTCTTAATGTTGTTTATCGATCAATTCAAATAATTTTTGTTTTAAAAAAATCATACTAATTAAGAAAAAAAAAACAAGAAGAAAACCTAACAATATCCATACTATCTATTTGACATTTTCAATTTAAATGTATGGTTGTTCTTACATCTTAAGAGGATTTCTACAATCATATAATATATGATTTAATAATTTTATTAAAAAGGGATTTAATTGAAAAATAATAAGGTTGTATTACACGTAATTCAATAGAGTTGTCTATTGTTCATGCTCCAATCTGCTAACACATTACAACGAAAACAATGGAAGTTGCAAGCAGCCTTGGAAAAGTATAACCATTTCATAATCTTCAAGACGAACATCATCATTAGCACCATGCAATGAATCCAGCTATGTTGTGTTCAAGATGCCCAATCATGGCGTAAACCTGGTGTCCAAGGCAGCTCCTCTGTCTCCTCATGATTTAGCCTAACCACCCATGAACATGCAAATTATGATGAGGTGAAGTTGAGACATGAGCTTCTCTTCTGTAATTTGCCATGGCCCATGATCATGCATCAGGTTTCAAATTTTAACTCGAGAAAACTAAATCAGAAACCCAACAAAATCATGGTTCTGCTAGCTCTTTCATCCAATTGGATGCTTACCTCTTGAGTAAATAGCCAAGCATATCGATCTTTTGGATAGATTGTTGAGAACATATATATTTCACAGAGTGAAGTACGAAGTTCTGTCTGGGATAATAACATGAACGTGTCACACCTTCTCAAAAGGTTTTTACTTTTTGGGTTGGATGCAGGTTATTTAACATAGAATTTCATTGAAATATCACAAGATTACATAGTTCGGTACAAAAAATGGAATCCCCTGTTACATATATGATTTGGTGATGATGGTGTAACCTAGTTCGAGTGATATCTAATCACTGTACATTGATTAAAGATCCTCTTAATCGTAGAAAAATCTTAATGGAATCAAATAGGGTGAGAAATGAACACAGACGAACAGTTAAACCATCTCCAGAGCTAAACCACCGTGACGGTAAAACTTGTAAACTTTGTGCAAAACCCAGATGCTGAGCATTGATTCAAGGCTGAAGCAACCGAAACCAACGAAGTAAAAGTATCCAATTTCTCCATAATCACCAGAAATGTCTGATGCGCTCATGATACCTGTGAGGGATCTTCCCTTGGCTATTATTGGAGGAGAAACTGCAGCGAACATGCAGAAGGCAATGTGGAGCTGGTAGAACAGGAAAAAATAACGAAACATGGAAGTATTTTCTGTCCTCAAAGCTTGACGAAGTGGACGAAACCATAACCAGTATGCAGCTGGAAGTCCACAGACTAGGTAGGCCAATGCAAGGAACAAGATTTTTGTTTCTACCCCACCTACCATCCACACAAATGCAACAGATGCGCAATTCCACAGAAGACACTGTGTCAATCCTAGACATGTTAGGAATGCAACATTCTGCAACTTTTGCAAATGGCCATCTATTTCATCTGCAAAGGGGTTTACTTTATTGAAGAGTAGACTACTATAGTAAGGACCCGCTGCCATGAGGAGAGGTTTTGGCCTTGGAGAAATCTTGAATACTATATAATAGACTGTGCAAGCTCCAAAATCTATGATACAAAGACAGCCAGAAAACTCAACGAGAAAGGAAAGTGCTTATAGAAAGACGCAACCGTGGATTATACAAAAGAAAAATGAAAAAGGAAAACGCTTTTATAGAAGGAGCAATATTGGTGAACAGTAAAAAATATGAAATTCAGAGGAAATGACGGTTGCTTTCAATTTTATCGATCATACACACGCTTTAGAAAAGTAAGAAAAGGAGAGCGTCATGGACAGAGGTGGAGAGGTAGGGTTGAACAAGCAAATCAACTTTCAACAACATGTTTGAACTAGTCTATGGACGATTTTTATTCATATATACTTCCATATCCTTGAGATTAAGAAGAATAACAAGAACATATGCCACCTTCGAAGAACCCTGGAGCTATACCGCCGTCACGAGAGACGCGCATGGGTCAAATAAACAAGATAAAACTGGCGAATAAGTTCAAACGGATAAAAAAAAATCATAATTTTAAATAACTCAAATTTATTTAGAAAATTCTACCGCCTCCATTCTTACAGGGGTCGACTAGTCAAACAACAAGCCCAAGCCGTTCGAATTAAAGCTAGATGATGTTATCTTTGCTATTTTATTTATTTTTCCTGGTTGATTTGGTCTCCGTATAAACAATTCAATCATTAAGTGTTATTCTGAAATAAATATAAAATAGTAATAAAAAACATGTCGACGAAATGTAAAGAAAAAAACAAGGTTATTCTGAAATTTTACAGTGACTTCAAATTTAAAGAGATGAGAAAAAATAAAATAAAAATATCACATCATTATATAGAGAGCTCTAATATCTTTCGAACACCGCCTTATAAAACGATATTTAATGGCCGAACAACCCTACACCCGTCAATAAACAACATAGAAGCTATCCACACCCAGGCACGTGCACGCTCCAACATGTTTTTTTAAAATAATATTAAATTCATAATTATTACAATATCACTCCTAACCAATATCTGAATCTAGAATAAAATGATTAAAAAAAACCCTCATAAGAGAGATGCTTGTTCTTGTCTGATGATACCAAAGTAATTGCACTGTTAAAAAAGAAATGATAAAAACACCCCAATATCAAAAGCATTAGAATTATTTATTCCAATGCTGAAGATGTAATTTTACCATGCATGACAATTATAACCCCTATGCAACATGTTAAAAACAATAATGCCATAATAGAAAGACAATCTCACCCCAAAGCTTAATTCATTGCTTCTTTTTTCTTTTTCTTTTTTTAAACAGCAAATAATTAAGTAAATACACTATTACAATACAATGAATAGGAAAATAAGTCTTGTTCTTACAGTAACTTCTCCTTCAGTTTATTTTTTTTAATTTAATTTAATGCAGGTACTGTAAGTCTGTAACACTGCAGGACAAGCACATTACCGTACTAACATTAAAAAAATAAAAAAAAAAAACCCTGCACAAGTAGACCTCCAACCACGCCATGCAAAGCAAAAATATTAAGAGCCTGATTCTGAAGTTTTGTAGCAGTAGCATGGCAGTACGCCAATGGCAGATCACAGACATGGTGAATTGTGCTGCGGTATAACAGACCTTAAATTTCTTCCCCAAAGCAACTCGTTGTTCGTCTATAGGTAATGCATAAAGGAATCTACATGCCCTCAATCTGCAAAATTGAGAGGCTTGGAAAGCAACCGAGAGAAATCAGCTAGAACTAGGCATGCAAAACAAAATCTGGATTTTAAGAACAAAACTATGACTTGTCCATTTAGTGAATCAATTATGAGCATCAATAAAAGCTAGGAGGACAAAATTACAGGTATAGATAAGACCCCATGTGTGATGAAGACAATTAGATTATTGGCCGTGCCGCTTTAGTTTTCTGCGTTTTCGATTCCTTAGAAATGGATCAACCCAATTTTTGTCCTCCTTTACTGCTTGCTTCCAGCGATCCTTAAATATTTGAAGCTCCCATGTTGATTGCCTTCTAATCTGATCAGTCAATTGAAAGAAAACAACAAAGTTCATCAAATTACAGACATGACAACAAGGTTGGAATTTAGCATCTCAAATGTAGTTCATTCTTCATGAAGAAAACAACATCATAGAGTTAACAATGTCATGATATACGTGCATTAACTCCAAAATAAAAGTGTTATCAAAGCCAAGATCACCAATCTCAAGGCCAGGAGGTGCCAATCCATGATATTGGAACCTACTACCCAATAGTCCTTACTAATCAAATATAAGTTGTAAATCTCAACAGAATTAGAATTGGCCAAATTGCATGATTTAGAGAAAACATGTAAACACTCAAGGAAGCAATCATCCTAGACTACTTGGCAGCTCTTCTGCCTATTGCAGGCATTTCATGTCCAGAGGAATAGAAGTATATAAAATGCTCAAAGCAGGGTTGATGGTAGACTAGAGGATCAGTAGTCTCACCTCCATCCTAGGATCCATGGATGCAGCACTATGTCTCTGAATGCCAGAAGGAGAAAGTAAACCAAAAAAGAGAAGGCGAAACTTTTAAGAACTAATAACAGTGGCTACAAAATAGTATCAACGAAAATTCATCTACCAGACAAAGGAAAGTTTACCTTAGTCAACTCTTCTGTATTTGATGACTGAAGAAATCAGAAAGATGTTAATAATAGATAATAAAATGCAGATAGATAAAAATCATAAACTGTGCCCCCCCTGAGAAAACAAGGAGAAAAGGATGACCTTTCTTCTAGGAGTTTTACGCCCACCCAAAGTTTGTATGCCCTTATGAACAATATATTCGCTATCAATGACCCCCACCTTCTTTGTGCGATCTCCCTGCACAAGGTCACATAAACTGAGCCTATCATAATATTCTTTCCTATGATAACTAGCATCTATGGAGAAGAAAATAAAGTAAAAGATAAAAGAAAAGGGTCATCAAGCATTAAAGACATGAAAATAGGGGTCAAGTTCAATACTTGTAATGAGATAAAATTGGTCAATAGATATTCTAGAAAAAACTCCAAGGGATTGGTCTGGTGCTCGAAGAGGTCCGCTCTCTTCTTTGAATTCTTGAGATTGAACCTTGGGGCTCGCATCCAAGAAAATTTATTCTCTTAAGTCCACCGTGATAATGTGGAGGTATATCCTTAAAATCATTTCAGAAAGGAACCCAGTCTCAGAGATAGTCAAGCTGGTGCTGGCCCAAGGTTGTTTCTTACCGTCAAACTAAAAAAAAAGCTATTCTAAGAATAGACGAGTAAATTATCTTTGTTGGGACAATGATTTAAATGCCCTTTCTTACAAATATTGATCAAACAGTTTAAATGTCCAAATTTGTGGATTGCCACAATATTTATTATCTGCGTCCCCTCTCAATTCCTAGTTAAAATAAAATGATTTTTGTGGAGGTGAAAAGGTACCATGTCCCTAGGAAGCAAAAAAGGAAAATGATCAACTTTTCAATCCTAGCATCTTTACAAGTGGGTTTACAATGAGGACATCGCAAGAGGATTGTCTGGAGCACTAATAACTGTCAATAAACATGAAACTCTTACTCCAAGACCACTCTTAATTCATCACTCTTTGTGAAACTCTTACATCTTTCGTATCTACTATGCTATTTTTATGCTACTTCCTACAACCACCATTATTTGCCAAGACCAACACCTATTGAACCTTTCCTATTCTTATCTTAGTTGTAAAATAGGCTCTAGCAGCGGAGCATTGAGCCTAAAATAATCTATACCAAGCAAGCTAGTAATATAGTAAAAAAGGTTACAGAGCAACGAGTAAATTAACAATGCAGAAGAAAACCTTCAGTCAACAAATTGAGGTGGAGGAAATTAAACAGTAAGAGAAACTAAACCTAGCCTTGGAAAATCAAGTTCAACTTACCTGCGCACAGTATCCAAGTTTCATGTCCATTCCCCATCCATGGACTAGATCATTCTGAGTAAAAAAGAAAAGGAATTCCATGATGAGTTAATCAACCCTAGGCCAAAAGTGCACTTGATTTGCAATCATCCTATAGTGGGTGGAGTAGAATTTAACCATATGGCCATATCTTCTACCTTCCAAAATCAAATTAAGTCTAATGCACCAATTGTTTGCATAAAAGTGTTTGTTATGTTGGAAAATATCTTCCAGAGTTTCCTATGTTTGGTGCAGCTTGAAAAAACCAGTCAAAGGAATTCAATTTGTAGTCAACCTAAATAGCATGCTTTAAATGGAGAGATTTGTTTTCCCCTTCTCAAAAAGAGAACATTTTCCTAAATGGATTAAATAGTATGTGTTAAATTTTCTTTCATCCTAGGGGCAACCGTATATTAGTCATATTTATCAACAATTCATGCATGTTAGGTCACATTACTTCAGCTAAAACAAATAATATAAAGATAGTTGTTTTACGGTGTTTATAAGGACATTTTTCAACAAATTTTCCAGAGTCCCACTAATCATCTTTTTAGAAAAGATCCCCACAGAATTTTGTTTTTCAAAGTCAATTTATTTTGCAGCAAACAAACAAAGCTAGTCCTAAATGCTTCTCAACTAAAATTTTAAGCAAAAAACAAAACATGCTTACACTAGGATCATCAAATAGCAATTACACTGGGCATCACAAGCTTACGATAATGTTAAATAAAGGGCTTCTTTATACTGGAATAATCAAAGTTTAGTTACCTGTATAAGATGCCAAGCACAGTACCAAGCAGATCTTGAAAAGACTGGAGCCATACCTTCTACAAATCTACAGATATATCGTAAATTAAATTAGTATTGCTAGAATCCTTACAAGAACAATACAGTATATCCTTCAATGGGTATTGTCACAAGTATTGAAGTTCCACGGAAAAGATGAGCTCAGGCTCAAATTGTCACTAAACAAGACTTCTACAATTTGAAATAGAATATTAGATTGGTCATTTTCAAAAAGAACAAAAAAAAATGTTTAGGGATAAAATTGCTCATTGTTTTCAACATTGGTCAATTCCTCGTCAGCCTCCTAGCAAATGGATGGGAAAATAAACACTACATGAGGGCCACCGATAAGGTAATATATGAACTTTTTAAGTCAAAAACTAGCACTGCACCAAATTAAAAAAAATATATATCAGAAGACAAGATATGTCACAAGTATAGCGGTCTATTTACCCAGTGCATGGAGGCCCCTCGCTTATATCAGAACATTTGGTACTGCCTCTGCTGTCATAAACTCTTCTGTTCACCGTAAATTATGTTAGACAAGTGCTAGTCATTAACAGATAGATTTTAATCAAGTTAGTAAAAGCCATGCCATTCACCTATGAAACTTCTTCATTCTGGCACGAATAGTAATTCTATGATGTATGTCAGTTGAATTTGGGTCCAAAGCTGGCTGAGATATCTCCAGTCCTTCTAATCTCACAATTTTCAAGTATCTAGAAAGAAAACAAAGGAAATGAAATTATAAATCGATAAGGTTTGTTTAGACAAGATATAAGCCTAACAGCAAGTCACACTTTGTTCTTATAAAAGTTCTTCAAGTAAACTAACGCCCAGATAACTCATCACACCCAGAACGCCATCGCTGTTAACTCATAACACCCATAATTTAAGCCCAGATCGATAAATAGAGCCCCTCTCTCTTTCCCAGTTCATTCATTTCTCTATCTGGGCAGCTTCTCTGAAGACCCTGCCCCCCCCCCCCCCCTCTTGTTCTCTGTAAGAGTATGGAATTGGTAAAATCTGCCAGTCTCTCACTCTCATACATTCTGTAATTCCCAATTGTCCTAGAAATGATAATCTAAGATGAAAAACAAGCCTTGCTAATCTAAACAGCCTTAGCAAAAGAGAATCCTGTTCTGGCAAGGTTTGAGAGCAGGAGAAATTGCAGATGTTAGAGCTACCTATGACATGACTAAATGAAAGACATCATGATTGATGGATGTCTATAAATGACTGGTAAATAATTAAAATGGACATGAAGATGAGAACAGGCCAAACAATTTTTTTGGAAATTCAAGTAGATGATCATTTATCTACCCACCTAAAAAAAAAAAAAACATTATGGATAAAGTCAAGGCAAATATATTATTACCAAAGGCAGGCAACCCAAACATGCTAAAGAAAAACATGTCGAACAAACTCACTTTCCTGGATTGAAATGCTCAATCCCCAAATCTTCATCCCATAGAAATATATAATCATAAGCAGACACAACAGCAGGATGCAGGAAGCGTTTGGCAAACCACCTGAAAAGCAAGCAATGAGAGTTTTTCTTCTTAAGAAAAAGAACAATCCAGAAAAGATCAAAAAGGTGTTAATACTGTTGTCAGCATGACAAGTTAAATAAACTTGTACAGAAAAACCCAAGGATAAATGGTAAGTTTGAAGAATGGCAGCAGTTGGACCATCATTTGACAAGTCACCTTGGAGATCTCAGACACAGATTACAGATCCAGTAAGATTATCAGAGCCATTCATGTAAAGACATAACTTTCCAGCCACTTTTTAGGCAGTCCAATTTCCATGACTGTTTTATTTTTCTAGCAGCAGTAAGCTAGTTCGATGCATGAGGAAAAACAAACCAGCTGCTCAGACCCTCAGACAAATCCTTTTAGCAAAATATTCCATGCTCACATATCTATCAAACTCCTCTCATAGATGAAAAGATGTTATGAGTTTAACCCATGAAATCCTGTGCTCCTCTGACCTTTGAAGCTAAATGATTTTGTACAATTTGCAATAAATTAACACTGAAACAGCAATATCAATCATCCATTTTTACCATACATACAAAATATGCAGTAAAAAATAGACAAAAAAAGAAATTATCAAGGTTGATCTTACCACTTCGTTTGGTTCTTGGCAACTATGTGTATGGCTTCATTGCTCCAATCAAGATCCCACCACCCATCCACGTTGCCATCATAATGAAATAGAATAACTGTAAAATTCTCTGGAAGAAACTGAATTCAATGATATTAGGCAAGAAATGTTTAGTTGATGAAACAAAAACATTAGAAAAGACATCTGCAATACTTTTTGGACAATATGATCGACATTATCCTTTTGCTTGATGCCAACTGGAATTGCCAGCAAGTAACGACGGGTAGAAGGATCAACCTGCATTTGATTTCCATGATAAGTCAAGACATTCCCTTGTATTGATGGCACAATACCAGAGGATAAAAAAACCAACCTTTGACCTCGAACTACTTGTTGACCATAGAGGCTTCAGCTCTAAATCTGAGCTAGCTCGTATAATACCATGAGGCAAACCACCCAACAGTCCAGAAGCCAAAGCCGATTCCTAGATCAAAGCACCAAATGCATCTTCGTATAATGATGAACACTAGAACAATCGTCCAATGTTTAAAACATTACTTTGGAATTTTAATTGGTAGTTCTAAAATTACCTTCAATATTTTGAAGGGGTACAATTTTTCATCCATCTGACAATGGTGGAGAAAAACCAGTCAGCAAACTTTTCATCAGGATGTAGAGTCAGCAAACTAGAGAAAAACTACTCTGAAGGGAGTAAAAGAGTTCAGCAGATGCAGCACCATAAAAAACAGAGAGCTAGAGCTGGACCTATTTTCAATGTGAAAATGCAGCTTAATTTGTGCCTACGGGTAAATTCAACAACAGAAAAGATGTAGATGGACCAGCAAGTGACACTAGAAGTAAAGTTATTAAGATTTTGGGCCATGCTAAGTTACATTTCTTTCAGAAGTTTGAAATCAAAGCAACCCAGACTCAAGTATGTCTATAACATAAATATTGGAATTAATGCCTCTATGAACAAAAAACAATCCACAAATCATTCACCAGAAGAGAATTAACTAGACATTTTGGCTCCCTGATTGATGCTTATAAGTTAAAATATGTAGAGAGTCGATGGGGTTTCCATACCTCTGTATGGTGATACTGATATATTGTAGTTCTATACACTACGAACAACATTGCTGTACACAAAACTCCCATAAACGGCAGCAGCTTCATCTTCAAACCGGATTTCACCTGCACCAGCAATACAATTACATCTTTGATGACTACCAAAACCAAGGCAGATTTTGTAAACACTCCATCTTCTTAGCTGCCCCCAGGACTGAGAAGCAAATTAAATATAATATGCCATACCCCATCACAGAAGGTGTTCCTTTTTAGCAATTTCCATGATCTGAATGACGTCATAGACAGCTAAAACTTTTACGAGGTCCTCATAACCAACTGCAGCTGATGCACAAAAAAGCAGAGAGACCAATATCAGAAACAAACCTGATCAAATGTTACAACAATTGTTTGCAGTAAAAAAAATATTTACTGAGAAAAAGTTGTCATTTCACTCTGGCATAAGATAAAGTTCTAAGCTTGAACAAAAATTCGAGAACCAAATTTGCAACTTGTTTTAGCTCAATTTCTTGATTAAGAAAAATTCCCAGAATCCCTCTCTCGAGACTAAAGCTCAATTTTGAAAAACCAGTTTAATCTTCAATCTCTTTCATAATATTCAACACAGTCTAAATCCTCATTTTTCATGCATATCAGCCTCAGTTTTCACAGTAACCTCAATAAAGGGTCAAAAATTGAGAAGAACATATTTGAATTGACATCTCAAAAAACCCAGAAAAAGGAAATTAATGTTGGCTTCTTGATTTAGCTTATTTAGGTGAGTGCATGTGTTGATAGTTCAAGGCAAAGAAAGCTTAATTTGTTACTAATCAACTTATTATTGGTGCTAATATAGATTAAACTAACTGCACATTCTTAAAATCTCTAATGAATCCCACAAAACAAAAACTCATTAAATAAATTTTCCCATTAAAAAACATAAACCAAATAAACTTCAGTTAAATGACTTTTTTCATTTTTTTTGAAAAGGAAAGCAATCTACTTTCTGCGAAAAAGCAGAGTCTTTTGATATTCATGCCTGAAAAATCTATCAATACAGATAACCAAACAAACAGAAAACTATATTTTCAGATCTCATAAACACTCAAAGATTTTAAGAATCGAAAAACAAAAATTGCCAATTGAAATGTTATATATAGTAAGCAAACACAAATTTCCAGCTTTACCAATTAACTTAAAAAAAAAAAGACTTGAGAGTCACAAACTTTCAAGAAATGAAAGGAAAAACGGAGGATTTAGCAGCATTACAGCTAAACTTGAGATGGTTTAAACGGAGAAAAAAGGATAGATGACAAACCTTGAGATAAAAGAGAGGCAAAATCGGTGAGAGGAAGCTGGAAATATTAATAAATAAGGATTAAGATTTAAGAAGTAACAAAAATCTTGCAGAAATCAGTCAGATTATTGGTGTCTGATTCTGAACACCAAGAAATATATCAGAAAGGGCAGAGTAATAGAGAGGAGAAATGGGAAGTTTTGAGAGAGAATCGAAAAGACTTGCGTGTAAGAATGACCACGTTTAAAGACACACTCTTTCTCAAAAAATATCAGGCAGCAGCACACCACTTTGTTGTTTCTTTATTTTTAATTTCTTAGGACTACTTTTGCATGCTGTGTTTTGGGTTTTGAGGTTGTATTTTTGGAAAATGGATCGCCAAGAGAGCGAGAGAGTAGAGACAGAGACAGAGACAGAGACAGGGAGAGAGGTAGAGGTCACCACCCGTTGTTGTCCATTTAAGAAAAAACACAGCACACAACTGTACTCCTCTTGTTCTTACATTTCTACTGTTTTGTCTCCTTTTCTTTTAAATTATGTGGAGGAGAGGTGTGTGGTTTGGTCTATCTTCTTCTTTTTCCTTCTGCTGCTCACTTCCTTACTACAAGGTAAATACTAAATAGTATGGTGTCTGCGTGCGCATGTAAAAGGTGGAGAGTAAAAACTGTTACAGAGTTTTGTCTTAATTAATCACTGCTTGTTATTAATATTGGTCGAATCTTTTGATGAGTCCAGAAAATAAAACATGATTAAGAATAAGGTTAATTTATTGGATAATTAGTTTTTTTTTAATTTAAGTAATTTAATTTATTTTTTATAGTCAAGATATCCAGTAATTTCATATAAATAACCCAAAAAGTTGGTAATTAGTAGCAAGTGATGTATAATAAGACAGATAACCAGTAATTATAGTAGTAGCTGATGGTGTTGGGTAAGTTAAGTGACTGATAATTGATACCTGTAAAATGTCTAATTTAATTAGCATAAAGACTCTATGATGATAAAGTCAATAGCTTTATAGTGAGAAAAAATACAATGATATTTTAAAAAAATAAACTCTAAAAATATTTATGCTAAAAATATTGAGAATGAAGAGATTGTGAATCTTTATTCTGAAGCTCTCATAATGTATTTATAGCTCATAAATCTTGTTTTTTTTTGTGTGAAAACAAGGGTCTGAAGTATAATTTTATCATTGTGATATTTTGAATTATATTCTATTCAAAATAATATATATTAGATCAGTATAAAATATTAAGAGACCCGCATGGGGTCTCGAAAAATTTTTTTAATGAGTGTTGGGCTCGGGCAAGGTGCTCCAGCCCATTAGAGATGAAAATGGGTCTGGATGCACTGCCTAGACCCAAACAAGCTGGGCTCGAGTGTGACAACCCGAGCCCACGAGGGGTGAAAATGGGTCCGAGCCGGCACGCAGCCTAGACCCAAGCATGTTGGGCTCGGGGAGCAGCTTTCGAGCATGGTGGGCTTAAGCATGGAAGCCCGAGCCCCACGGGGGTGCTGGGTGTGCTCCTAATTGGGTGTACGCCCTACATAGGCTTGGGTTTTCACACCCGATCCCACTTTCCTTGGGTTTAATATTATACATTGGGCTTGGGCTGCTAAGTATGAGCTCCAATGATGTTATTTTGGTTTATTTTAAATGAATTTTTTATGTCTATTTGGAGGGATTTTTTTGGGTCCATTATCTTGTTTAAAATGTTTTTCTTTCTTTCATTTTGGTTAATTTTGGGGAAATATTTATTCATGTCTTAATTTTTATTTTTGGTTTTTGTTACTTTATTTTATTGTTTTATCATAAAATATCATCGTAATATTTGTTTTTTAAAGTATTTTTCGTTTGAAAATACATTAAAATAATATTATTTTTATTTTAAAAAATTTATTTTTGATATCAACACTTCAAAACTATCTAAATAATATATTTAAAGTGTTGTTGCGATTGTTTTTTAAAGTGCTTTTCACTAAAAAATGTATCAAAATAATATTTTTTTTTTATTTTTTAAAAATTATTTTTGATATTAAAGCATCAAGATGATCTAAAAACATAAAAAAATATTAATTTAAAGCAAAGAAAAAAATAAAAATTTAAATTTTTTTTTAAAAATTTAAAACATAAAAACAAATAGAATTTATTCGAATCTGAATCATCTTTTTTGCCTTGAAATTAATTCCATGGTAACTCATAGGAAGTTATGAAAAATAATCGGAAAGAAAGAAAAAATAAATAAAAAATTATTAAAAGTCAATGGACGTGCGTATTTTTCAAACCATGTGATGGAGCAAGAGCAAGATGTGTTATGGCAAGTAGAGCCTGGAAATGAGGACGACATGTCTTAAATTTGAAGCTTGGAGATCACATATGTCCTGTGACTGACTGCTTAAAACACAAGCATGCATGACATCATCAGATATTGACTCTAACTAACTTAGCCACTTTTTAATTAATACTTGGTTCCATGCACGTAATGCCCAACCCAAGCCGAGAACGATCCATGCTTTGTTCCCACAAGAAATGGATAAACTCTTTTGATTTATTTAGAAATGATATATCGGTTATTTTTTATTTAAAATATATTAATATAATATTTTTATTTTAAAAAATATTTTTTATGACATATTAAAATGATTTGAAAATATATATAAAAAATTAATTTACAAAGTAGTTGTATTTATGGTGGCGGGCTGGCAGCATCAGAGATGGGATGTTAATTTAATTTAGTCAAGTGATCAATTTGTAGAAATAAATGTCATTTCATGACGTATTACTACCAACAATTGGTATGGTATTCATGGTTTTTTTTTTTTTTGAGGCATTCATGGTTTTGATAAAATGAGTGGGGGTGGAGAAGTGATTTATCCATAAATGCAAAGAGCACTTGTCGTTGGTTAGCCCTATAGACGTCCCCCAAAGTCACAAGTGATAAGAATTTGGCTTGAAATATGGAAACATTATTGAGTTCAAATCCTAGTTAAATAGCTTGTATAATTTTAAATTCTTATAGAGTATTAAATATGAATTTTATTTTTAAAAAATAAAATAAGCTCTTATTAATATATTATCTAACTTCTAATCTAAATTAGATACGAAGAGAAAATCAATCAAGAGTTGATCTCGTTAACTTAGTAAGTTAAACAATGATATAATTAAAATTCATTGATTTTTTTAATTTTCTCAAAACAATTTATTTTTAACCTTTTATATAAAAAAAAATTATCAATCTGATTATTTAACCCGTTAGATCTATAATTAACTCATACCTTACACCGAGTCAACAGTACTAACATTCAAAATCTAGCTAATATTAACTCATAAAAAATGGCAAATAACCAGATATTATTCATAATATATAACGTATCATTGATTAGTTTTACCCATTCAAGCATACGTTTTTTTATTATTTTATTATTATTATTTGAGAAGGAAGTTGGGCTGGCTAATTTCAAATGCTACGAATCAATCACATTTTCATAGACAATAAAGAGACTCCACCAATTAGACACCTTACCATACCTAATAATTGACCTATCTCAGCGACCGGATCCTTCAGCAGAATCTATCCGGAAAAGTTATGGAAAATAAAAAATGCAATTCAATTATGTATCGGAATAAACTTCAAAATTAGTGGATGGATAAATTAATCAAACAAAAACAAAAAAGCATTTCAAGATATTAATTTTATGGTTTTGGTACCACCATTAAATTGCTTTTGGCTTTTATATATATATATATATATATATATATATATATATATATATATAGGCATACGTACATGCTAGCACCACTTAAAAACAATATGGCATCCATCAATTGCGCTTTCAAGAGCACTTGGCAGCAAGGAATAATGCAAACCCTAGCATTAGCAAGCTTCGAGCCCAGCACTATAATATTATAAGAACATGGCTCATGAGGGTTTTTTTTTATATATATAAACTACTTTTTTAATTATTATTTTTTGCTTGAAAAAATATTAAATTAATGTTTTTTAGGTGTTTTTGAATGATTTATAAGTGTTAATGTAAAAAAAAAAGAAACAAAGGCTGAGAGCACTATAAATAAAGAATTAAAAAACATAATTTTTCTGTATTTTCAATTGAAAAATAATTTTGAAAGCAACATACACCACTATACCAAACACACTATATATTTTTCAAACATTAATTTGACCTAAAATTAAGTAAATTATCAGCTCCCATGAAAACAAACAATTTCTACGTACGTACCAAGGCTGAGACCAGGGATGCTCGATCTCTGCTAATTAATATTACTAATCACTTATTTATTATACGCATAATGCTTTTTTCTTGAAGTTGCTGGGGGAGGTTAGGGGTGGCTGGGCGGGTCAAAAGGTGGCGTTCACACGACAGAAAAATCGAAAAAAATGTGAAGGTGAATTTAGAAAATGGTTGGGTTAGGTCTCATCGAGGGGAGGAGGGTAGTTTTGGAGCAGATGACTTCCAGTTGTAGGGATCTTCGATTTATATGCATCTTTCTTTTTCAATTGATCATAAGTAATTGGATCAAATTGTAAGACTTTTATCGTTATAGATTAGATTCAATGTTTTAAAGAACAAGGAGAACTCGTCAGGATAAAGCAAAGCCAAATTAAATTTAATGTTTTTCAATGATTTAAAGCATTTTAAAAAAATATTTAACCATGAAGAGTGGGTTTGTTTTGTATAAAATATTTTAATATTAAATTACATTATTATCCTCAATCAAACCAACAATTAATAAAAAAAAAATATGAGACTAAAAACCCTAATACTCTTAACTTTAATTAATTAAATTTCTTAGATTTAAGGATACACATGTAATTCTATTATATATAAAAAAAAAGATGAAAATACCTAATACCCTTGCCCAAAGCAATTTTTTTTATTTTCAGGATATTTGATCATTTTACTATTTATTAAAATATTAAAAGGATAAAAATACTCGTAAATAAATCAACAATAACTAATATATTATATGGAAATATTAAAATACCCACAGTTTCGTAGCCAAAACCATAGATATCACTTCATTATTATAGTAAAT
>Ga0325402_1000792_pt1 | contig 23894 bp, 14 predicted proteins | sample PopdelMetagenome_22_FD_207212 | JGI IMG/M metagenome (GOLD analysis project Ga0325402, IMG submission 207212) | Populus deltoides microbial communities from Bellville, Georgia, United States - Xylem-PdKOR-R3 | ecosystem: Host-associated > Plants > Phyllosphere > Stem > Wood/Secondary xylem...
AATACAGCGAACCAATCCAAACAACTCCAGTGCATTTTAATAGTAATTACCAATATTTACTATATAAGTTTTTTTATTTTAAAAAAGAAACATATACAAAGAAGAAAAGAACTTAGAGATTAGAGATCGTAATCTTGCTAAGTGCCAATATAATATGATTCACGTGTCAATTGATACTAACCAAATCAATGTTTAACAATCTTTAATTATGGAAAAAACTTAAATTGAAAAAAAATTAGAGATAAAAGACTTTAAATAAGTAAGATAAAAGGTTAAGCACTAAAAAAAGAACACAAACCAAAGGTTGTGCACTGAAATTGTAACTTTCTATAATTTTAAACATTATCCACATTATAAGTTCTATGCCTGGATAAAGAACAAGGAGGTCTAGGATTCAAGGATCTTCTTCTTCCCAATATTTCCCCTCAAATCCTTGCTTGATTTTATACATTTCCTCCTTATACACTAAACTTATGACTGCAAAACCCCCCCATCCTGTAAAGGACATCTGTTTTGTAGATACATCAACCATCTTCGACATCTCCAGTCCTTCTTAACTGTGTAAAGAACCCCATCATCCTCTGAAATCTGACGACTTCGTCTAATTACCTACGAAGTAATCTAAAATTTCTCGTTAATAATACACGAACCACCAAATCATCTGTTTGCCTCACAGGGCGCATCTGCGGTTTCTCAAGCACCGTACTTGGTTGAACTTTCCTGGTCACCATAGCAGGACCGAGTTGAACTCAGAGGCTTATGCTAATCCGAGCGGATTGAGATTTGGTAAGCCTGAGATAGGCCCAGATGGACTGTATTTGGATTTTAAATCCACCAACGATATTACATACCCGAGTCGTGTGTTGTTACACATTGTTGTAGCTATCCAGGAGAAAATTAGGGAGGGCAAGAAACCAATTTTACTCCTTGGAGTTGTCTGTAAAGTGCTTGAAGTTAGTTTATCTTTTTATTGTTTAATGATGCATCCACGGTCCCTCTTGGACCACCATAATTAGTCCTTTACAACCATAATCAGTCGAGCCCTTAATTTGATGATGGTCAATCTTGTTTGCCCTTGTGCCACACAGCCTATGCGCTATTAAAGGTTACTACAACACATACCGAGTCTAGAAGGAACGATTTCAAGTAGCGATATTTGTTTTGTGAACAGTACAACTTGCATATTTTTTTCGGGACAATTCTTGCGATTCGTATTAGCATGAAGTTTGTGCAGCTTGTATATCAACCTTTACATTGTTTAGACAAACCTTTCATACATTCTTAGTTTCTTCCTGGAAATTCAACTGCCCGTCTAAAAAGAGCACTATAACCGACCAAATTTCTCTTTGTTCCATTCTGAGGATGACTCAATGATGATGGAACCTTACAAGGAATGAAGTTGAACGGAGCAGGGTTTGAGCAATACCTACGGTGCAAGGAGAAAGCCGCACACTCCCGCGCTGATCTCTGACCAGGAAGATCAGGAATACAATTTTTTCTAATATCAAGAACGCCACTCCTCTCTAGTTTCGTACACTTTGGCCCTAGTTTTGTAAAATAATTACTTGAAAGTGACAAATTCACCAATTTCCCCAATGCGCACACCACCTCTGGCACCTGTCCATACAATAAGTTGCCGGTCAAATTGAACTGTTCAAGCTTAGCCAAGCATCCCAACGAGCATGGTAAAGGACCGGTTAAGAAGTTGTTACTAGCATCAAAAAGGACTAGTTTTCTCAAAAAACCTAGTTCATATGGGAGGCAACCTGTAAGTAAGTTGTGCGAGAACAGCACTTCAGTTAATGTCGCGGAAGCTTTAATGATGCTGCGTGGGATTGGACCGATAAATTTGTTGTAAGCCAAGGTGAGGTAAAGCACTGGGGTCGAGCCTAGGTTTTCAGGGAGTCCTTGCATAAAATTGTTGTTGTTGAGGAAGAGTACGTCAAGGCGTTGAGTGAATACTTGTGGAGGAACTGTTCCAGTAAAGAAATTGAATCGGATATCTAAAAACGATAGGGCAGGGATTCCAAGAACCTCCATGGGAAAACTGCCAAAGAAATTATTGTTGCTTATATCTAGTTCATAAAGAAATGGTAGTTTGGTGATTTTTGGTGATATGGTGCCAGAAAATTTGTTAGAGTTGGCATGGAAGAGAGCAAGGTCAGGGAGTTGATCAATGAAGCCATCGAGAGTAGGGGCAGATAGCTGGAATCCATTGAAATCAATGGAAGCAAGGGCAATGGCAGAGTCATTATCAGGTGGACTAGTACAGTAGAAGCCTTTGTAGTTGCATATATCCGCGCCAACCCAAGTTTGAGTGATGTCAAGGGGATCAGAGGTGATAGTGTTCTTGAAGTCTTGGATTATTGGATATACTAAGGCAAGCCTTTGGTCTAAGAAGTTTAAGATTTCTGGAATTAATGGAGGTGATATCAATGGAGACAGGCCTTGAAAGTCTTGGCAATAAGTCAGGCAAGTGAAACACGGAAGGAAGAGGATTGAGATGTGGAATATGCTCTTGTTGTTTGAAGAAATGCTTCCCATTTGATACATGAAGTAGCCAGAAGAGAGTTTTGAAGAAGATGATGGGGATTAAGAGTGTTTTCCAGTGTTAATTTATACTCTTTTTTTTTTTTTTAGTTTAAGATGGGTGTCCAGACCAGCTTGCGCGCACTTCGACTAATCTCACGGACCCTGAAATTAACGACCATGTAAGTCTCCAGTGGCCATCATATGAGCAACCATATGATTCAAACCTAAAACCACAGAGAAAACAAACCTTTTGATTCCAAGTATTTATCATTAGCCACCATCTAAATAGTTTAATTTATACTTGGTAGTTAGTGTGGTTGGTGAGTCTCATTATCAAATTGAAAGGTTTATTAATGCGTGTTCTACCACTTCTCTTTCGGTGGATTGAATCCGAGGCATGTGTTATGACTAATCATTCTACTCCAAGGTCAATCTGTAGATGATTTTGGATTTGTTTTAGGAGTAGAACTCGTGCGAGCTCTTCAATTTTGTGTGCGTTGGGTTGCAGTTCATGACTAGAAGAAAATTGTCGTGTCATTTAAGCTTTGTGAGACTCTCTTCAACTGCAGGTTGATAGCCAAAATCCCATCAATCTGGTTCTTGGTTTCCATCCACTGACGGTTCTGCAATAAGAGTAAGGATGTCGTTTCTGTCGATAGAGGAAAGGTGGTGGCATATTTCCAAAAGCAATGATCAGCCCATTAAAGGGAAATTAGTGCGCCAATAAGAAGTGGGATGCTGGCCTATGATACCATGGGTGTCATCTGGAAAAGCTGGCCACAATCACGAATGTGGTTGGAAATTAAAATACCATGTTGGATTGCAGATCAAATTTTTTTTTAATTTTTTTATTTAAAATAAATTTTTATATTTTTAGATAGTTTTAATATATAGGTAGGCCAGAGAGACATTTTTTAATGGTCAGTTTTCTTAAAGTATCCCAAGCACTAAGAAAAAAAAAAGGGAAAGCATGGCTTTGATACTTTTGAAAAAAAATTGTAACTTTTTTTAATTTTTTTATATTATTTTAATACGTAAATATCAAAAATAATTTTTTAAAAATAAAAAAAATATATTATTTTAATATATTTTCAAATAAAAAATATTTTCAAAAACAACATTAAAATAATTATTTTTTTGATCTATACACCTTCACCTCCTAAAAAAACCACCCCCGTATGGAAATCGCTCGTGGGCCCATTCGAAACGGAATCCCAGTTTATACTTCTTAACACAGAACATCCAGCAGACCAACTCAGTTACAAAAGTCGACCCAAAACACAAAACAGCAGTGGGCCATGGGCCAAGGCTCATTTCAAAATCAGAAAGAGATAGGGCATCGCCCTTATGCCTTGCATTTTGTCTGACTCGGTGAAAGGACAAGAGAAATAAAATAAATGAAAATCTTTTTCCCGTCAAGTCAGGCACAGGCCCTGCTCGTGGGCTGTTTCCAGCTAGGTATTCCGCGTCCTCATCTGGACTTCAATCCATGCAATAAGACATTTGTCTCGATATCTTTTCCTCGTATTTTAAAATTATTTTTAAAAGAATTTAGTTTTATATTTTATTTTAAATTAATGTTTTTTAAATATTTTTAGACGTATTAGTGTTAAAAATAAAAAAATATTATTTTAAAAAGTAATCAAAACCGACAGCGAAACATCCCTTTACTGTTCTTTCATCGGCTTCTAAACCAGAACAAACATTTTTTTATTTTTATCAGACAAACGCTGGGCCCAGCTCTCTAAAGTGACAGAGGAGTTGGGTCAGCTGAGGTGCTATCAGAGTCTGAGTGATCGAGGACTCGGGTCAACTAAAGTCATCCATATTAAATTTCATGATAGCATGGCGTAAAAAGAAATAAAAAATATTACAGATGCTCAGGCTATGGATAAAAACAAGATATGTAGATCAAATCGCATACCTCATATGGAGATCACTATTTAAAAAAAATAAAATGTATCACATTTCTTGTTATATTTTAGATAAAGTTAGTCATTATATTAATAAGTTTGTTTTTAAATTTTTTTTTACTAGAAATTATTTTAAAATATTTTTTTTATTTTTAAGATTTTATTTTTAACATTAAAATATCAAAATAATTAAAACAATTTATTTATTTTTAAAAAATCAGTTTATTTAAATTTTATTCGTAGAGAGAGGACAATTTCTTATAACAATAACTATACAAACAAAGAATTAAGTAATCAAATAGCAAAGACAGAGTGTTGTGATGCAATCCTCATTGTTATTTGAGTATAATGTTCACCAGTGCCCTGTCTGGTATGAAGCTTCAGCTTGTTTTTTAGATATAAAAAGGAGGATGAAATTCAATAGCAAACGGGCTTCAGGAACGGCTGCCCAGAAATTGAGAAGCAGACAGGAAGTAAAGGGGACAAAATATCATTAAACTATAAAGTTGCATTTGCTTTGAAAGCAGAAATGAGTTCACCTTATTCATTATACGACAAGCTATAAGCTGATTAGGAGAAATATGTGTACATAGATAGGAGCAGCCATCAAGCAAATCAAGAGACTATCTTGAATTGAAGGGATCCATTTAAAGCCGCAGCTTATGCGGTTTAAGGGCATTATATGTTATAGGTGCAGCAGCCGGAGCCATTGATTGTTGATCAGATGTCTCCAATGAACTTGAATAACCACCCTTCCTACAAGGAATATAGCTCAGTGACCTCTCATCGGGACAGGTCCTCTTCTTAGAGAAGAACTCGGCACAATCAGCTGCTGATCTCTGACCAGGAAGATCCAAAATGCAATTCATTCTAACATCAAGAATCCTTTTCTTTATCAATTTCCTGCACTCAGGTCCGACCTGAGTGAAATAGTTGTCTGAGAGAGACAAGTTCGCTAATCTAGGCAGGTCGCACACCATCTCCGGCACCGGCCCGTAAAATTTATTCACGGCCAAATTCAGGATCTCCATCTTTTTTAGGCATGCAAATGAATGGGGTATTGGGCCAGTCAACTTGTTGCTGCCCACATCAAACACGACAGTCTTGTCCAATTTGCCAATTTCGTATGGCAAGCACCCTTCGAGTTCATTGTTCAAGAAAAGCACTTCAAGAAGGTTTCGGGCATTGCCGATACTTCTTGGAATGGGTCCACTAAACTTGTTGTTGGCCAAAGTGAGATAAAGTACAGGTGTGGAGCCGAGATTACCAGGAAGCTGTTGTGAGAAGTAGTTGTTGTTGAGGAAAAGCACATCTAGGTCTAAGGTGAAGACTTCAGCTGGAACTGACCCTGAAAATGAGTTGAACCTGATGTCTAAAAAGGTTAAGTTGGTGGCTTGAAGAACAGACATAGGGAATCCACCAGAGTACTTGTTGTTGCTGAGATCGACCTCAAATAAGTAACGGACTCTGGAAGTGCCAATACTCTGTGGCACAGGACCAGTGAAATTGTTGGAGTTCGCATGAAAGATGGATAAGTCCAGCAACTTATCGAGGAAACCTGTGAGCTTAAGATTCGGGCCATCAAAAGAGTAGCCATTGAAATCTGCCGCTGCAAGGGCTATCACCTTCTGGTCAGGTACAGTTGCACATTTAAAGCCTGGATAATTACAGACATCATTTCCCACCCATTTTTTTGTAATCTTCATGGGATCCTTAACAATCAATTTCTTGAATCTCTGAATTGTGTGAAAGTCTCTTTCGATGTTTTTGCTCACAAAACCATTACTTGGCGGCCTGGGCCGCGGCCGCGGTGGCGATGGCGGAGGGGGCGATGGCGGAGGGGGCGGTGGCGGAGGCGGTGGCGGAGGGGGTGGAGGCGGAGGGGGCGGCGGAGGCGGAGGCGGAGGCGGAGGCGGGGGAGGGGGCGGAGGAGGAGGAGGAGGAGGCGGCGGAGGACAATTTTCATTCTCAGGAGAAGGGGCAGGAGAATATCCACCCCCACCCCCCCCTATGATTATTTCTAAAGCTTCCCTCTCTGTCCCAACGACCGCATTGTAATGCAAGCATGAATGAAAAATGAGAGTGAAAAGTAGAATTGACGAACACAAAGAAGCGGTACCCATCTATACTCGCTGAAGGGTATCTGGACTTGAGAGAGTAAAGAGAATAGGGACATATATATATTACTATAAAGGGGGTAGAGGGAGACCATAAGTAAGGGAAGTCAAGATTCACGAGCATACAAAGGTTTGCAATAGAAAAGTTGTCTTGGGGTGGGACTGTTGGGATCTCATTTTCAGACACATATTTCTGCATCACTGTTTTCCACTCCATCCCTGCGAATCTAACCTTTCTTTTGGGACAGAGTGGTAGCTATCCTATAACAACATGGTTCGAAGTGTCTTTATAGTGAGCCATCCCTCGTGGACATGAATATCATGGAAAGAGCTGAGAATAAAAGGAAATCATCTGAATTTCCAAGGCACATTCACTTCAGTAAGAAAATTCTTGGTTTTATTTGCTGCTGAGGATGAAGGTGTAGGGACATTAAATTAAACTTTTAATTCAATTATTGGATCTTGGCATTAGTGGGGACAACATCTTCATTTATTGGACTTCATCTGTCATGGTCCGAGAGTTTTATCTTGTGACTATTCTTGATAAATTTGACTTCTCTTCACTTGTTTTCGACCATAGGTTCTTAAGATACTCGTCGGAATATAGATAGCTTGTCGAAGTGTGCGCTGTAATGAAATATCCTTGAGCTGAAGATATCATTTGCACATGGGCTCAATAGACAGCCACCACCCGCAACCACCAACACGTCAAATATCACAAAACCTGTAAATTTTAGAAAGTTGCACCATTGATGTAACATGAACTTAATTAGCATGTGAAGTTCGATGGATCATCGGTGTGTCTCTTACCCTGCTTCTAAATTGTTGAGATTCGTCTCATTGCATTTTTAAACACTTCAATCATAGAGCTGAGAATGAATTAAAAAAGCAAATGAATGCTTCCCTTCTGTTTCCTACTCAATATCTTTCATTTTGGCACTTGACATCCCCCCCATCTCACAATCAGAATCTTTGAATGCTTCCCTTGTGTTTCCTACTCGAGAATAAGAAAGAATATGGAATGGTATATTGATGATTAATATTCTCTCAAGAAGATACCGTTCAGTGTAAGAATTTCAGGGAAAGATGTCTTAAAACAAAAGCGAAAAAACTGACCGTATAATATGAAGTTAGCAGCCATTCAATGATCAAAAACCATTCAACTGGACCAGTTGTCAGCGGTTGAGGTGGCACTAGAATTCGATCCTAAATTCAGATCCTTGAGAAAAAACTATGCGATGTTCATGATTCTGTGCTGAAACAAGCCTTTGATTGAACAACAAAAAGGGCCTTCGCTGTTCAGAGAACCATCTCAATTGTGTACAGTGCTAAGTGAATCCGAACCCATATACACATGCAGAGGGCAGACATTATTTTCTCAATACTAGCGGTTCAAATTAACCTTAAGTCCACCAAGATATGGATTCTAACAATCCCCGATTCTTAAAGGCCCAAATTTTATTCGAAACGTACCTACTCATTTCGTGGAGCATTACACATCCTAAATTTTTCTAAGCACGTGAATTTCTGAATTGAAAGGTCCAACAAACGTCAATGGAACCTTACATGCAATGGGAGAACTGGAACGAGCGTTTGGAAACGTGGATAACTCGTATTTTTTTAAAAAATTAAATATTTTTATTTTGATTAAATTTTTTTTTTATATTTTAGATATATTAATTTAAAAATTAATTTTTAAAAAATAAAAAATATCATTTTAATATAAAATATATTTTAAAAACAACCATAATTACACTTCTAAACAATTATTATCATGGAATGTAAAGTCGGATGCAAAACAGCACACGTTACCCTTTTCCAAGTTAATAACCCGATTAGTCAGAACCACGACAATCTTAACACGCTTGTTCACCACAAATCCAAATGGACCGACATCTGCTCACACATAAACTTGTCAACCAAGAAAAAGGAAAATTCTTGGACATGAGAGTTAAACTTGAAGCATATATTATGCAGTTTAAAAAGACAACAAACCTCAAAGAAGACAAGAACAGCACAAGAAAATTCAGAATCAAGACTTTTCTTCTGTTACAACAAGTCTTTTATGAGATTAAAAAAAATCAGAGAAGGCAATAATTTATGAAAAAAAGAGCAAACTAGAATATAATACACTCAGTTTCCATGACTTGTCAATATTTTCTTGTTACAGTGATTTGGGGAAGGGTGGGTGGGTGCGGGTTTTCTCACATGCTTGGATGCCAAGTTTGATTGCCAAATAGTTTCAATCAGAGAAAATCAAGTCTTCATCATGTTTTCAGTAACTGTGCCCCAGTTTTCTAAGAGAATTTGTATATATTTAAACAAAAGAGACAATGTTTCATAAAAGCAACCTTTTTACATGCATATTTTAAGTTTGACATGTTTACCAGGAACATGCTTGGAAACCAGGTCATTTTTCTCTGTTTTATTCATAGGGTACATTATATACAATCTCAAACCACAGCCTAGACAAGAAGAGCAATAACAAGAATTTTCCCAGGAAAAATAAACCCAAAACCTATTAAACAACTGACAAATTATTGTTCTGTTTATTTGTGCATTCCGACTTTCCAACCATCATCAGACCACTAATCATCAGCCGAAAATCTGTCTTACCAGATGACATGGATTCAATGCCATATCAGCTTCATATACTATTTTTCCCATATATGGCTCATGGCCACATGATCCCGACAGTAGACATGGCAAGATTATTTGCTAGGCGTGGAGTGAAAGCAACCATTGTTTCCACTCCTCTTAACGCACCCCTCTGCTCTAGAACTATTGAAAGAGATAGACAACTGGGTCTTGATATCAGTATTTGTTGAGAGAACAAAGATCATAGTCTCCTACTTAGAATAGAAGATACGTAGATATTAGCTTTCCTATTGTAATTATGTTCCTACTGTAATTGACAAAAATTCCTTTGATTATACAAAACTGAAGGGCCTGTGGGATGAATTAGCCTCCTACAACGACACAGTTCATGGAGCACAACAAGATCAGCAAAGGTTAATGCAGTTTCTGATGGGGTTGAATGACTCTTACAGTGCTATTCGTGGACAAATTCTCCTAATTAATCCACTCCCATCTGTTCGTCAAGCCTATTCCTCCGTCTCCCAAGAAGAGAAGCAACGTCTCTTAAGCTCAATGCACACAATAAATGACTCTGTTGACAGTGCTGTCATGGCCGTCCGCAGCAATAGTGGCAAGACGACCTCATTAACAGGTACAGGAAAATCTGAACGTTCTTATCAATCATATGGGATGCATGACTTTCGATCGCAACCAGAGACTTTCGCACGCAGACATGACCAAGACAAACGTCGTTTTGGCTCTAGAAAGGGACGTCCTTTTTGTTCCCACTGTGGAGAACCAGGCCACTGGGTTCAAACATGTTATGAGCTGAATGGATATCCAGTTGGCCATCCCAAAGCGAGGCATAATTTAGGCTCAAAGCGTTTTGGCAACAACAATAGATCTGTAGCTAATCATGTGTCAGAAGATTTTTCTAAAGAAGATGGCAAATCAGTGGTTGGCATCTCAGAAACTCAATTAAAGCAGCTCTTATCACTTCTTAATAAAAATGAAGGACCTAGCTCCCAAGCACATGCCGTAACAAAGCCAGGATCTGGTTACGAGGAGGACGATTGGTTTGGGTAAACAACGTGACGGATTATACTACTTGGTGGCATTAGCAACGAAGACATCTACGATCAACTCCACCTCACCAAAAAAAACCCTACCAGCCTGCAATACCACCATCTCATCAACCAATCTGTGGCATAATCGCCTCGGTCACATATCACCTCATCGCCTCAATTTAATTGCCAAGAATTTTTTAAATTTTTCCGCACAATTTCATGATGTGTGCCCTGTCTGTCCATTGGCTAAACAAAGTCGTTTACCTTTCAGTCCTAGTGTTATTTCTTCCACAAAACCTTTCGAAAAAATTCATTGTGATATTTGGGGTCGTTATCGACACCCTTCTATTTCTGGTGCTTATTATTTCCTTACTGTCGTTGATGATTATACACGTTTTACATGGATTTTCTTAATGCGACACAAAAATGAAACACAATCACTCTTAAAACAGTTTTTCAGCTACGTTCATACTCAATTTGACTCTCACATTAAGATTTTCCAAAGTGACAATGGTGGTGAATTTCTCTCACTCCGTTCTTTTTTTCAAGACACCGGTGTCATCTTTCAACATTCTTGTGTTTATACGCCCCAACAAAATGGGGTTGTGGAACGCAAACATCGTCACATTTTACAGGTAGCCCGAGCTCTAAAATTTCATGCTCACCTTCCCGTCCAATTTTGGGGCGAGTGTGCACTTACTGCAGTACACATTATCAATCGACTCCCTTCTTCCACCCTTTCTTTCAAAACTCCTTTCGAACTTCTCTACTCCAAATCACCCTCCTTTTCCTATATTCGTGTCTTTGGTTGTTTAGCCTATGCTACCAACGTCCAGCCTTCTCAGAAATTTGACAATCGTTCCATACCCTCAGTTTTTATTGGATATCCCATCGGTCAAAAAGCATATAAATTATTCGATTTGTCAACCAAAAAAATTTTCACCAGTCGTGATGTGCGATTTCATGAAAATATTTTTCCATATGCTTCTGTCCAGCCCAAATCCACCATCTATCCTCCACACACACCTTCTGGTCCTATTCCCCTTATATCCCATGATATAAATTCCTTTGATTTCAGTTCTTTTACTTCCCCTCCCATTCCACCTCCAGTTTCCCCTTCACCTATACCATTGTCCCCTGTTCCCATTGATCCAGCTCCCACCACACCTGCCACCGATCCACCATCTCCACAACCCATGTCCACTCTACAAACCTACACCCGCCGCCCTAAACCTCCTCCTTCACTACCACCTGATCAGCCTCCCCTACAACCCCACCCTTCCCTAACCGATCATCCTCCCCAGCCCACCTCTGACGCCACTCTACTTCGTCGCTCCACCAGACACACTATGCCACCAGCCAAGCTTCATGATTACTTCTGCTCCAATATTTACTCCCACCAATCGGCCTCCTCACTACCAGGTCCGACTAAAGGTACACGTTATCCACTGGCTCAATTTGTTTCTTATCACCGCTATACACCTGCAAACCAATCTTTTGTTGCTCAGCTCCATACTGTCACCGAACCCAAATCCTATTCCGAAGCTGTTGCTCACCCTGCATGGTAGGAAGCCATGCATAATGAATTGCAGGCTCTTCAGGAAAATGGTACTTGGTCCCTCACACCACTCCCGGCTGGCAAGACACCAATTGGTTGTAGATGGGTGTATAAAATTAAACACCGTTCTGATGGTTCTATCGAGCGCTATAAAGCACGCCTAGTCGCCAAGGGGTTCACACAATTGGAAGGTGTGGACTTTCACGATACCTTCTCTCCCACGGCTAAAATCATCTTTGTTCGCTGCTTACTTGCCTTGGCCGCTTCTTCTGGTTGGTCTCTCCACCAAATGGACGTCCACAATGCTTTCCTCCATGGTGACTTAGCAGAAGAAATATACATGTCACCACCGCCAGGTCTTCGGCGACAGGGGGAGAACCATCTTGTTTGTCGCCTTCATAAGTCATTATACGGGCTGAAACAGGCATCTCGCCAATGGTTTGCAAAGTTTTCAGAAGCAATTTGCTCAGCTGGATATATACAATCTCGTGCTGATTATTCCTTGTTCACCAGCAAACAGGGTGAGTCCTTTACTGCTCTTCTAATATATGTTGACGATATTCTCATCACTGGTAATGATCCGACTAGAATTGCTGCAACTAAACAATTTCTGCATAACCATTTTCGTCTCAAAGACCTTGGCATTTTGAAATATTTTCTTGGAATTGAGGTGTCGGCTTCCAAGAAAGGGATTTTTATTTCCCAGCGTAAGTATGCACTAGAGATCATTGCAGATGCAGGCTTGCTGGGTGCTGCCCCAATCAATACTCCTATGGAACGAGGGTTGAAATTATCAGACAAAGGCACCTTGCTCAAAGAACCAAACCGGTACAGAAGACTGATTGGCAGATTAATTTACTTAACTGTTTCAAGGCCAGACATAACTTATGCAGTACATGTCTTGAGTAGATTTATGCATCAACCCCGGAAAGATCATATGGAGGCGGCTCTTCGGGTTGTTCGTTATCTAAAAAAGGCACCCGGCCAAGGATTATTCTTCTCTTCAAATAGTGACTTCAGGTTAAGGGCTTATTGTGATTCAGATTGGGCAGGATGCCCACTCACTAGGAGATCCACAACAGGTTATTGTGTTTTTCTTGGATCATCGTTGATATCTTGGAGATCAAAGCGACAGAAAACAGTCTCACTCTCCTCAGCTGAAGCAGAATACCGTGCAATGACAGGAGCTTGTTGTGAATTGACATGGCTTCGCCATCTATTGAGGGATTTGGGAATTTCGCACCAAGAATCAGCTTTATTGTATTGTGATAATAAAGCTGCCTTACATATTGCAGCTAATCCAGTTTTTCACGAAAGAACTAGACATATCGAAATGGATTGCCATTTCATTAGAGATAAAATCCAAGATGGATCCGTAACTACAAGACATGTGGATTCTGCACATCAGCTAGCAGACATCTTAACCAAGCCTCTCGGAAAAGAAATCTTTGTGCCTATGGTTTGCAAGTTAGGAGTGCAGGATATTCACTCTCCAACTTGAGGGGGAGTGTTGAGAGAACAAAGATCATAGTCTCCTACTTAGAATAGAAGATACGTAGATATTAGCTTTCCTATTGTAATTATGTTTCCTACTGTAATTATGTTTCCTACTTAGAATAGGAGATCTGCAGAATTCTTCTTTCCTACTGTAAAGCAAAAGCCTTGTATAAATATGTGATACAGTATCAATAATATATCGCTGCATTGAATTCAATCTCTTCTTTATTAATTTACAGTATTCACATTATAAAATTCCCTTCTGCAGAAGCTGGGCTGCCAGAAGGATGTGAGAACTTAAGTTCTATTCCCTCGCCTGACATGCTTCCGAATTTCTTAAAGGCCATCGGCATGCTTCAGCAACCACTTGAACAGCTCCTAGAAGAATGCCATCCCAGTTGTCTTGTGGCAGACATGGTGTTTCCATGGGCTACAGAAGCTGCAAACAAGCTCAGGATTCCAAGGTTGTTTTTCAGTGGAACAGGTTTTTTTCCTGCGTGTGTCTTCGATTCCCTAAAACGCTATGAACCTCACAAAGGAGTAGATTCAGATTTCGAACCATTCGTGGTGCCTGGTTTACCAGATCAGATAAAGCTGACAAGATTACGACTGCCAGCTTACATTAAAGAGAGAACTGAGAATGAACTTACAAAGCTGATGGATAAAATCTCAGAATCAATGGTGAGAAGCTATGGAGTCCTCACGAACAGTTTCCTTGAGCTGGAACCAGCTTATTCAGAGCACTACAGGATGGAAATAAAAAGGAAAACATGGCACATTGGGCCGCTGTCCCTTTGCAACAGGGACATGAAAGATAAGGCAGAAAGAGGCAACGTGTCCTCCATTGATGAACATGAATATATGAGATGGCTGGCCAAGAAGAACCCCAACTCAGTTCTATATATATGTTTTGGAAGCTTCTTCAACCTTTCCGCTGCCCAGTTACTTGAGATTGCCATGGCCCTGGAAGCTTCTGGACAGAATTTCATTTGGATTGTGAGAGAGAGAAAGCAAACAAAGCTTGCAGAAAAGGAGGAGTGGTTGCCAGAAGGATTTGAGAAAAGGATGGAAGGGAAGGGCTTAATAGTATCGGGGTGGGCACCCCAGGTGCTGATCCTTGATCATAAAGCTGTTGGAGGGTTCATGACTCACTGTGGTTGGAACTCAACATTGGAGGGAGTGACAGCAGGGGTGCCAATGGTCACATGGCCACTTGGTGCGGAACAATTTTGCAATGAAAAGCTGATTACCGATGTTCTTAAAATAGGAATTGGAGTTGGTGCCCAGGAATGGTCAAGATATGAAAAGAAAATTATAGTGAGGAAGGAGGACATAGAGAAGGCAATTATTCAGTTGATGGTTGGTGAAGAAGCTGAGGAAATAAGAAACAGAGCAAGGGTACTGAAAGAGATGGCGAGGAGGGCTACGGAAGAAGGAGGATCATCTTACTCTGATTTAACTGCATTTCTTGAAGAATTAAGGACCCTTGAGACAAGCAAGCAAGAACGTGCAGCACATTAACAAGACTGTCTTGTTACATCATTCTGAAAACTAGAAGAGTCAGAAGAAAAGGGAAAAAAAAAGGTATACCGTAGAATGGTAAATGTTGCTTGTCAGATATTTAGTTTTTCAACAAAATAAAAGAAAGACCGTTCTACATGAATTTTGCATCCATACAACAGTCATACATATCCGTGGTTTCAATGACATGATAGCTTTATTGATGACTCCATTGGATACAAAGTCTAAAAGTCTAAACAAACTACTTGATTTGAAATGTGTTAGCTTGTTTTCTGTTCAGAACGAAAACCATAGACTAGAATCCACTTTGATTCCATTCTAACATTGATTCATGAAATCACTTAAAGGGTTACGGCTCTAAACCCAGTTGATAGTAAATCACAGCTGGACTAGTCTAGTTAAGGAGGAAGTCCTATGGGAATCTCTGAAATTGTTAAACATGATAAAGCTAGCAGTAACACTTACCTTAACCAGCTAATTAAAGATCCTGGCTGACCACAAGCTGCAACTCGGGAAGTACTCATCCAAGTATGACGAAAACTTGGATATATAATCTTTACGCATACATAATTAAGAAAACCTGAAGAATTTTTTTTATTTTATTAGAAAATAACTCGCAGCACAAGTTTCCAACACCTCAGTCAATGAATAACAGGTCACCACCTCGATGTCCAAGTAAAACTGTTGATTTTCATGTCTTCCCATAAAGACACAAGGATAAAAAAGAGGTCATTAACATTACAAGATTTGCAAGCAAAGAATAAGGAATTTTAATAGAGGATCGAAGTTCTCCAAAGTAGATATCATCCTCGATCTAGAATACAAGAAGCAAAGAAGAACGGCGTAGGAATGCCAGAAATGATAAAAGGGGGGGAACCTTATATGAAGTTTTCAACCATATAATGATCATGAGCCACTGGACTGGGCCAGTGGTGAGGATTGGGGTGAATTCGAATATGATCCAAAGTTCAAATTCTTAAGAGAAATAACCATACAATGGCAGTGGATTAAGCGGGCAAAAGGATTTAATGGAGCAAAATTTTGATTGAACAATAAAAAGGTTAAGGGCATCGGGTCTTCAGTCAACCAACCCAGTTGACAGCAGTGCTAAGTTGGTCTGAACCCAAATACACAATTCAGTGGCTAGACATTAGTTTCTTAAAACTGGTGGTTCAAGTTGACTAGAAATTCATGCTAAAAATTAAGGATTCCACCCCAACTTCCGTAGAAACATAAAAAGCCAAAATTTTCACCGAACTTTTATAAGCTGAGAATTTCAGAAGTGAAAGGTCCAACGTTGGACCTTCAGCAATTGAAAACGAGAACCCACAATCATAAGAAAGGAAAGATTATAATTTTCGTTGTCCGGTCACGAAGTTAGATACAAAACAGCACACATTACCCGACCCATCTAAGAACCCCTTCGATCATGACCATGACAATGCAACCTAAGAAATCTTATTTCACTTAAGCACAAATCCAAATGCACCAACATGAGCTCATATATAAAACTTGTCAACCAAGAAAAAAAATTGGACATGAAGTCAGACTTGAAACATAAACAATGCAGTATAAGAAGACTGGCCAAACAAGACAACCCCAAAGAGAAGATAAGATCAATAAGAAAATTTCAGTTTTAAAAAATAAAAACAGAGATCAATAAGAAAATTCACAGACGAGACCACTCTTGTTTTTCAACTGGGATGTCAGAAAGAAATAAAGAATAAATTCATGGAAAAAAAGAGAGAGAGCATATTGCGACATCATATACTGTGATTGTCAGCTATTGGATGCCTAGTGGTCACAGAGAAAATTTAGTCTTTCAAATTTTTTCTTTAATAGGAGGGGTCAGCAACTCTAACCCAGTTTTCTTAGAGAAATTGCTAAATGTGTAAATAAAAGAAATCATTTTTCATAAAACAATCATTTTATATATTTTATGTTTCACAAAGGTTACCAGTACACAACAATATGCTTGGAAACCAAGTCATCTTTGTCTATTTCTCTTCTTAAGGTCAAATACATATCTGAACTAATAAACAAGATGATGAGGGGAAAGCAAGAATTGGAATATGATATGGGAAAATAATGCCCAATCCTAGTCTCTGCAGCCATCCCAAATCAGCGGATAAATCATTGTTCTATTTCTAGCCTTTTGTTCTACCAGGCCACACAGATTCACAGCCATATCAGCTTCATGTCCTATTTCTACCATATATGGCTCGTGGCCACATGATCCCAACCGTTGACATGACAAAGATTAGTTACTAGGAATGGGGTTAAAGCAACCGTTGTTTCCACTCCCCTTAACGGACCCCTCTTATCTAAAACAATAGAAAGAGATGAGAAACTGGATCTTGATATCAGCACTCACATAATAAAATTTCCTTCTGCTGAGGCAGGGCTACCTGAAGGGTGTGAGAACCTAAGTTCTAATAATTCGTGGAACATGAATTCGGATCTCTTAAAGGCCATAAGCATGCTTCAACACCACTTTAACAGATCCTTGAAGAATGCCACCCAAATTGTCTCGTGGCAGACATGATGTTTCTGTGGGCTACAGGAGTTGTTGACAAGGTCGGGATTCCAAGGTTGAATTTCAATGGAACAAGTTTTTTTTGCATGTTTTTCTTTGATTCCCTAAAATGATATGATCCCCACAAAAGAGTGGTTTCAGATTTTGAACCTTCTATAGTGTCTGAATTACCAGACCAGATAAAGAAGACAAGACTGCAAATGCAACTGCCAGATTACTTAAAACAGACAACTGAGAATGGACTTACAAGCTAAATCAGATGTCAGAATCAGAAGTGAGAAGCTACGGAGTCCTCATGAATAGTTTCCATGAGCTGGAACCAGCTTACTCAGAACACTACAGGAAGGCAAGGCACATCAGCCGCTGTCACTTTGCAACAGGAACATTGAAGATAAAGCAGAAAGAGAACATATAGCATCCATTGGTGAACATGAATGTTTGAGATGGCTCGCCTTGAAGAAACCCAACTCAGTTCTATATATTTGTTTTGAAAGCTTGTCTGACTTCCAGCTACTCAATCATGTGAGATTGCCTTAGCTCTTGAAGCTTTTTTTCCAGAATTTCATTTGCGTTGTAAGAAAGGGAGAGATGAGAAAGCATGAAGACATGGAGGAGTGGTTGTTGGAAGGATTTGAGAGAAGGATGGATGCGAAAGGATTAATGATAAGGGGATGGGAACCACAGGTGCTAATCCTCGACCATGAAGCTGTTGGAGGATTCTTGACTCATTGTTGATGGAACTCAACGTTAAGAGGGAGTGACTGCAGGGGTGCCAATGGTCACATGGCCACTATATGCAGAGCAGTTTGATAATGAAAAGCTGATTGTATATGTTCTAAGAATAGGAATTGGAGTTGGTGCCCAGGAATGGTCAAGATATGAAAAGAAAATTCTAGTGAGGAAGGCCGACATAGAGAAGGCAATTATTCAGCTGATGGTTGACGAAGAAGAAATAAGAAATAGAGCAAGGAAGTTGCAAGAGATGGAAAGGAAGGAAACGGAAGGAGGAGGATCGTCTTACTCTGATTTAACTGCATTTCTAGATGAATTAATGGCCCTTGAGACAAGCAAGCAAGAATATGCAGCACATTAACATGACTGTCTTGTTATAGTTTCCTATTAGAATGTTCAGAAAATAAGTAATGTTGTTAGCATTTATTATTCTGAAAACTAGAATAGCCAGCAAAAGAATAATGACTACCGTAGAAATACTAAATGTTGCTTGTCATTATTCAGGTTTTCACAGAAATAAAAGAAAGAGCATTTTACATGAATTTTGCATCCATACATGATACACCAGTCACAGATATCCGATGACTGTGCCTAGAAGAAAATACATGGTAGCTTTATTGACATCTCCAACGGATATAAAGTCTAAAGTTTAAACAAATAACTTGAATTGAAACGTGTTAGCCTGATTTCTGCTCAGAAGGAAAACCATTGTGGCTAGAATCCACATCTACTCCATTCTAACATGTCAAGATACAACTAAAGTTGGGGAAGCCCTCCAAGTGTCTGAGCTTTCATTATGCCTGTATTTTGCATAGTAATTATGGTAAGCGGATCCTAACTTAATATTAAAATGAGTCAGGGTTGCACTGTCCAAGTTTTAAACAAAGATCACCTGAAGATTAACCATAAAGTACAAAAACATTTTTCTCGTGCTGCAAGAATTTTGACTGAATATAATGGCATTAGCCCATGAAGAGAATATTAAGATCCTGGAACGTAGAGAAACTAATTCTAGGGGCTTACCAACCCTTTCTTGTGCTTGAAGGTTATCATGCTTCGTCACCATGTTTGATTTTCATACTCTCTCAGTCACAAGCATAAGCAGAACCAACCCAGTCTGAAAAAATAGAAACAGAAACATCTTACCACCAAGCAATCCTTTTTCCCTTTTATAAAAAACAACTGTATAGTTTAAACACTCTCAAAAAAAATGTCTGTAATTTAAAACCTTAAGATGGTGTATAAATATGCACCGGGAAGAAAAATAAAACGACAATTAAATAAATCCAAATTATCATCGAAAGAATCACTTCATGCAAGCAGCCCACTAACTTCCTGCAATTCCTCAGTCTTCCTTGAGCCCTTTCAAAAATTTTAACTCAATTCGACTTGTTCATCATCAGCTACAAATCAATAGCCTTTGTTCAAGCCCAAATGGAGTCGCAGCCATTCCAGCTTCACATTGCATTTTTCCCATTTATTGCCCCTGGCCACATCATTCCAACTGTTGATCGACATGGCTAGAAGTTTTGCTAGGCATGGGGTGAAGTACAATCACTCCCCTTAATGCGCCTTTCTTCTCTAGAACAATTGAACATGATATAGAACCGGGTTCCAAAACCTGTGTTCTCATAATGAAATTCCCTTCTGCAGAGGCCAGGCTGTCAGAAGGTTGTGAGAAGTCGAGTTCAATCAAAACGCTAGAAATGATTCTGAAGTTCTTCAAGGCAGCCAGCCTGCTTCAACAACCACTTGAGGAGCTCATCGGAGAATGCCTCGCCAATTTTCTTGTGGCAGACATGATGTTCCATGGGCTGCAGGAGTTGCAGTCAAATTTGGGATCCCAAGGCTGGTTTTCTATGGAACAAGTTCCTTTGCTTTTTGTGTATCTGATTGTTGAAAACGCCACGAACCTCACAAAAGCATAAAATCTGATTTATAGACTTTCACAATGCCAAGCCTTCCAGACAAGATAAAGTTGACTTGACTATCATTTCCTTCATATGTTAAGGAAAATAGCGTACTCTCAAATAAATTGGATGAAATTTTACAAGCAGAGCTGGAAAGCTATGGAGTTATCGTGAACAGTTTCCATGAGCTGGGACCAGCTTACTCAGAACACTACAAGAAGGTGATTGGAAGGAAGGCATGGCACATAGACCAAGTGTCATTTTGCAATAGGGACACCAGAGATAAAGTGTAAAGAGGAGGCCTGGCATCTATCGATGAAAATGAATGTTTGAGATAGCTGGCCTTGAAGATATCCATTTCAGTTTTGTACATTTGTTTTGGAAGCATGTCCAAATCTCATTTTTCAGCTACTCAGTTATTTGAGATTGCAAAAGGCTCTTGCAGATTCTGGACAGAACTTCATTCGGGTAGTGAAAAATGGAGAGAAAACAAAAGGAGAAGACAGGGAAGAGTGGTTGCCAGAAGGATTCGAGAAGAAAGGTGGAAGGAAATGGTTTGATAGTAAGAGGATGGGCACCCCAGATGCTGATCCTTGACCATGAAGCCAGTGGAAGATCTATGACTCATTGTGGATTGAACTCAGCACTAGAGGGAAATACTGCAGGGTCTCAATGGTCACATGGCCACTTTGTGCAGAACAGAATCATAATGAAAGATTGATCATAGAAGTTCTCAAAATAAGAGTGGCAGTTGGTGCTCAGGAATGGTCTAGACATGAAAGGGAAATTTTGGTGAAGAGGGAAGAAATTGAGATGGCAATTATTCAGTTATTGGACGGTGAAGAAGCTGAGGAATTGAGGAACCGAGCTCAGGCACTCAGAGAGATGGCAATGAGGACTACTGAAGAAGAGGGATCATCTTGCTGCAATTTGAAGGCATTATTAAAAGAACTTAGAGCCATCAAGACAACCAGCTACTAGAACAAGATGAGCATAAATTGTCATGTCTAATGTACATATTCATATAAGGAAAAAAAAAAGAAAGTCTGCTGTATAAAAGTTCTGTTCTTATATATGTACGTGAATTGGGTCATTGTAGCATTCTTTGTAATGTTAAAACATGAGTCTTATGTATAATTGAGATGCAGCATCTCATTAGGAAAAAGGACGTAAAGAGAGACGAGAGCTTATAACCTTCTCTGCAAGTTACTTTGGGTGACATCTAGGTAAACTATATTTCATGGAATACCAAATTGTACATCAACATTTGGAGCACATTCTTTCTCTAGCTAATTACATCTTTTAGAAGGAAACATCTAAAAGAAAAGGATAAACTAAATGCAAATGAATTACAAACTATTGTTCTCACCTGCTTGAAATTTAATGAGCATGAAAAAAATGTCAAGAGAAGGAGTCAAGTAGCCGAAGAAGGGTTGGAGAAGAGACTTCATTCGATCACGCCATGGTTACCAATTGTTTAAACTTGTCATAAGAAATTATGCAATCAATTAATCACTGAATTGCAAAAGGCTCTATTTGGGGTCATCTTATGCACGGGATTCCTGCCAGGAGTATTTGGAGCATCAACATTCCTAATGATTGTGGCCGGGAATGGAGGAAGATCTTAAACCTCTCTATTTGGGGTCATCTTATGCACAGGATTGGGAATGGAAAGAAGGCTTATTTATGGTAGGATAATTGGCACCCATCGGGTCCTTTGGTCGAGAATTCTGGAATGAGAATAATTCAACAGTCTAGTCTGCCTACCAATGCTGAAGTCTCAGATCTCATATGCGATGGTGACTTCAAATGGCATGCAACCAGGTCTGATTATGATAAACATACAAGCTGCTCTATGTCGTATTGTTTATCCTTCTGTTGGCACTGCTGTTGTGTTCCATTGAATTTGTCTCCTGATGAGAAGTTCGGTTGCAAAAGTCCTCGGGAGCAAGCTAGAATGAAGAATAGCAGAGTACAATGGTTTAAACTAATCTCGTCCACTTCACATACCCAGATATAGTTTCATTTCATAGTTAGTTGTTGTTAATAGGCTACCAACTAAAACAAGACAAATGAAGAGAGAAAGGACGGTGTATCCTATTGCAACTTGGATGGTTGAGGGCAGGAAACATTTATCCTTAACTTGTTCTGCTGTGAAGTGTATTTGGAGTACAATTTTGCAGATTTGTAGTGTTCTGAGGGCTGTTGGTGATTGGGATTTTGAGTTAGATTTTACAAAAAAGTTTCTGCAGAAAAGGAGCCTTAAAGCTATTATGATGAGGCTTGCTTGGTGTAGCTATATTTACTTCGTACGGCAGGAGAGGAATGAGAGGATTCATTCCAGTGATCGCTCTGCAGTGTCTATATTGGCGAAACAAGCAATCCAGTCTATGTGATTCAAAGATCCGGAAAGGTGTTGCTGAAAACCCAAGTTCGACAGATTTCTTGAGCAAATGGGATTCGCTCCAATTCACAGCGATCGAGTTTTGATGGAGCTTCAATTCAACCACACAGTGATCATATTGGAGCTCAAACTGGCGTGACAAGCTAAACTACTAGTAGTAACCTGTACAAGAAAAAAAAATCAGAAAAAACTGAAACTTCAATACCATTCAGATTCTCATCAAGGCAATAATAGGCATTTCTTAGCTACCAGCTCAATCCCAGATTGATTTAGAACTTCATTATCTACAGCATAGCCGGTAAATAGTTTTTCTTAAACATTCTCGCAACAATTTTCCCTCGTCTAAAGAAGATTTCTCTCATGTCCCGTGTCCGGTTATCGTTAGAGACGACAATTTCTTCTAAGCCATTGTTGGATAACACACCGACCTGAAACAACCCCGGTACCCCTCAGACATAACTATCGTACGGTGGAATTTTCTTATTAATAACGATTAAAGAAATAACGAAGCGCTATCATATGAATGTGCCTCTTTCCCCTGGATAGAAGCAAATAAAATACATAGCCATTACCTCGCCTTATTGTATGGCAACGCGGCTGGACAGTGATTTTATAAAAATTTAAATTATTTTTTATATATTTTTAAATATATTTTGATATTAAAATAAATTTTAAAAAATAAAAATTATTATTTTTATATATTTTTAAATAAAAAAACATTACCGGCTGTGGCGGTGGTTGTGATTTATCGGGAAATGAAGAGCACATGTGCGCTCTGCTTATGCTCCGCTGTGTAATTTTGACTTCTTGGCTTTTCAAAAAAAAATTAAGCCCAAAATGCGAGGCACATGGGGTGGTGGCACTTATCAATATTTCGGCAGAAAGTGTTGCCAGTTGCGTGAAGCCCGTCGTAACCTGGTGGATGGCTAGAAGATACCCATGTCTCCGACTCTATCGTGGGTTTTGGATTCCAATCATCCACCTTTTATTCTCTCTCTTTTTCTTTTTTTTCTTCTTTTTCTTTTTCTTTTTCTTTTCCCTTTTTCCTTTTTCTTTTTTCTTTTTTTATCATATTTATTATTTTTTCTGTTTCATCATGGAAATAAACAAATTTATTTTTAGTAATAAAAAAATTAATATATATGTATGTATGTATGTATGTATGTATTGATATAATAGGTATATATTTGGTATTATAATACAAAATGTTTTTCGTTTGAAAATATTTTTTCAGATTTTTTATTATATTTTTACATTAATATATTAAAATTATAAAAAAAAAAGTAAAAAAATATCAATTTAATATTTTTTAAAATCAAACACATTTTTTAAAATGCATTCCAACACGATTTCAACTACAAAAATAAACTCACACTGTGTTTTGCTTATGACTACTGTTTACCATTAAAAATTAGGAGTAACATTAGCAATAGAAATGTTTAGTAATTAGTTGTGTTTCTATAAAATTAAATGAATTTCACAGTAAACTCTGTTTTTATTTTCATTAGGACGTACCCCAAAAAAAGTTAC
>Ga0325402_1000793_pt1 | contig 23885 bp, 23 predicted proteins | sample PopdelMetagenome_22_FD_207212 | JGI IMG/M metagenome (GOLD analysis project Ga0325402, IMG submission 207212) | Populus deltoides microbial communities from Bellville, Georgia, United States - Xylem-PdKOR-R3 | ecosystem: Host-associated > Plants > Phyllosphere > Stem > Wood/Secondary xylem...
ACGAACTTCCTCCTCTTTTCTTTTATTCAATGATGAGCTTCTACTGATCCTAAAGGACCCAGACTATCATAAAGGTCAATTCACTATCCGGGACGGGGATAGTTCCTCCTCCTCAATTGTGGGGATAAACCTCACCGTACTTGGAATAGAACCATGCCTCCCATTATCCAAACACAAACTTTAGGTGGAGCCCACCCCTTTCCTACCGTCACTGTCTCACTAATAATCTCCCAACACGTGTCCTACTCGCATTCATCCCTGTCGTTTTTGCCCCACGCCAATTTTCGCGCTCGCATGCCCTGACCATCTTGGAGCCTCGTGAGAGTTCTTCCAGGTGTTCCAGTTATTTAATTGAGTGATCCGCCAAGTACATCTTAATCCCTACAGTTTACTGCGTGTTTCACTTTGCTACTGAATTATAGCACCTAACCAAACCGTTTTTGTATATGTTTAAGGTGTTCTTTGATATTGTGGTTTAATCGTGTTTTTGAAAAACATTTAAAATTTTTAGCTTTAAGTTATTTTATTTTTGTATTTTTAGATTATTTTGATGTGCTGATATAAAAAATAAAATTTTAAAAATAAAAAAATATTATTTTAATGCATTTCAAAGCAAAAAAACACTTTGAAAAACAACCTTTATAGCCTGTAAAAATTAAATTTAAAAAAAATAGATAAATAAAATAAACGATTTGAAAATTGAATATAATTTCATCTCTTGAAATTATTCTTTTATATAAAATTCATTAAGTTTTGTCCATGCTTCTAGCTTTATCTCATGTATAAAAAGATATAATTGAAAAATACATATTGTGAAATTTTTTAAATTAAATTAAATTATTTCATCTTAAACATTTTTAACACTGATTATAAACAACTCAATCAATGGTTAACTACTATTTAACAAAAAGGAGTCAACATCACAACAATGTAAAAAATGTTATCTTGGTATTGAGAAATTCAATTCAATCGAACTGAAACGAACAATCGGATAAAATAAAAGGATTAAAATACACTTTACCATAGTTCCTTATCCCTTTACACCCTTAAAAACCAAAGAGTGAAAGAACACAGCTGTATCCACAATCAACGGTCCAAACTCACCCATCAGAAAATCCAACTCCAAATCCCAAAATCCAACAGCCCATATTTACTCAAACTGTCCAGTCAACCCTGCCTTGAAATAATAACTACACATCAGATGACATGGTCATCTCTCCGCCCCCCTGCCCCCCCGTCCCTCTGAACTAAAGCTTCACTCCCCCTTTCTCTTTTCAGCTCCTTCACTTTTCTAATAATAAAAAAAAAGAATAAGAAAAATCGTCTCTAGTCTAGGGTTTTCTCAGCTTGATTTTGATGTTATTCTATCGATAGAAACTTCCTGTGATGGAGGTTTGAGAGGACATTTTGGTAATTAGTTACCGTTGAGAGGCGTTGTTGATGGTTTTGAGGAAGGAGAGTTAGGGTTTTGAGAGATGGATGACTCTTCATGGAAGGTCAAATGTAGCTCTGCTACACTGCAGCAGCCTTTAATGGCTACTCCTTCTTCAACAACGCCTCAAGAAGCTCGAAATCAGGTGTGGTTTTTGTATTGCGTGAGGGCTTTGTAGTCTTTATGTAGTTTAGGGTTTCACGCATTGATTATTTCTTGCTTGTTACAGTTCTCTGTCACTGCTCTTCGTGCTTGTGTGCTAGTTCCTTCACTGCACTCTTGAAGTATTTTTCTTTTTATATCTTAATTTTTTGTATTTGATTTTGTGAATTATTTTCTGTCTCGAAGAAATTGTGATCCAGACTGTAAATATATTTGACATTTGCTACTGCTTAGTGCTGAGAAAGAGAATTTTGAATTTGTTTGAAATGTTGGAGGTGATATGCTTAGGTTGGCAAATGGCCGCTGAGGTTTGGTGATGAGAGGGTTGAGTGTGTAAAAGGAGAATGAGGGAGAACGAGGAGAGGGTTTTTTGGGGTGAGAGATGTTGGAATGCTATGAACATTCAAATCTCAGAAGGAGAGTTAGACTACAGCAGTGAATTGTGTGACCTTGTTGTTTTTGTTAATATTATTAGTGGGTTTCTGTTTTTATGTTTTTTTTTCCCTGTTGGTTGCTAGGAATTTACATGTGAATGATGTGATCTTTTTATTGTTTGAAATTTTGATTCAAGTTACTGTATGCTAGAAGGTGTGGTTTTGATTATTGTTGTTATTCTTATTTAACGTTTCTCTTCTGGTTAAATGCAGCTGGAGGTTAACTCAGGTCAATATTTTTATCCTCATGCTGGACATGATTTGAGATCACAAGGGCGTGGAAGGATGCCGGATTCCATGGTTTCCAATATTCCCAATTTAAGTTCCTATTCGGGCAATTGTGACCTTGGTAATTCATTTCTGGCTCTCCTATCTGGCCCAGCATCATTTTCCCCGTGTGATTTCCATGAATTACCAAATCCTAAACAATTTAGTGCCTCTAGTAGAGTTCCTTCTGAAGATACTGGTTCATTGTTTAATGCTTTTGGAAATCGGGCTCCATTGATGTCAAGTAGGATACCATCAGAAAATTTAAGCAATCAAAACCAGAGAAATGCAGCAAATCCAGTTGTTTCATCCAAGTGTGCATCTACTTCCAATTCTGTTCTGCAACATTGTCTCCAGGGTGCAAACTTTGCTATGCATAGTTCAGACCTGGCTAAGGCAGTCATCCATTATAAGGTTTCTGATAATGAGAAGGTAAAAGATTCCTCTTCTCTGAGAGGGGAATGGCGGAGTACTAACCCTGCAAATGCTGTAAAGCTCCCAGATACAAACTGTCAAATGCCAGGAAAATTAGCATTAGAACCAGAGCTTTCTGTTTATAAGAATTCATCTGCTCTTTCTAACCAGTACCCTCGTGTATTTTGTCTGGGTAAAAGTGAGTGCTTGATACATGTTGCTCCTTGTTTTTAGTTGATTAATATTATGTTGCAAGCTTTCACCTGGAATCTAATTTCTATCAACCTGAAAGGTGGAGAGCTACTTCTGAGCAGTACAGGACTCCTAGGCATTCTTTGCTCATGTCATTGCTTCCACATGTCTGTATCCAAGTTTTGTGAGGTATGTTCTTTCAACCTTGTATCACGTTCATGTTTTGTACATTATGTTATGTATTGCTGTCTTGTCAACCACATTTGATAGCTTTTGGCATTTATTCCTGCTTTGATCTAACTGCTTTAATTACACAGCATTCAGGATTATGGAATGTTAACCCTGGAGTTGCTGTTCATATGGAGAATGGAGAGTCCATTGCTCAGTGGCGTAAGCTCTACTTCCAGAAATTTGGGGTATGATGTTTATGCTGCTTTTAATTATTGTTTCTTGTAAGGAATTGATTTTGTGCTTAAATTGTCTACACGCACTTGTGTCCCTGTATCTGTCCAGACATGTGCTGTGTATAAATGCAGGGAAATGCTAAATTTGTATGAATAGAAAACTAGGCTTGTGATTGCATTATACCTACTATGTTAGTGCATTTGTTCTGGAACTTATCATCTTAAATCTGCCAGTCAATTAGACCAATACTACACTGCAAGTTTGCCACAAGTACCATAAATGAGAATTTTGATGGTTAGTGTAGATATGAAATCAATAACATTTTCTGAGGAGTGTCTAATTTCTTTGTCTACAAGTTCTGTAGGAGGACTCCTCTTTATGTGCTCAGTGTTGATACCGAGTTCATTCCTCTGCACAAAAGAAGATTTTTTTATAATGCAACTGGTGGAAATATGAATTCTTAAAATATCAGTGATTTAAAAAATAAAAATTTCATGTTTTTGCCTGACTGCCAACAACTTGGTTATGGAAAAGAAGCCTAGGTGAATGTCATAGACTGAATAGGCCTGGTATTGCTGGAGTGATTATTAAATATTTCAAGGACAATAACATGCTTGGGAAAAAAACTGTTGTACCATTAAAAGTGATCTATGGGGGTTTGGACCCTTTTGATATCAATGTAGGTGATGAAACAGCATGTAAAGATGGTTTGGCCTTTCGTGATTCTAGTGTCATGATGCAGATTGTTGTCATGAGATGCGTTTGCAATTGCCCTTGTACGTTTCCATAATTGCTTTAATTCATGTTGCCATATATATATATATTACAGACACAAGTGCAGGTTGGCTTCCCATTATATTGATGCCTTTCAACCATAATGTTTATTCTAACGTTGTAGTTTGTCATAGACTGGATGGTGATATTTCTTATTGGCATGTGTTTGAAGCAACGAGAACACTGGATGGTGATGTTTTTATGGTGCTTTAGATCAGGGTTCCAGAAGATCAGAGTGGGTGGGACTGGCCTGAAGGATTACCCTTGACTGCTAGTTTGGTGCAATCCAGTGTGCCTCTTCCTCTGTCCAAGCATTCTGACTGCAATCATCTGGTTGGGTCTTCTGAAGGTTTAGTGAGGTCTGGACAGCCTATCAACAGTGTTGTTTTTCCAAAGAATCCCCTTACAGACAATAACTTAAACCAGAATCCAGTTTTTGATGTTTTAGACAAACAGAAGAGAAATGGTCAAGGTGGTAACAATTTTCTTGGGTTGGCTGGCACCTTGCTCAGCAATTTACATGGTGTGGGGAATAACACACCACATGGTGTGACAGATAGCACTATCTCTAGGTGTACAATCATGCCTACTTTTGTTGGCAAAGGACCTGAGAATGGTAGCCAGTCCATATCTGCATATATTGACAATATTGTGAAGAGTGGGAGTTTTTCAACCACCAATTCTGCGCTGCAAAATGCAAGAACTCTTTTTAGATGTTCTGATGTCAGCAGAGCTAAAGATGAAAAGCATTGTGTAATTATAGACAAGGATGCTGCTTCTTCAACCATAGAGTTGAGGCTTGGGCAACCAAATGAGCAGAATTGGTCTTCAGGAAATCCAGTTCTATCAGCAGTTGGGCCACCATCATGCAACTCTCTTGTGAATTCACATAAGCCAAGTACCAGAGAGCAGATGATTCATTATGGTGTGTTGTAACAATCTTTCTACTTAACTCGTTATCTATAGTGTATGTGTTAGTCCATTATTGTCATACATCATTTTTACCATTATGGATTAGTAATCGATTCACTATTATTCACTGAATTATACAGTGACCAGTTGTGGGGGAGATGGGGAATCCAGACAAGGTCTTCCTCATGTAGCTGGCCTGTTAAATTCTGCAAGGGAACAAGACCAGTTGAACTATGGACGCAGTGCAATCAAGAATACGATTAATGTTGGCAAAATAGAAAATTTTAAAGGCCAGGTGGCTAAGAGCACAGTGTTTTTACCATTTAAACACTTTAATAGTTCACTCGAGGGTAACTCCAGATCTACTGGTAATGTTGTCAATAGCACTGAGCATATTGTGCATGAAACATTACATAGCGAATCTCATGCTGTCAAGTACCCAGGCAATGTCCCCTTGAATGGTGGAAATGGTTTAGAAAGGCAAAGGACTGACCCTGAGTTTGGTTTCTCCAGACCTAGAGACAAGGGTAAAGGCGTGGGGTGTCTTACTGGTAACTCTTTTGATGAAACAAATTTGGTGTCTAAAATGCATAACTGGAAGAAAAATCCAAGCTCTTTTTCTGAAGTCATAAATGGAAACATTTGTGCTGCTTTTCCCATGATGCATGAAAAGAATCACTTTCCAAATCACTTGTCTAGCATACCACTGGAAGCATCTGATGCTGGGAGCTTGTCTAACTATCTTGATAAGGTTCCTTCTTTTGGAACTGTTGATCGTGTCTTCCCTGGATCCTTGGGTTCGTCTACGGGTTCTGGGCAAAGTTTTCCATCACAAGCAGTTCCATTGGGTTCAGGGCTGGCTCCGGCCATGTTGAAACAAGATGGAATTAGTGCAAGCCCTTATTTACTTGATGATAATCTAAGATTGCTTGCATTTAGGCAGATATTGGAATTATCCAAGCAGCAACATGAGATGTCTCCCCTTGGAAAGAACCCAGAACAAGATAGATGTGTCAAACTACAGCATTCTCTGTTTGAACCAGCAGCATCTGGATTAAATCGACACGAGACTACTTTTATTAGTAAACAGAATGTTTCAGAAGTTCCCATGAAATCAACCCAATCTACACCTACTGTTAAGATGGGTGATGATGTTGCTAAATTTACTCATGTGACAGGCAAGTGTGAAACTTTGGTGTGTATTCATATAACATGTTTGTATTATCTTCCTCTAATTCTTCAATCTTGTTGTAACATTGAAGTTTTTCTGCCATGATGGGGACTCTTGATGCTAAAAAGCTTATCTGCTCATATAGGTTTGAGCAACTGGTGCAATTTCTCAACATTGACACAAGGAAGGCCATTTTATAGTCAAGAAAATGACAAGCAGTGTCAACTTTCTCATGGTCATCTTCAAAATGAACAGCCCTCATTGAGGTTAGTTTATGTTTTTGTTGTAGGGATTAAAGTTGAAGTAACCATTTTGTTCTTTGAGATTGCCATTCATTTGAATATCAAGATTTTGAACGTTCCTCGCAACTTTTAATGTCTTTTTGGGGTTGTTCCTTGCAACTTTTAATGTCTTTTTGGGGTTTTAGCCTCATCCACAGATATTACTCTCCCACAGTTTGCTGGCAATATCAATAATTTTTTTGTTGTCAGTGTTTAGTGAACATTTCAACTGACAAAGTGGATATCGTAGTAGTAAGGATCATTACTAGGGTGTGATTGTTGGGTCTGGTGATTGACCAAAAAACTTGCTCTAAATGCGTTAACCCCCATTCTTTCACATCAGTTCAGCTGTCATCAATTTTGTCTTGCTACTCGAACTTCACATATAGCTCAGTAGTTGTGACTTCACTCAGTTTTTTGTGTGAACTTGCTGGCCTTTCTATATCTGCCGTGCGGATTTCACTGGTATCTTTGATTTAATGCCAGGATACTAATAGCACTATTTATTCAAATGTCAGACTTGGCAGGAATGAACACAACATCACTGATTCAAATGAGCCTGAAAGCTGCTGTCAGATAAAGCAATATTTTCAAACTTACTGCAGATGTGCAGCGCATACGAAATGTTTAGGAGGGAAATGTGGAGGTGGTAATCATCCTAATTCCTTCAGAGAACCTATGCGAGGTGTTAGTGGAAAAATCCCTGCTTTGATGGCATCACAAATTGCTAAAGATAACATCATTCCACGTGAAAATACTATTTCCTTAGATCACTGTGGAAAATTGAAGGGGCAAGCACCTAAGAATATCAGTTGCACCTCTCAGTGGAAAGATGTGCCAAGCAAGAAAAACAATGTCTGCCAGGGGGCTCGTGTAGACCAATCAGCTGGCAACTTGGACAGACGACAACATGAATCAGGTCATCTTGGAGACACAGCTGCTAAGTGTTCCAGTGGAGCAGTGCACATGGTTGACTCCTTCAGAGAGCAAGAAATATCTAATATATCTTCTGGATGTTCTACCCCTGCTGTTACTCAGGCATCAAATGAGGTTAACAAAGTGGATTCTTCAATGGCTGTTACTGAAAATGCTAGCTGCATGAAACATCTTATAGTTGATGAAGGATCAGGCATTGATAAATGCTGGTCATCAGACGATGCTGTTGAAAGTGACAGAAGTGCTGGCTTCTGTGGCTCTACTTGTAAGACAAGACTGTGGAAAGATGGATCTTCAAAAGTCATTAACAATCAATCATCTCGAAGTCTTCTTGATGAGGTTAAGCTCATGGATTCCTTGACATGGAAGAGAGGCCGAAATCAAATCCAGGCTGAGGTTACTGTTCTTGAGAAAACCAATCATCCTCCTGAACCTGATAGGGGCTTTAAAACTGCAAAGAGGAAGAGAGAAACAAAACCAGAGATGCTGGATGGATCACGAGGCACCACTGGTCATGCAGTGCAGGATAAATATCCCGAGTGTGATGAAACTGCCAATCAGTGCTGTTTATCCAAAGATGCCCACATTGTTTCGTCTGGCCTAGAAATGCCTTACACTTTTCGTGTATCCTCTATAAAACCTAATTCCAATGGAAAGTCTATAACGTCCCTGTCCAAACCACTTTCTCGTAAGAGAGATTTACAAGAACTTTATAATGGAAGGGATGGAGAGGATGAGGATGGGGAAGAATTAAATGATAATGCTTCTTCATGTAAAATCATTGAGGTTTCAGGCAGAAAGAAATTCAGAAAGAGCGGGACTTCTGATGGTTGCGCACAGTCTCAGACACTAGAGCCAACTTGTGCTGTTGGTGAAAAAACTATGAGGTGTGCTCCAGTGAGTCATCTGAAGGTGTCTTCTAGTCAACAGTCGAGTGTTTGTTACAGGAAGCCAAGGCCAGTGGTGTGTGGGAAGTATGGTGAGATATCTAATGGAGAAATGGTTGGAGATCTACCAAAACCAGCCAAAATTGTTTCTCTTGATACGATACTTGGAACTGCGAAAAAATGCACACCTCCCAAAAACAAAAAACCTTCAATAACTTCCGCAAGGGAGTTGAAGAAGACAAGCTTTGGTTCGACTAATGCATGCAGATCCTCCCATATGAAGAAAGAAAGTGGAGGCAATGATGCTTCAGGTTTTGACGAGATGATTTTTTGCAATTCTGTCAAAGAGAGGGAAACTGCATCTGTTGGACAGGACAAGCATTTTGCTGATGAGTTGTTCGTGTTGAAAGAGGGAGACAGCAAAACTGAGGGAGGTTGTGGTATTTTAGGCAGTAGTGCTCACACTCAGTCAAAGCCAAAGTTCAAGGAAATTCGTAGACGCAGCCTTAACGAGCTTACTTTGAAAGGTAATTTTGATTTTTTTTTTCTTTATCACGTTCAAGTAATATACGTTTCCATCTATTCAATGGAAGAATAAGTAGACTAGAAGGGAGACGGAGTAGTGTACTGTGAAAATTAAGCCACGTACCAGAAATTTCGATGGCTGTCTTGGAGTAGAAATCCAGCTCATGTGTCTTGTGAGCATGCATGTTTGTTGGTATTCAATCCAGAGTTGTATTTTAGTCCATGTTTGAGAGCTCCTTTCAGTGAACAAAATCTCCTGTTTTTTTTACTCCATTGATGTTGTTCTTTTTCAGGAATGAGTTCCTGTTCTGTGAAGATTTCACATAAGAACATTTTGAAATGTGGACAAAAGATGAAAGATGGGAAAATTATAAAGAGTTCTGAAGATTCTAATTGTCGCACACATGAATCAGGCGAAGTCAATGCCAAAAGGTGAGCAAGTAAATTAATATTCAGAGTTAAAAAATCTAACCTTTCTTCTATTTAATACAGCTTCAGATTTTAGTAAATATTTAATTTGGGACATTGCTTAGAAACTATAACTCTTTAATTTTTTATGTTAATTGGTTGTGTTTCAGAAATATTCTAGAGCGAGAGCACTTGTCTGCTACGGATTCAGATTCATTCTGCTGTGTCTGTGGAAGCTCAAATAAAGATGAAGTTAATTGCTTACTAGAGTGTGGTCAATGTTTAATCAAAGTATGTAGCTGTTAAATTATTTCAGATCAATTTCTTCTGTGTTTCTCCTTACTATTCTGTCACACTGATGAGTTTCTTGATAAGTAGGTACACCAGGCTTGCTATGGCATTTCCAGAGTGCCTAAAGGTCACTGGTATTGCAGACCTTGCCGAACTGGTGCAAAATATACTGTAAGAAATATGGTTCTTGGATAAACTCTCAATTAACTATCAGCTACACTTTTATGTGCGTTGTTCTGTCCAAAGTTTTCCTTATCCTTGCCATTTTTCTGCACTCTATACTTCTTCCTCGTTTCATGGGTTGCTTCCCAATTTTTCACATGTTATGTTAATGATAAATGAGATTTTGCTCTTGCCCACTTTCCCCTTTCAACCATCTGTTGAGAGTATCTAAGAACAATGATTTAGTCCCTCTATTGTTTGTTAGTGAATGACATTATAATAAATAAACTGTTAAATTATATTTGTCATGGAGTTTTGTACTTACGCACCCCATTTTCTCTAGCCAGTTTTATTACTTATTGTGCGTTTATCAGCATTGTTCTTCTATGTTGTAACATGTGATTTTCTAATGCCATCTAATTTGTTATAATCCAGGTTTGTGTTCTTTGTGGTTATGGAGGTGGGGCTTTGACCCAGGCACTTCGGAGTCATGCAATAGTGAAAAGCCTTTTGAAAGCTTGGAGCTTTGAAACAGAAAGCAGGCCTAAGAATTCAGATTCTTCTGCCGTAACATTACAGGATGGATTTAGCAAGTTACACGCCTCGGGATTTGTGCATGGAAATAACTCTTATCCAGTTTTAAGACCTGAAAATATCGAGTCATCCACTCCATCTGTTTGGAGTATTGATATGCAGAAGCAATTGAATAATTTACGGAATTCCTTGTCTTGTGTTAGTAATCTGAAGGTACATAACAGCATTACAGCTGGAGTACTTGATTCCACTGTTAAGCAGTGGGTTCACATGGTTTGTGGCCTTTGGACTCCTGGGACACGATGCCCAAATGTTGATACCATGAGTGCTTTTGATGTGTCAGGTGCTCCACACCCTAGAGCAAACACGGTAAACATTGAAATTGAACTTGTAGGATGTATGTTTAATAGCCTGCAGTTCCAAAGTTGCAATTGTTAGGATAAATTGTACAGATAATCACACTTTTAACCATATTTTTCCTAACTGGGAAATTTAAGCTCGTAAAAATGTGAGATCATTACCTCCTGAGATAGAGCCCATGGTGATGCCATTATCAGTGGACTATAGTTAGAACTTCGCAGTTCGTTGATGAATCTATTTTATGCACTTCATCCCACTTTGCATATGAAATGACATTTATCTTTTAACAGCTTCTTGCTGTATAGATTCCATAGCTAATGATCTCACGGTGTGACTATCCAAATTCTGTTAAGAAAAACAAGGAAAAACTGAATTAATAACATGGTTATCAAATGAGCCAATGGGCTTGTTAAGTTCCTTGGTATATGAATACACTTTGCTTACCTGCATCTTTTTTTCATAATGATTCAAGTTTATATAGATTTGAGAAAACAAACTCTATATGTAGGATTCAAAAATTTCCACCAGATTCTATTCATTTAAATTATCAATTGATGTATTCATTTCCATGTTTATCATTTCTTTCCTAGGTTTGCTCCATGTGTAATCGACCTGGTGGCTCATGCATACAATGCAGGGTTGCGAACTGCTCTGTTCAATTTCATCCTTGGTGTGCTCATCAGAAGGTACTCTACTTTATTCGGTTTATGCATTAATAATTATTGCCCATTATATATAATTGGCTAGGGTTGTGATCCCATGGGCGAGCTGAACCCCAAAAATCCATCCTCAGCTTGGATTGCGGGCTTGGTCCTGCCAGTGGTCGTTTTCTTTCTCCCATTTAGTTGTATTCCCATTCAAATTTCCATGAATTTAGCAGTTTCCATTTAAAACTGCTTTGGCCTGTTTTTTTGTTGTTGGAGGTTCTATATGCACTTTAAAATTTCTTTATGGACTGCAGGGCCTGTTGCAAAGTGAGGTTGAAGGTGTAGACAATGAAAATGTTGGTTTTTATGGGAGATGTGCACTTCATGCCAGGTATGCAGCAGATGAATGTGCATGGGATGCTTCCAACAATAAAACTGGTTGTGTCGGAGAAAAGGAAGAGAGTTGTGCCAGGACTGAGGTATTCTTTCTTTCTTTTCTTTCTTTGTGGGTGTAGGTGAGTGTTCCACAGGACTCTTTTGACTCTCACTGACTTTTTTCCCTTCTGTCTGTCATTCAAGGGCTACAAGGGACGGAAACGAGATGGCTTTTGGCATAATCTTCATGGCCAATCAAGAGGGAAGGGTGGATGCCTTGTTCCCCAGGAGCAGCTTAATGCTTGGATGCACATTAATGGACAGAAGTCATGCACTGGGCTTTCTAAGTTGCCAATGTCAGATGTGGAGCATGATTGTCGGGTATGTTCCATCTGCTGACAACCAAATATTTTTTTTCCAGTTATTTTACCTAAATTTTTTTACTGCATTAACATTCAGTTGGCATTTGAATCAAAACTGATTCATTCTGTTATCAAACCCATGTTGCTTCTTTCAATGATTAGCATGCAAGGCTCAGAAAATAGTATATATATGAAGTTTGTGACGTTTCTAAGTTATTTGCACGTCAGGGATGTACACAAGATGCTCATCCCTATAAAGGAGTTTTTGCAGTTGAGCATGATCTTGCTGATTTTTCATTTTTCTCAAGTTAAAGTATACCATGTTATTCTGCTAAACATAAATGATTTTTGCATTACTGCGGTGCTAAAAAAATCTTACACCTCACATTTGCATCACCGGGAATTATTTAATGGCCCATCCTCTAGTTTTCTCACTTGCTTCCTCCTTTCCATATCTCTTCTATTCTTTCTTCTTTACTTGTTAATTGATCTTATATCATTTGGAGTTTTGCAACATTATTAGACAATTATGGTGCAACGTATGTGATATTATGTGTTATCCCCATGCTTGCAGAAAGAATATGCTCGTTATAAACAAGCTAAGGGTTGGAAATATTTGATTGTTTACAAGTCTGGCATTCATGCCCTTGGACTTTACACGTCCAGATTCATCTATCGCGGTGCAATGGTTTGACTCTTTACCCTTAAGTAATGGAACCCCACTCTTTCAATTGCACAACATGATGCATTGTGATGATTCTTAGGTGGTGGAGTATGTGGGTGAGATTGTTGGGCAACGTGTGGCTGATAAAAGAGAGTACGAGTATGGAAGAAAGCTGCAATACAAGAGTGCTTGCTACTTCTTCAGGATTGACAAAGAGCATATTATTGATGCAACACGTAAAGGGGGCATTGCTCGTTTTGTCAACCATTCGTGTCTGGTAAATGTCTAGTTTTTTTTTTATATATATATATATATATTTTTCATTTCTACTGTTTGCTTTCTCTTAGATTTTCTTTTTTAATTTGCATGACCAGCCAAATTGTGTCGCCAAAGTGATTTCTGTGAGGAATGAAAAGAAGGTAAAGCAAAATGTCGTTCTAGTATCATTCTTCATGATCATTATTTACTTGTATTAGCTTGGACAAGATGAGATTCTGAATTACACAATGAACTTAGCCACTTACATCCAAATCATACATTGTAAATTCATTACATTGTGCTCAGAAAACTTGGTATAGTTAAGGGCACGAGCTTCACTGTTTATTTCTGGATTTGCAGGTGGTTTTTTTTGCTGAGAGAGATATATATCCAGGAGAAGAGATAACATATGACTACCATTTTAACAATGAAGATGAAGGTAAGAAGATCCCTTGTTTTTGCAATTCAAAAAACTGCAGACGATATTTGAATTGATAATCAATTCTTCTTGTAAATACTACATTTTTCTAACCCCCTCAATCAAGCCAGTTGTTAATATCTAGCCTCCGAGCATGAAAGCATTACCATTCCCTGGTGGTCACCATGATAATCTCCATAAAAGTATGTTATGCATGCTATGATATGCATGGAGAGAGCAAGACCTTGCTACCTGAACAGAGCATGACTTGTGGCCACTGACAAGTCTAGCTGCTGCAAAATTGGATGATGTGGAATTTTATGGTTTTGAAAACGAAAGCAACATTGTTTTTTTTTTTTGGTTCATCAGGAGGTCCAGTGAGTCTGAGTTACACAATGAGAGGTAATCGTCCCTTGTTCGTAAATCCCACCCTATCCATTCCCATTTAGGATTTAAACTTCTATGCATGGTTTACATTCAAAAGCTAACTCTTTTTGTCTCCCTTATTTTTCATGTTTTGGTTCCGCCTTTTAAATCTGATTTGTCGGTCCTTGTATTTGAACTCGAACCAAGCCTTTTGATTCTGTTTAATTTTTGTGTTTCAAAAGCACTTTAAAAAAACTTGAATTTTTTTTTTGTTTTAAATTAATATTTTTTTAATGTTTTAAGCACTTTTTTTTTTAAATTAATATTTTTTTTAGTGTTTTCAGACCATCAATCGATTTGCTGATGTCAAAAATAATTTTTAAAAAATAAAAAAATTTTATTTTAATACGTTTATGACTAAAAGCAACCGTAATCCACTTCCAAACAAGCATCTTCCCTACCAAACTTCTATGGCTACTTGAGTACACACACTCAAAGCTCAGCCATGATATACATGGTCCCTAGTTATCAATGGTGAGGAAAACGAGTGACCACAAGCCAGCCTTAACATTTATGGTGCTGGTGACCATGGATATCAAGAGCGGGTGCCTGCTTGGCCACTGTTCTGTAATGTAATTGAGACTTTAACATTTATGGGAGTGTTAGAACAGCATTAGTAACCAGTTGTCTTAGCAAATGTTTTGCTCCAAAATCCTGCGCATTGTTTCTGCTTTTGCCAATTGCATCAATAAAAAATATGAGCAATAGACGGAAGCAGGTGCTACAGAGCCATTTTTAGAATTACAATTTTACTGTTTTTTTTTCCCCCATGCGAGGAGACTATCCTCTGTTTAAAAGTAACAAAAAATTACGGAAAAAAGGATTACAATAGATAATACATAAAACTAATCAGGTGCAGATGAAGGCTAGTGTTTAGGAATACTCAAGAAATACTGTAAGTGTACATCAGCCAATAGTGTCAGTCTGTTCTGAATTTATTCGTGCAAGTTACTATCACATCGAGCACATTGCAGTCTGCTAGCTCCCAACGATTACCAAGGGTTGCATGAGATTCAAATGCTCACAACCTTTTTCACATCACATACGGCACCTCGAAGTATACAAAGGTGCAAGTCGCATCAAGCAGCAAACCCAAGCTTCCTTGGTGGTTTCCAACCATATATCCTCTTTAGGATCCCCAATTTGGAATGTTTGCAGTAGCTTCATTCACCATTTTCACCAGAGTAACCTGCCATGTTATATTTGCTTAAATAACAAGTACTTGAACTGAAGACGGGACATCACTCTACAGCAAAGCTTCGATCTTAGAGCTTAATAGAGTGATTACTTTCCACAGTATAGGCGAGATTATAATTATACGTTGCAAAATCAAATCCAATATATATCTAAGGTAGCTTTTAGAGATACAATGTCACCTTTTTTTTTTTTTTTTTTTTTTGGGGGGGGGTGGGGTGTCAATTTCATAGTTTCCCCCATAGTTTTCCATGCTCTACTTAATGGTAAAAGTAGCAAAATCTTGAATTTTAGGGCAGAATTAGTTCCCCGTGTAGAAATGAGAAAAAAATGAGCAAGAACGGAAAACTCCAAGGGCCGAAACGCTTGTTAAATTGTTTGTTAAAGCTTTTCGTGCATAATAATCATGCAAGCAACAAGTGTTAGGACTATAAGGTGAAATGAAACATACCACACTCTCTGGAACACCCGGTGGAGGCAAGGGAAGGTTTCTTGGGGGTATAACGGTATCATAAGATCTCTTGTCAAACCTCCATTCTCCAATCTTTCCGTAGGTTAATTTACCCTGCAATCAAAGAAACAAAAACCAAAATCTTGGGTTGAGTACTAATAATAATAGCAAATGAATGTAATTGCAATAAATCAAGAAGTCAGAAGCTGTTCCTCTTTATCTTTTCTTCATCCTTGAACAGCATAGAACACAAAATTGAATCAGTCTATCAACAGTAGACTACCTTCATATCATAGTCACATCCGTAAGTGTAATGAATTATGAACTTCTTGCCAACTTCTGTATCCCAAGGAGGCTGTCAAGCGATGCAAAATGGGTTAACTACTAGTAAAAGGCAATCCCTAAAATTTGAAATTTAGGAAAATGGCACATCGTTATGATTTCGGGAAAAGAGAGATTTGGCGATGAACTTGAGGGAATTTTCTGCATTTTTTCAGACTGGTGTATGACAGCAAGGAAGTGCTACTTTAATTAAACCTGAATCATGAAGTCCTTGTACAGGATGTTGCCAACGCCATGTAGAGCAGATGAAACAGCATAACCATACCTGTATTTAGCAAAGAATAAGGGGAAACAGAAAAGGCCAGTTGCCTACAATAAGGTCTTCGCAAAAACAGAGTTAACCACAGAAGTCTCACATTTCAAGCACCCAGCCAAAAGCTTTATCTGTTTCGGGATCCTTTTTCATTGCCAAGGAGACATTCATCCAAGTGGGAGCAATCTTCTTAAGAGATTCCTAACAATGTTGCACAGACAATCAAGAAAAGGCCAATATTTGGAAGAATAATACAGTCAGAAAGAGCATATTAAAACACAAACCTTCCCAACAATGACAGGAGAATTTCCTATGGGGTCGATGTTTGTTATTGGTCCCTTATCCACAGGGAAGTACTTTCGGAGGAGAGACTCATACTTTTTTGGTTCAATGTAAAAGAAAGGAAACGCAGCTCCAAGGCCATCTTTAGATAGGTTTGGGATGGGCTTAACAATAATATGATCTGGCTCTGCCATCAATATGTAACTGAGTACAAAGTAAAACAACATAGATAAAGTCAAATCTACTGAAATAAAGATCAACTCGTCACAGAAGCTGGGGATTTTAACGTTTCGTACTCTTCTTTTATGTCTGCTTTTTGAAGCCATTGCACAAATGCCCAAGGTCTGTTGAGAACTATATAGCCCTGTGATTGTGTAAGATTTGAGATAAGCAAATAATGGAAATTTAACCAATAGTAACGCCGAAAACAAGGATAATCTTCAAATACGACCAATTTCTCCAAATTTTCCCCATTGAAGCATGAGGGGAACATCATTCGGATATTTTTTTTTGGCTGGGTTGACTTGTCATTCCCAAAAAGAAGCCATCAGGAAGCCATCTGCTTCAAGCCAGAGTCTCTATACAATCAGCAACTTCTACTATAACGCCATCAATCAATTTACATCACGACAAAATGCACTAGCCCCTCACACTATCAATCAATTTATATCCAAATTCAGGCCTGAATCGTGACGATGTTCAATAATCAAGATTTTAACAATCATGATACTCTCAAATTCAGTTAACCAAGCTAAAGACTTTGACCAACTCTCAAAGTGAGTGCAACTTCAACTAATTCTAAAAGTAAACTACATAAATCAAAAAACTAAAACAGACCCAAATTTAAAAAGAACACAAACCTGATCCATCCCAGCAGGCAAGGGCTGTGCTATAAAAGTTGGGATTTCCTCCATAAACTTATCAGGCTTTCCAGAATGCAAGATCCTAGTGAAGCCTCCCATCTCGCTATTGGGTCCATCTTTATGCTTCTTGTACCAATAATACATTACCCTACACTGCCAAGTATTATACACAGAATCAGAAGCTGTCACAGCTGTATGAAACAGTCTCTTTTTGCCAAAACCTGATCTTCTTGATCTTTCTAATGGCATCTTGATTACTGGGTCAACCAAAAGTGTTGATCTTGATGATGGACCTGGTAAGTCTTGTTTAAGTGGTGCGTTTGCTGATATAAGGATGTTGTATGTTATAAGGGCTACTGAGAAGGTTATTAGTACTGTAAAGAAGAAATTCCCGCAACCCATTTTTTGTTTTTCTCTCTAAAACACACTTTCTCCCTCTAAAGTCTAAAGATCTCTCTCTGTGTTATATAAACGTCTATGGCTGCTAGAAAGAGAGGGAAGGAGGCTGTGGCCGTTGCAGGGGGGAAAAAAACAGTTTTATTGGGAGTGGTTGGAAGAAGTCGCTGACAAACTGAGCTGTTACTGTTATTTTAGATTTTTTTTTACCTAGGCGACATGTCAGTTGTGCGTCACCTCTTACCATGATTTTTTTTATCTGTACATGTTTGAGTATGGTGATGCATGGAGTATTTCTGAAGTGATTTTTTATTGAAATATTAAAATCATAAAAAAAATTAAAAAAATAATTATAAGTTGGGTCTCTTGATTCTTATTATTTAAAAAGAATATTTCTTGTTGTACATTAGACTTATTTTGATCATTCATTTGTTTTATTCTATCTTCTTATAATTCTCAAAATAAATAATTCTCAAAATAAAATGTGAAGCATTGTATTGTTTGTTCTAAGTGTGAGACATTCTCACCATGATACAGTCCATTATAAGTTTTATATATATATATATATATATATATATAATGTAATGTTTGTTATTATAAAAACATATTTGTTATTATGGTGATTATTTTTTAAAGTATTTTTGTTTAGAAATATTTTAAAATATTTTTTTATTTTTTAAAATTTATTTTTAATATAATTTTATTAAAACAATAAAAAAATAATTTTAAAAAATATATTATAGTGCCTCGAAACTGCACACTATAATTTTGATCGGCTTGGAACCTTGGGAGATAATCAACGAAAAGGGATATTTTGCTTCGTCTCTAGCAACTCTAAACTGTAGAGATGCAAATACTTGTGTCTAGGAAGGTTTGGTAGAGAGCATTTTACTCCTGAAACATGAAAAAAAAAAAAAAAAACTTGAGGCTGTGTTTATCTTTACAAAATATTTTTTTGTTTGTATTTCTAGTTTTTTTTATTTATTATGAAAATATTTCTCAATGGATTATTGTTTCTTACGGCAGAGATTTTAAAAAGTAATTATTTTGATTTTCTTTAATTTTCTAGAGGATCGAAGAACCAGAAAAAATCCATTTTCAAAAAAAAAACAATTTCAATTAATAAATTCGTTTTCTCTGATTTTATACGAAAATACCTCGAACAATTCTTTTTGCACACGCATCAATAATTGCTGATGATGGATTTTAAAAATCGAGTTGAAAACCATGTGGTAAAGGCCCACACAGGATGCCTGGAGAGCCCAGTTACCCATCTCTCTGGAGTCTCTCTCTCTCAAGAAAATGGCCTGCTCTAGCCATAGGCTGCGAGGCGGGAAGGCAAGAAAACATTGAAAGCCATGAAAATGGCCGGAAATTGTGGACCTCAGAAAACAATTTCCGATTTCGAAGACAAAAAAGGGACGACAAAGGTCGTAATTTTTTGGGAAACTCGCCGCCTCCGGGACCCATCCAGTTGGTTTCCATTTTGCATTGGACCCTTTTTCCATCATTGCACACCATAATACATGAGCTCTCCACCTCCCTACTTTCCTACTCCATCTGTTACTGAATAATTAATCGTTTATTATTTTGAGTTTTATTAATATAAAAATACCATATTCCGTTTTAGTTTTAAAATTTTTAATATTTTTTTAGTTTTAGATTAATTAATCCACTCACCTTATGAAGTTGAGATTAATTAAGAATAATAGGAAAAAGAAGGAAAGAAAGAAGAAAATTAAGATTGTTACATGTCCAATGGGAAAGGAAGAAAAGAACCAACAGATGTCTCTGTCTTTATCTGAAAAGCTTGCATCAAACAACCCAGTAAAGAAAAACAGAGAGCCTCTTTCCCTCCATCCCTCCCACTCTCAGTGACCGTGTGCCATCATGTTATGTCACGGGTTAGTGTCATTTACTCTCCTTCTGCTCACCTTTGTCTTCTTTACTTCTTCAGCATCCGTTCCCCTCTCACATGGTGCTTCTGTTCCCTTCCCTTCCTTCTCTGCTCTGCCCCCTGGTGGTACACTTCTTCTCTCTTAACTTTTCTGTTAAGTTCCGCTGTTTCATCAACTTCTGTTTGGTTTCTGAGAAAATGTAGCAAGAAAAAAAGGGGACTGGAGTGTTATACTTTAGTGTTTCAACACTTTTATGTGACCCCACTAAAATGTGCATGTTGAAACTTTTTTACTTGATTATTGCAATTTTTCATGCTTCTTGGAAACCTAAACTAACACGCTTAGCTTTGCAAAATTTTGTTTTTTTTTCCTTTTGTTTTTCTGAATTTTCTAAGCTACCAAGCAGAAAATCTTAACTTTACTCACCTTTGATGTTTGCATATAAAGTTGTATCATTTTGTGTTGATTTTGCAATGCAGTGGCAGGGAGAGCAGATGAAGCTAAGTATGAAATGGAGTTCTCATGGGGGACAAGGAGGCCTGTGGTGGAGGCACCCATCGGTGAACCTGTTGATAACTCACCAGTACTGGTGTTAGCTCCAAAGAGGACTTACAGAAAAGACCCTCTTAATGATTTCAAAAGATACACTGGAGGATGGAATATCAGTGATCGTCATTACTGGGCTGTAAGTTTATTCATCAACGGTCAAACCCCACTAGCACTCATCTTTCTTTGTCTTTTTAGGTTGTTCATTGATGATTATGTACTGTTGTTGTTGTAGACGTGTAGGGTTTCAATCTTTCTTAATTACCAGTTGGCAATTACTAGATTGGATCTTACATTTCTAACATGTTGTCAGCATGCCAATATGCTATTCAGGGAAAGAAGTAAATGTAATGTACTAGTTTATGGTCAGGGTGCTTTAGAGACAATGTATGAAATGAATGTCATAATTGTTTGTGATGGAGGAAAGATCCCAATTTGCATTCATTAATAGAACTGGAAAAAATATGCAGAGTTTAGCAACATTCAATCATTAATTGCTGATTTCTCTAATCTTTTAATCAAGAAAAATACCAATAATCTTAGAATCTTGTTGAAATCAGTATAAATACTTTTCATTACAGTTTGTTGAAGATAACAAATTGCTAGTTCTGATATCCGATATCGTTATGAGAATCATTGTGATGAGGCATGCTGTTGATATGGTTTGATATCAAGCAGTGTTTAATGCTACTTGCTTGAAATGTGCCTTGCATGTTATCTAAATTCTTGAACCAGAATAATAGTCTTGTCTAGGCAAATGATTCAAGTTAATCAAAATAAAATAACAGCATTCATCAATAATCTACCTTCTAGCAGGTGATGAAAAGTTATCGGTGGATGTTATGCTCGAAGAAAACAATGTAGAGTTATTGAATGGACATTCTGTGTTGGATTTTACTTGTTTGATACTAACCACATTCTAATTGTGTGTTTAGGCTGGATTTTCAGATTTCTTCGAGAGTTCTCTGGTAACTGAAAATTTTGTTTGAATGCAGTCTGTAGGTTTCACTGCAGCTCCTCTGTTTGCTATTGCTGCAGTCTGGTTCCTGGTATTTGGGCTGTGCTTACTCTTTGGTTGCCTTTGTCATTTCTGTTGCAAAAGGCAGCGCTATGGCTACTCTCAAACAGCTTATGCTCTCTCCCTCGTTTTCCTCATTCTCTTCAGCATTTGTGCTATGTAGATGCCTCTTTCTCTCTCTCACACACGCGCGCGCGCGCATATGTGCATGCACCTGTGTATACATGCATCAATCTATTATGAAGAAACTAATGCTGAATTTTTTGGCCACAGGATTGGATGTGTTGTTCTATATACTGCTCAGGAAAGATTTCACAAAAGCACAACAGAAACTTTGGAGTATGTTGTGAATCAGGCAGACACCACAGTCGATAAACTAAGGGCTGTGTCAGATTTTATTGCTTCAGCCAAGCTAGTTGGAGTTGATGAAGTTTTTCTACCTTCTAATGTCCAAACTGATATTGACCAGATTGGCACAAGAATTAATTCTTCTGCTAGTGTCCTTGCTGACAAAACGGTGGATAATTCAGAAGACATAAAAGATCTCCTGGATTCTGTGTAAGTTGAAGGATACCGAAGCTTATTGTATCTGATTGAGTAGGTCATCTTGATCATATAATGAGCATGTTCATGCAGGAGAGTGGCACTGATTACTACTGCTGCTATTATGCTTCTCCTAACATTTCTTGGATTCTGTAAGCCCTCTTTTTTTCTTGAGAAGATAACGTGTGAATAATTCCAATGTTTAAAACTTGTTGCAAAGCGCATGTAATGATGTTTTGAGTTTTTGTGTTCTAGTGTTCTCAATTTTCGGCATGCAGTTCCTGGTGTACATGTAAGTGATTTTCTATGTCTCAACATTCGTGCCCCTTTGTCTAGTAGTCTCAGTATTATTGCATTTAATTGTTACCTGCTCTCGATTGATGAACCTCATAAAATTGTTGCAGCCTGGTCATCGTTGGATGGATTCTTGTTGCTGGAACATTCATTTTGTGTGGCACATTCCTTCTTCTCCACAAGTAAGTTATATGCTGCTGACTATGCTTATTGGTCCAGTTGCAGATGTCTCGTGAAAGTCTATTTGGTACAGATACCAACTCTTATGTCCACTGAACTAAATTTTTTTGCTGACATTTATCATCTAGTGTGTTGAAACTCACTAGAATATTTTGATTAGTCCTTGTGGTGAGAAATGTGAAAATCATCTTCTTACAGCCTTCTGGTTGGTATTATTTGTAAAGAGAAGACTGATCTGTAGTTACTGTCAACAATTTTCCAAACAGTGAATCTGTCCTACCATTTGAAACTTAAATATTCTTAGTCCGAAATAATTCTAGTGATCATGTTTGAAACAAGGATCAAACTGTTTGTACCACATTGGATATCACACCACACATAACATTCATCTCTTTGTTTCAACTATCACCAAAATGATTCACCTATATCATGTTCTCATTCATCTTTCATAATCAATTCTGTAACTTCTTTCCCGTCTACTGTTTTGTTTCTACTTCTATGGTTGCGTTGTCTAATTGTTGAGCCTGTTCACCGTGCTCACTTCAACTGGAAGCATCCTTTTATAGGAGGCGATCACTCTATGAATCCCTTATTAGACTCGAAGTTAAAAGGATCTTAAAGGGTGGTGGATCTTATTCTTATTGAACTTCGTTTAGCATCTCATGTTAACTCCAAATTTATCCAGTCCCTTAATGGATTAATAGAATGCTGTCACATCATGACACGGAAATAGTCTTCAAAATGGACATCGTTAGAATGATGGGGTTGGGATAACAAACACACTGCAAGTGCACTACCTTTACTAGGTCTAGGAGTGCTATTGTTTCTTAACGTGCAAGCTAGTATGCTTAAAAGAAATTAAAAGTAGTCCTTTTAGATTTCTTATTTCCTTTATAATTCTTCATTTTTCTCTTAATTTTTTTTTTTTTATTTCTGATTCCCTCACCAAATTTCTAATTATTCTTTCTTTTACATGCTAGCGTGGCTGGAGATACTTGTGTCGCTATGGATCATTGGGTGCACAACCCCACTGCTCATACAGCTTTAGACGATATTCTGCCCTGTGTGGACCAAGCCACTACCCAAGATACTTTGATAAAGAGCAAGGAAATCACCTCCCAGCTTGTAGAAGTGGTCAACCAGGTCATCACTAATGTTTCTAATCTCAACTTCTCCCCCAACTTCAAACCAATGTACATCAACCAATCTGGTCCGTTGGTGCCAATACTCTGCAACCCATTTTATGCCGACTTGACGATTCGGCCTTGCAGTGCTGGTGAGGTGGACTTGACCAATGCTACACAGGTAATTAATAGAAGCCAGAAACAATTGAAGTTTTAAGATGCATATGTACTGAAGGAACCATTACTAAGGATATAAAGTTAAGGCAGGATTCAACGAACTCTTGCCAGCCCTTTCATTCTGCCTAGGATTTCCCTTAATAACATTGCATCAGCAAAGAAACTGGAGACTTTTACAAACTCCCTCATGCCAAAAATTGGAAGAATTATTCAACGTTTTCGCTCAACTTGTTCAGGTATGGAGTAGCTATGTGTGTCAGGTTTCACCAAGCGGGATATGCGCTACGACAGGACGTTTGACCCCTACATTCTACAGCCAAATGTCAGCTGCAATAAATGTGAGCTATGGATTGAATAATTATGCTCCTTTCCTGATTGAGCTAGGAGACTGCACTTTTGCAAGGGAAACATTCAGTGACATATACAAGGATCATTGTCCAAGTCTCAGGAGATACAGTAGATGGATCTACATAGGTTTGGTGATGGTCTCTACTGCAGTTATGCTTTCTCTAATCTTCTGGGTCATATATGGTAGAGAAAGGCGGCACCGTGTGTATTCCAAGCAGCTAGTGTCTGAATCAGCACAAGGTTCGGAAAGGGAAAAAAGTTCCTGAGAAATGAAAATTT
>Ga0325402_1000794_pt1 | contig 23874 bp, 5 predicted proteins | sample PopdelMetagenome_22_FD_207212 | JGI IMG/M metagenome (GOLD analysis project Ga0325402, IMG submission 207212) | Populus deltoides microbial communities from Bellville, Georgia, United States - Xylem-PdKOR-R3 | ecosystem: Host-associated > Plants > Phyllosphere > Stem > Wood/Secondary xylem...
ACTCTATTTTTATAGAATTTTCACGAGCACAAAAATTTAGAAAATAAAATGGATATGAAGTTCATATAAAATGATAAACAAAATGATTGCTAATAGCAAAAAAATAAGGCTAGAATCTCGTTTAAAATTTATTGTTGAATTTATTGATATCTAGTGAATTAATATATTAAATATAATATTATTTATTAATTCAATTATAAGTAATCTTGATCATATTTTAAGAAAAACATTATAAAAAAATAATCAAGTTGGGCTATATAAAAACATCGCTTCCTAATATCACAGTTTCATTTGAAAACAAATTCAAAACCGTATAATGGAACAATTCTTAGTTTTTTAATTTATTTAAATAAATTAAATAAATAAAGGCCTTTTAATATATATATTATGTGAGGAGAACTGTCCTTAGTTTGCTCAACATTTCTTTTCTTTTCTTTTTTAAGGCAATCAATCAGATGCATATCATCTATTATTATTTTAGGTGGCTGAAAAGTTAGGTTTTTACTGCAAGATTAAAAAAAAAAAAAAAAACCTTATTTTTTACTGAAAATACTTGAAATAAAAACATAAAGAACTCAAATCCAAAATAGCATTAAATTGGTTAAAAAAATGAAAAATTAACCCGATTTCAAAAAATAATTTGAGTCTTGATTTATTTTTCAAATAGAATAAAGTTTTAAAAACATCTCACACCAATTTATTTAGAACTTAATAACATCAAAATTAACTTTTCTATAATTAAAATTTTACCAATCAAAATTAACTTACGCATGCAGCCCAATATATATATAAGTTTTCTTTGTTGTATGAAAATACATGATTTTTTTTAGTTTTGAGAGATTGGGCCGTATGCGTGAAAACAAAAGTTTTATTGTTTGAAAACCGGGTATTTTTAATACCAGATTTTTATTTTTATGATATAAAAATACGGACCAATATTAGTCAAAATGACATAGAAAAATCCATGCGAAAATCACAATTTTCAAATATATATATATATATATAATAATAATAATAAAAAAACAAAAGAAAAAAAAAACAAAATGAAATGGACTGGGCCGGGCCTATATTGGCCCAGCCACAAGGGTGGACTCAGCCCAGCCATGTGGGCTGATGTTCCAGCTTTCAGTTAACAGGGCTGGACTCAGCCCAGCCGCGGGGGCTGGGCTGATGTTCTAGCCCACAGAAAAAAAGGGAGCTGGACTCAGCCCAGTTGCGTGGGATGGGCTGATGTTCCAGCCCGCATAAGAAGAAACCCCTGACTAGTTACTGTGCATGAGCACAGTAACCAGTTAATTAAACCAATTTTTTTTTTTTTTTTTTGTAGTTTATAGCTGATATAGTATTTATATTTCTTCTATGATTTCACATTAACTAAAAGCAGAGGAAAAAAAGAGCTCCACGTTTTGTTTTGTCTAAAGTAATCATTTTTTCTTTCGGCAAGATCGCTACTTGTCACCACCTCAACGTTCAAGAATGAGAAACTCCATGCAGGAAGACACGTACGTATCCCTCAACTCCACACAACCTTGAGCAATCTTCTCATCTCTTCTCTCTCACGCTATTTGATCACATCTCAATTTAATTCCACCTTGATCAAAACTTTCAAATTAATATACTTCAATCTTTCTAATAATGTTTTACTACTCTTGAATCTCTTGTGTCTTTCTAGCACTACAAATTTTGTTGACCATGGTGAAACTAGCATCAGCTAGAGAGAGTAGAATGTACGGGCCAAGGCTAGCTAGAAATAGAGGAGAATTTATGAACGCAGGGCTCTGTGTGTTTGCAGCTATTGTGCTTGTTGGTGGGTTTGTGGCTGAATTGTCAAAGGAACCCAAGTCAGGTCTTGTGCTTTTGCTTATAGCTCTCCTACTTATCATGGTGGTTAATCTTCATGATCTTGTTGCACATCTAGCCGGGATTGATTATCGGTTTCCTTTAATGGGGTTTGATACACAGCTTGCACTTGTTGAGTTTGCGGTTCCTGTGGTTCAGGCCTCGGGGGCTTTGCTTTCTTTCTTCGGTATTCTTTTTCTTTTTATTCAGGTACTAAATATTAATTAATTTCTTTGTTTAGTGGTGTCATAAAAATTGATATTATCTGAGTTCTAGTACAATTTAGTATAGGAATTGTTATATTTATAATTATAAGATAAAAAAAAGGATTAATTTACTGCCAATTAAAGGTGTAGGATCAATCTATGATTTAATTTATCTTATGCCTCTAATCTCGATTAGAAGTCCCATTATATTTCCTCAAAAACCCAATTAAAGAGCGTTGCACTAGGTTATGTGCATGTCAAAACTTATTCCTTTGGGCCAGACATTAATTACCCAACGTGAAGATGCCTCTTTTCAGTCTCTTTGAATTCATCTTTTCAGAGAGAAGCTTTTAGTAGCTTCGTTATGAAATTAAGGCCTATACAGTCCACAGCATCCCACTGTCTCCTCTTAAAATCCTGTATTCTTAGGAGCACAGTTATAAGTTTTAAGTACATATTGCAAATAATTTGAATGTTGAGGCAATCCACAACTGCAGGAATACAAGGGATATGGGCACTTCAAATTGGAAAGGCATGCTCTAAACTTGCTTATTGCCGGACCGGCTTTGTGGGTGCTCGGATCCATACACAACTCATGCCAGATATATGAGAGAGCTGATGGGCATGTACAAATCTTGCAACAGAGCGTCCACATCCCATTTTTAATGGGAAGTTTGCTATTCTTGGTTGGTTCCATTCTCAATATTCATGAGCAAGCAGGACGGGGCCATCATGGACTGAAGCTATTGGTAAGCTGTAAATTTGTTTAGTTATAGTTTAAGCAATCTGCTCGAGTTTTGGAAATAGCAGTAGTCTAATTGGATAGAAAAAACGATGGTTTAAACATCACAATCTAAATAGAAAATCTTGGAATATTTGAGTACTTTTGCATGGTAGCTTTTTAACGCACAGCAAAGTTTCTTGATTAATGCAGGGCAAGACTTGGGTCTGGACAGGCATCTGTGGAAGTCTAATGATTTTTATAGGGGGATTAGCAAATGTAGTCAAGGTGTTCAAGATGCAGCAAATTGATGGACTACGGTTAGAGAAATTGAGAGGAGGGGCTCATGAGCGTTTGATACGAGAGAGGGACGGTCACTCACCACTCATCCTAGAAGAGGAGAGGAGAAGGAAAATGACAGCAGCGGAAACGAGAGCAGCACCTCTTCCTGCAACAACTCCTTACAAGGATGTGCTTGTTGGCCAGCCATGATTTTATAGAATCATCTAATAGCAACACCAATTATCGTTTTGGTTTCTTTAATACTTTGTATTCTGATATCTTTTCTTTCTTCTTGTTTTTTTTTTTTTTTTTTTGAAAATTTTATCTGCTCTTATAGTCTCCCATCAGTACTGCCCTCTAGCATATTACATGTCATTTTGTCCAGTTTATATTCATGTTACAGAGGACACGGATTTTCATCAGTACTAGACATATATGGAATTTTGTAATGTGAATTGTGTTTGGCCGAGATTGACATTTTGAGATGATATTCTCGATGACATTGTCTTGTGAAAATAAACCTTCATATATATATATATATATATATATATATATATATATAGTTAAATAATCTCATTTTGCTTCTGATTTTTTCATAATAATAATAATAATAATGGGATTTGGGAGCTTATGTTGGTTTTTCTTCATTGTTAATTTTAAAAAAAAAACACTGGTATTCAAAACCAATTAAATCTCAATTAATTTGATGAAGCCAGGTCGATCCACTAAAAAATAAATTTGTTATATTTCATACACTTGGCAAACCACTTATCCAACCACAACACGTTAATATGTTGATTTCTTCACTATGTCTAGACTAGTTCAATCATTTATCAGCAACATGCATTCCATTATATTTAGGTTTCTTGTGGTGTTTAATTTATAGCTAGCTACGGTCCAATCCATATTGATGTTAATAGACGACACATAAAGTACTTAAATTAATATTGTCAAAATAGATAGTTGATTTGATATGCTAGTGGTGGAACACCAGACAAGGGACACGGTTTCTTCACAACCTATTTCTTTTCGGTTAGCTAGGCGATGTGACATATCCAAACCTAACTGATTAGAGTTATTTCAATTTATTAATTAGGCTTAATTTATACTATTTTGTTGAATTTTCTATTTAGTGAGTTATAATTCTAATTGTGGGTAGTTTCTTACTACACTATTAGAAAATTACAGAACATAAATAGAAATATTGGTAGAATCTTTTTATTAGAATATTTTAATGATATTTATCGATACAATTTTTTTTATTAATTTAAGGTAAAAAAATATATCAAACAAGGAGTAATATAAATTATATATTAAAATTTTATCTAATAATTTAAGTTATTGTATAGAAATAGTTTTTTTAATATAGTATTAAAGTTTTAATAATTAAATAATCATGAATCATTATTTTTATTTATTTAATAAAAATTAAATATAAAATAATATATATACACACACACTAGTAAGCCAAAACTCATTTACTGTCCAGATCGGACGCCGGAGGCTCGGCACGACAGACCAACCATAAAAACAATATAGGGCCTACATTTCAAAGTATTAAATGCCAATGTCGAAAGGACTGGTTTTGTACATTAAATTGCTTTCACACACACTAACGCATGAGTACGGGTAGGCATGATTCGCTAGTTGTTGTTTTTGTTAATTTCCCTTGCTGCTTGGATATGGCTTTGGATCATGTTTGCATCAAGTCTTTGTCGGTTTTTTCCTTTTTTGATTTTTGACTATTTTGGTTTTTTTTTTTTTTTGTCTTGTTTCCTTGGGTATACCCTCGTATTTGTGTATATTATTTTATTTTCTTGTACATATTAATCTTTTCCAAAAAAACAAAATTGATATCTTTCATTTTATATTTTTTTTTCTTCTAGAAATCTAGCTTCATTAACCATGTGCAGTGCTGGAGAAATTTCTTCAACATCCCCACCAGTCCTCAGGCGGAGGGGTGTCGAAGGCTGAGGTAGGCTGTAGCCCAGGTAGAAAAATAAATCATTGTTCAAAATTCTAATTTACACATAAATACAATAATTAAATGTAGCGATTAATAAGTTCTAAAAAAGTTTTTTTAGTGCTCTAAATTAATTTTTTCTAAATATATTCTCATTAAGAAAAACCCTGATTTAGCATTAATATTCCCATATAATATTATTTAGGATTGTAAAATAATTCTTAGCAAACAACTAAAACACATAACTCGGTAAAAACCTATTTGAAATATTGAAATTTTTTATTAAGTTTTTATATAAATAATCTATCTTTTATCCATGATAAGAATATCTTCATGAAAAAATAATAAAATTATATTCTTTCCTTTATCTTTAATATTTTAAAAAATATAAATTTATTTTGGATTTCACATACATAGACTAAAAGATTTTAGTCGATATATATTACGGTATTAAAAGCAAGATGTTATAAAATATATTAATCTTGGTTTGGTTAAAATTTAAAAAACTAACTAGTTTTCTCGTGACATCCATTAACTAAATCTTGTTAATACATTTATTAAAATTTAATTATTTTATACGGTAATTTATGAGTTTTTATGATAAATTCTCTTATAAAATAGGAAAGATAAATATTAATCGAGAAGATAAAATTATTATTAGCAAATAACCTAAATAAAATACTAGTGAAATCCTAATTAAGAAAATTTAATATTTTTCATTAAGTTTAGATATGAATAGTCTATCTTTTATTAGATAAAAAGAAAATATTGTCTTCTTGAAAAAGATGGAGAACTTCTACTTATGAACTTGAAAATTGATTTAATTATATCTTATTTTTTACTAACTAATAAAGCATTGCTTCAAATTTAAGAGATGCCGAGTTTGATTTTCTCCTTACATATGTGTAATCTGTTTGCACACAATATGAGATTGAAATACTACATATAAATACTTTGTATAAAAAGAGTACAAGTCATTTATATCAATAACAAAAAACAGTGACAATTTATCAACATTATTTGAGATTTGATTGACAGTTTATCAACCAGGTCATTTATATATTTAACTCAATAATAGATTTTTAGTATGAATAATTAAATTCTAGATTCAGTGATGGGACAATTAAACTACTTGTATTTAGCTCTGCTTTAAAACCTAAGAACAACTTTAAATCATTTAAAGTTGATGCTATTTGCAAGTTTGCTAAGAAATTTTATCATGAAGATTTCAATGAACAGAAAATGTATTATTTGAGATCTCGGATAGAGCATTATTAGATTGATATGATTCATTATAAGAAATTTTAGAATGTGTCTACCATTTCTGAATTATATCGATGATTAGTTAAAATAAATAAATCACAGCACTATCATTTAATTGACAAGTTGATTCATCTTATTTTGACTTTGTTTATTTTCATTGCCACCATAAAACGAGTATTTTCAGCAATAACACATGTTAAAACTGTGTTTCGTAATAAAATAAAATATGAGTTTTTAGCATATTTTTATGATGATTTGCATTAAACGAGAGTTTACTGAAAATATTGATTCGGATTCGATCATTAATGAATTTTATTTCACAAAATATAAAAGGGTGCAACTTCGATAGTGTAATTTTTTTTTTAGTTTTATATATTTTTAATTTGAATTAAAAATTTATTATTAACTTAAAAAATTTATATATATAAATTAATTATTAATTTTGAAAAATAATTCATATATATTTACTTGACAACCTAGGACAAGAAAAATTCCTGGCTCCACTAACAGCCAACAATTGCAAATAAAGACTCTCTGTCACAAACCAAAATGGCAATATTCAAATGCAATCCTTTAGTTGGGGCCATCGTTGCTTTGCCTACTTTTTTCGGGTTCCCTTTATATATTTACATGCGCGTTGCATGTGAGCATCTCTGTTTCTGTGTGGAATCCTACTTTTTATTTATTTATTTACATGTCTCTGCAGATTTGTATCTCCTTATTCCAGCTTCTATTTAGTGTTTTTTCAATACATTTCTCTAGTTATCAATATATATATATATATATATATATATATATATATATAGAGAGAGAGAGAGAGAGAGAGAGAGAGAGTCCAAGAATAACCTTGACTCCTGCCTGCTGGCAAGGGACAAAGATCACTTTCTGTAAAATTTATTGCAACTTTCCACTACAACAAGAATAAAGATTACATTATGTTTTTTTTTCTTTGAGAAAATATGTATTTCTTCAAAATGAATGGAAACTTTCCTCCCTGGTAAAAATACGATACATACATGATAAAAAAAAAAAACAGGAATAATTACCATACATTTGGATTCCTTTCTTTTCCCAAAAAAGTCTTTACTTATCCCTAAAAAATATTCATTTTTGCCAATTATTAATAAAAAGAAACTAACCAATTCAATCATTTGTATGAAACAGAAGAGACAACAGGAACATACCTTAAATAAAAATTAATGAAACGAGAGAGAGAGAGAGAGAGAGAGAGAGAGAGAGAGAGAGAGAGAGAGAGAGAGAGAGTTCCAAATATAATAATAATAATAATAATAATAATAATAATAATAATAATAAAAGACAAAAGGATCACATCATTCTATTTAAAGAAACCAGTTCAGTTCAACCATACAAAAAGCAAGTTTGAAGATATTGTAGCTAGCAAACTGCCTGGTCCTGGCAGTACAAGTTTCCATGCTGATGCTATAAAATTTATTCATATCAGAAAACAAAGGAACAGAAGCATTACTTCACTTTACTTCATCCTTGAAGTCTTTTGATATATATGTATAAGCCAGCTTGTTATAATTACATCCTACCTCCTCGTTTCAGGCTTCTTCCACTGGCCTGCTGGAAGCATCATCAGCTCTCAACTTGAAGATGATGGTGCATGAGTCGCACTTCTTGAGGAACACGTAGATTATGAAAGCCAGTAGAAAGAGGAGGCTCCCAGCAGCTCCTCCTTTAAGAGCCAAAGATTGGCCTCCGATATTGGGGGAGTCTTGGGCAGGCGGGTGATTGCTGTCGCCGTCCATAACTCAACTAATTAAAAAAAAACGAAACGATTAAAAGACTACTTGAGGCAAAAGCAGGAGCAACCAGAGAGAGGGTGTTGAATTGATATTGGCTTGTGAGAGGAGGTGTTATTGAGGAGGCCTACTTATAAAAAAAGATGACGTGGATTTGTCAAAAAGATGACGTGGGTGCTGTAGCCACGAAGTTTCCTTAGTGGCTTGTTGGAATGCAGCGTTCAAACACGGCGCGGCGCGTTCTCTTCAAACTATGGTATTGGTACTTTTGGGGCCACTCCCTTCAAACCTGAATGGTAAATTGTGTTGTTATCATAATACTAGTGGGTGTTTTTTTTTAATATATTTTACCAATATTTTGATATTTTACATGGAAACATATCCAACTCACATGTTAGTTTATGAGGAAAAAAAAATGGATGAAATGTAATCAAATGAATATCAATTAAAACACCCTATAGCTCAGCAGCTTTTTTTATGAGATTTCTTCCTTCGAAACAGAGAATTACATTTCTCTCAAACGACCAAACAAAATTCTCAAGAAGGCTAAAATTTGACCCAGTAAAAAAAATAAATAAATTACAATATGAGGACAACATGTTGTTTTAGAAAAAAACATGTAAAAACAGATACCTTCCTGAATCTTTCTTTAAAAAGTATGTGTTGGGAACATAGGTGAGTAAAAAACCAAAAAACTGATTAAATCAAGAAAATTAAAAAAATAATTGAAAAAACCAAACCATGAAAAAAAACTAATTAAACTGATTAGAATATTTAAAAAAACTGACTGGTTCAGTTCCATTTCATAATCCTAAAACTAAAAAACCGAATCAAACCGAAATTAATAAAAAAACCAAACCAAACCGAAACCAAACCTATTAGATATTATAAAAAAAACCCTCAAAAAACAATATAGTTTTTTTTTGTTTTTAATATAAAAAAATTGAATCAAACCAAAATCGACCGAATCGAATAGAACCAAAATTGGTTGGTAGAGTTTCAGTTTTTATTCTAAAATAACCGAACCAAAATCAATCGGTTTGAACCAGTTTTGATTTTTTTAATTTTAAATTTAATTATTTTTATAAATAAAAACCAAAACAAACAAAAAAAAATCAACCCTGGTTGGAAAGTAATTAATTAAAATTGTGTCATCTATATATGCGTGTGTGTTTATATATGTATGTATGTACATGTTTGTGGGAGGGTCATTTGTGGAGCCTGGTCCCACTCAACCTTTTATGCGTGTGTGTTTATATATGTATGTATGTACATGTTTGTGGGAGGGTCATCTGTGGAGCCTGGTCCCACTCAACCTTTGCCAGACAAGAAGTTGGTGGTCTTCATTCTTGACAGACTTCAAAAGTGGGTGTTGTTGTTTTTAGCTACTTTTATATATATAATCAAGTGAAAAAAAAGGATGCTTTTACTTATGAACACGATAGAATTAATGAAGATCTTATTACTTGAATAAGTTAACAAGTGAAAGAAACAATATAAAAGGAAAATTCACATATACAAATAAAAACATCGATATAATTTTTTCTTTAGTTTATTATAGTGATATTTATTGATCAAATTTTTTCATTGTTAATTTTATCGGTAAATATTGACTGAAATATTTCAATGGTATATACTGAAGGAATCATAATAGGTAAAGAAAGAAAAAAATTCAAATAATACGATGATATGTAAGTTTTTACAAATAAAATTACTAATGAAATTAGCCTAACAGTAAAAGTGTCTGTAAATATCTTGACGAAAAACTTTTATCATTAAATACCAATGTCATTATGGCATGACATTTCTACGAACGAAGTTACCATCAAAATAATCATGTCAATCTATCTATTAGTGATATTTAATTTATCACCTAACGCTCGACCCTCCTCCTCCATTTCTACTTTTTCCTTCACTATCTTTTTTTCTACGGCAAAAAGTCAAACCCCCCCCCCCCAACTCAATCTCAACACAACTCAACTGCTCATTACTTTTTCAGCCACCACAACACTCAGTAAGCATTTATGTTCTGATTCAAATTTTATTGAATATTCTCCACCTTAAATAAGCAAGTCTATCCTATTTTTAATTTAAATATAATTTTAAAATGTTATATTTTTTTGTATATTTATTTTAGTATATGTATTTTGTTTGGTTGTTTACTTGTTTTATAGTTTTTTTAAAAACAAACTTGTTATATGGATTTATGATTTGTACATGTTAGCATTTGTTTTAGATTTTATAAAATATATTTATTTGTAAATTGTTGAAACTTATGTTGAATTATCGACTTAGGTGTTTTGGGATAAAATAAATAATGGCTTATTTAATAGGTTTATTTTATATTTTGTCAATTTTATTGTCGAGTTGTAATTTCTGATAAATGTGTTCAAATTTGCATTTATGTAGACAAATGATAATAAATTAAGAGAAGTATTAAAATACATTGAATAAGCTTGAGCTAAACCAAAAATTTTACAAATTTATTTAGTTAACGTAATTAATTAATACATGTTGTCATCGTTATTTCATATATGTTTGATAGAAGTGATGGACGATTGTTCATGGATGTATCAAAATTCACCTTAAGGATTGTAGAAGATATACTATTATAATGAGGTTAATTACGCAATATATAATCTGAGAAATATTAGTCGAGGCGGTATTAGATGTACATGTAAGAGGTATAAAAATAAAAAAGTTTCTCGATTTAGATATGATGGGAAGAAGGTATGATTTTCTTGTATGTTTTTTCCATTTTTTTTTTGCCAATATTCAACAGAGGTTAATTTATAAAAACAGAATATTTAAGGATTATTTGCAATTTAAAGTAGAAGCTCCTTTTCTTCCTCATTAAGTATGCCAAGGCAACTATTATGTCGAAAAAAAATTAAATAATGTACAATATTTAATTATATGTCGAAGATTAGAATTTAATTGTAAGACTTAGGTATAATAAAATATGTCATGATTATATTTTATATGTTAATTTAAAAAAATAAAATTCAAATGTCTCACCGTACGTTGAAATTAACTAAATCAAATGCTCCTAATAAAAATTTATATTAAAGGTCAAAATTAATTTAAATTAGCAAAGAAGGACGACAAAACTAAGAGAAAATAATAAAAAAACACATACTCTAGACACAACCTATTGGAATGAAATAAAATCCTTATGTTTTACAAAATGGACAAAAATTCAGATTATAATTAATACCAGTAACAACTCATTAATTTTGTTTCATAAATTTATAGGATTTTTCACAAAATTAATTGAAGACTTGAAAAAGTTGAATAAGAATTTGATTGTTTATAAGAATAGTTATCAATGTAGAGAATAAAATGAACAAAATACAAAACGTTATTTATCATTTAAAGTAAATAAATCCAAAATCCAAACCTAGCTAGTGTCATATATTCTTTTTCTAAATTTTATATCTAAATTTGTTTATGTTTTAAGAAATTTTTTTATTAGATTATTATGAGACCATATCAAAATAGATCCATATTTGAATCATTTAATAAACGAATTAATATATTAGACTTGGATTATATATATATACTGAATCCATTTAATTAAATATCAGATTCGAGTAAAGATTAGATCAAATGGCGGGCCAATAATATCTACTCCAATTAAAATTGGATAAAATTAAGCAAGTGGGCAGATTCTGAAACCAATCTTTGGGACTCCAGCACACCATCCTGAGGTAACAACAAAGCAGAGAAGCCATCTATTGATCATAACCTTGTTATACTTTGAACCTGTTTGGAGCCTGAAAGGACTAATATCTTCCATGGTTGCATCAGCGCCTGTGCTCCCTTTTTCACGTTTTATTGTGCCTTTCCGGTAACTTCTCCATAAACACTTCAATATCAATATTACTGACCGGCGCCGGCATTATTTTCTTCTGACCTTTAATGCATCTGTTAATCATGTTTCGTTTTCACCAATGTTGATGATTTCATAATGAAAATCAACAAATTAATATTCACTAGAGTAAATTGTGATAAGATGGGCTAATTAGGACCATAAACACTTATTGATGGGACTGGTAAGATGTTGTTCATTGAACATAAATCAAAGTAGGCTAGAAAACATTTCAATATCCAAGAAGGGAAGAAAAGGTTTGATAGCACACTTCGTTAGCCAGTTAAGTGTCTGAAACATTCTTGATAATTAAAACAACAGTCCCAAAGAGAAAACCCAACATTCTGAAGGGAGGGTCCCAAAAGCTATGAAAAGGTAGGTAACATATGCTGAACTTCTTTCCCAGAAAAGAACATATAATATAATCGTTGTACGGAATCAGGAAGCCAGCTAGTTTTGCTTGGAATGTTGTTGAGGACCTGGTACAATGATAATGAAACAGAACATGAAGGATTTTTTGCTGCAAAAAATCCTTTCTGAAAGGAAAAAAAAAAAACACGGGGTTGTGGTGCACACGTGAAGGTTAAAATTATAAGGTCTGGTTATGGTTTTAGCTTGGACCACCTAACTGATCAGAGCCCTCTGTGCAGTTGAAGCAGAGAAAAAACACAGCGAAGGAAAAAAAAGAGCTTTAGCTCTCCTGAAATTGCTGTAATGGAAACGGGGGTATTTCGGAGGCAATATGCCATTCTAGAAGTTCGATATTGCTTCCCTGCCGACCACTCATTTTATGTATCAAAAAACACTTAATAAGGTTTTGTTTAAACAATCTTTTTAACCTCAAGGGTTATTCCAATGATAAAGGTCTTTGGCTTAAAAGATATGGTTTTTTTTTACGTTCAGGGTTCCAATTTTATTGACTACATTTTCTTGGGGTCATGATGTTGATGGTGTAAAAAACAATGTTTATTCATGTGTGAAGAAATTTTTGTGGGCACGAGCACAGGAGTTCGAGAACTAATTGAGATATGTAAGTTAGTTCGAACATTTTAATTTAAAAAAAAAAACGGGTTCGGTTTTGTTGGAATGTTATGGTATCTTCATTGACTTTTCTCTTCTAGCTATATACATTTTTTTAATCAAACATACATATAAATCATAACTTATACATGGTTATTAAAAATAAAAAAAAGTTGTGCCTAGCTTTTGGATCCGAATTACTTTCTTTATTTTTATATTTAGAAGTAACAAACAACGTATGTTTTTGGGCTCCACAAAAGAACACACACTAGATTTCTCTGGACACAAAACAAAAACACCTAAAATTAAGCAAATCAGAGAATAATCCAAGGTTGGGGGGACCAGCCGGAGCCATGGCCCCCGAGGATTAAAATCTGAATAACTTTTGAAATTTACAGCTGCAGCCTTCGAAAGCTCCCTGCCTCAATTCGAACATTGAATGAAATTCATGGTTGAAAACCCTGTCTAACAGCAACCATTGACTTATTCAAAAAGAAAATTAAGAATTCCTGATGTTATGGAATCTCTACGCAAAAGTAAATAGGCCTAAATTCGGATCCACAGCAATTTTCTAAAGGATAATCGATCGACTTCTACCGCCTTTAATCCTACACGTCTTGTGTTAAAATACCACGTCCAGATTTCATGTTGCTTTCGTTGCAGACTATAAAACAATATTGCAGGCAACAGCGTAGAACTCACAACTTTTTTTTTTCTATGCATGAGAGTCCACAAACTCTCAATAGCAGTGAAATATATTATCTGACCATATATATTATATATAAAAAAAGGTATCCGACTATATTGACAACGGTTCAGTCTCTTGCTAAATAGTTCTTTTGTTGGTATTTGCAAAGGGTTCGTTGTCGGTTCACTCGAGCACATTTTTATCCAGGACTGATTTGTTTTTTATTCCACAATAACCCCAAGAATGACGACCCAACATGATAACCTATACACTTGATCCCATGTAAAATAAAATAATAGAGCTAATTGTCAAGATTTTGTGCTATCCCGACATTATACTTCCTGCAAAGGTTCATAAATATTTCTTACCAGGGATAATAAGATTAAGTTGGTAAAGATTGTAACAAAAAAATCATTTCAAAAGAAAGAGATTGTAATATATAATCCTTTTTTTATTTTTTTAAAGTGGAGTCCAAGATATAAATAATAGAATGACTTTAGTTACTCATCCACTAAGGATTATACAATTTATTTGGGTATGCCCAAAAAATTTTATTTTTTTAATTGTCAAAAGAAAGGATTGCTGCGGCTGCCTTATATATGGATGGAAACATCTAGAATTTGGAATATTTGTTGGGCTTGTTTTGCTGCAGTGACGGCTTAATTTGCTCTCTTTCTTTCTTTCTTTCTTTCTTTCTTGGGGAAATGGTCTTGATTTCGCACTTGATCACTAGTTGTTTCGGATGAAGGGAACAACTGGGGGTTGCGATTGGAGGTTATGCCTTTTGATTCAGTCTGGCTAACTTTTGCCTCGTTTTCGTTCTTTATTTCTTTGCTTGTTCAGCTGGCATTCAACGTTAAGAATCAGCACCAGTACTCATAAAATATTGTTTTGTTCTCTGCATGTGTTCTTATATTATTTTTCTGTGGAGTGAGAGTGATGATCATCTTGTTCAGCTGATTTTTCCCCTTCTTTTATTTTTGAAGTTTCTTAATGTATGAAGTCAAGTTTATTAATAAGAAAATACAATAATCAGATCTAAGAACTTTGCAGGTGACAAAGTTTTTGTACCCAAAAAATTAAATTAAAGCAGCAGTTGAGAAGAACTCGCGATCAGCCATAAGCCCTTTACCACAGGAAAACCCAAATCAAGAATTGATACAAGACAGAATATTTAAAAAGAGAGAAAGAGAAGGGACGACGGGAACATACCTTAGGGTTGCAAATATAAGTAAATAAAGACAAAAGGATATTTCATAAAATCTTTTTATTTCATGGTTGTGAATATTTCTATTCTAGGAGTGTTCAAAGGAGTGGGTAAAAGCGTGAGTTCTTTTATCTTGCCACATTTATTTTCTTTACCTAATATGATTCTTTATGGCTTATTTTACATTAAAAAAGAGTTTTGTTAGTAAGTGCATAAAATCATTTCCAAAGATAAACACGTCTCCTATATTCAATATTATATTCAGCATCCATTCGTTAAACTTTTTCAAATAAGCTTTAGTACTATCCCTCTCTTTCACGAGGAATGATGAACGATTTATTTGAAATTGTGATAGCGGTTATGAATTAAAGTGTTTTTTGTTTAGAAATATATTAAAATAATTTTTTTATTTTTAAAAAATTATTTTTAATATTAGCATATCAAAACAATTTGAAAACATAAAAAAATTATTTTAAGTGAAACAAATAAATTTTTTTTAAAATTTAAGAGAACACGGTTTGAAACGTATTCTCAAACACACTTGAATAGTTCAGTTAAAATTTTTCATTTTAAAAGGTACTTGTATTGAAATGAGTAATCGGTTTGTTGAATAAAAAACAAATTGAGCATGGAATGAGATTTCAAATTGTGATATCAAGTTGTTGAAGACTCACAAAATAAGACTGGAAGAATCTTGCACATTATATATATAGCAAAAAATCATCATCCTTTAACATTGTTGTGCATTCTTTCACAATTTACTATAGATTAGAACAGTGTAATTTTTAAAAAATTCACTTTAATCCTTGAACTTTTATTTTACGTGATTTGGCCATTTGAAACCCAAATTAGCTCCTAATTACATATTGTTTTAGGGGAAGAGTCATAACCCAATTTTTGACCATTTTATTTTTATTTTTATTATTTTTTTTACTGAAAAAAATGATGAAAAACAAGTAAAAATAAAATAAATGAAGAATGAATTAATATTTGGGTTAAGGGCAACATGATTGGAAGTTTAAAGATTTAATTAAATTCTTGACTAGTTTAATTAATCAAATCAAGGGCTTAATTGGAGAATTGATAAGATTTGAGACTTAATTGAGCTTGGAATTAATTTAATTAGTCAAATCAAGGGTTTAATCGGAGAATTGATAAGTTTTGAGACTTAATTGAACTTGGAATTAATTTATTCAGGGACTCAATTGAAAAACTATCAAAGTATAGGGCTGATTCTGGTCAAATTTGCAAGAAATTAAAACCCAAGGACTGGACTGCAAAAATTCAAAATGTCAAGGATCAAAACGCAAATGGCCATTAACATTAACACTGTTCATCTTCTTTACCCGAAAAAAGAAGAAAAACGGATGTCTTTATTGCATTAAAATCCATGCGACTACATGGCATTCTCTGGTTATAAAAACCAGAGAAGGAGAACCAACAAAGAGGGGGGAACAAAAGGAGGGAAATTATACAGAGGGGAGCAAATTTTTTGCCCCTGTTTCTGCTCAAAGAAACAGAGGCGTTCGTGCCTCACCATGGTGAGGCACGAACGCGTGAAGAAAGAGGGGACAAGGAGGAATTGGACTGAAAGGGGGGAAGACAGGGGAAACCACAGGACTGGGGAAGAAAGAAACCAAAGAAAAAAAAAACTGGAGAAAAGGAGCAGAACTGACGAGAGAGAGAGAGAGAACCAAACGAAACAAAGAGGAAAGACTGAAGAAAAACTGGGAAGAGTGAATCAAGAGAAAAGGCGGGCACGCGAAAAAAAAATGAAGAAAACAGAGGAGGAATAATAGAACCGGGGAGAGGAGGAACAAAAAAAGCTAGAGGCTGGTCAGAGAGAGACGGAGAGAAAAACAGAACCGAGAGACTAAAAAAACCTGGGGAAAACTGAGAGAAGAGGAGACAAAAAAAAAACGGGGAAAACAGAAACAGAGGAAGAACTGAAAAAATAGAGGAACAAACCAAGAACCACAGAAAAATGAAGGACGAACAGTGACCAGAAAAAGAAGAACCACCCGAGAGAACCGACTTTGTCTTCATCTTCAAGAGCAGCGTCTTCATCTTCAGGAGCAGCAGACCAGGTAAGTAAACTTCTCTTCCCCTGCTTTTCATTTTAATTCACCGGCTACTGTTTACTTTGAATTTTAATTCACACATTCTAACTCATTTCCTCTATTCTGCTCATGCACGCGTGAAATCACTTCACGCGTGCTTTCTTTGATTTTTGCCCAGCCAGGTCACTGGCTTGGGCCAGTGACCGGACTGGGCTGGCTGGGTCTAGCCCAGCCCATGTGGGCTGAGCTGAGCCCAGCCTAAAAAATATATGCCGGACCGGGCCCGGTCAAAAAAATAAAAAATAAAATGTGTATGTATGAATAAAAATAATATAGATTTATTAGTTTATTCATTGATGTCAGAATCATGAATAAAAATACCGGTTTAAATTTATATTATTCATTGTATTTTATTTTTATTTAGCAAGAAAAAAAATAAAATTATGCATGTGTAAAAATAAATTTATTTTGTTTGTTTATTCACTGACACCAGAGTCAGGAATAAAAAATACTGATTTAAATTTATTTTTTTTTATAGCTACGTAATATTTATCAACGTCAGTGTTGGAAGTATCCGTAGTTGAATATTTATTGACGCTAGAGTCAGGAATATTATAAGCAAATTATCATAGCAAAAACTAATAAACATTTAGCAATATAAGACAAAACCAGCAATGCAGTCTGCCTCAAGCAGAACGTTTAAGGGGTGATAATATCTTTCCTTTTACGTAACCAGTCCCGAACCATAGAATCTCTGTTGAGCAATTAGGGTTTCTAGTGACCATAATACTAGGTGGCGACTCCTTAAACAAGACTTTTTTCCTAAAAGAACAAGATGTCAGATATCTATTCTTTTTCCATAAATCAAGAGATTATTTTTTAAGGTCGCCGCGATGTTGGGTGCGACAAGAAGAATTGAATTAAAAGCTAAGGGACTGAAGTGAAAATATCTAGTAACATTAAGGGCAGCTTAAAAGTTTCGTTGAAACATTCATTTTAATATCTTCTATTTTTTAGGTATAAGGTGACCAGTTCCTTAAATTTCAAGACAATACATTTTGGTATCTAATTTTATTTTCCTCTTTTTCAGTACTTTTCTATTGGGAGGAAAGAGAGGAAGTAACCGGATTCTGGCTTAGAGAGAGAAAGTGATCTTTTGGGAAGATTCTGGCCGCCAAAACGATTAATTTTTATTTTAAAATGTTTCATATGATGAGGGGGCTTATGTTTAGGTTTTTTTTACCTTAAAAACACTTAAAACAACATATCTGAGCTCGGGAAGAATTTTTATTCCGAGTGAATTTCGGGTTTTTTGGCGGTTTTTTAGATTTTTGGTGGTCATGAATTGGTTTGACACGGTCTTTAGAGTGTTTTCTAGGTGTTTTGGATCAAAATGGGTTGAAAATGAGATTTTAGGGTAAAAAACAATGGACCCCATTTTTGCGGCCACCATAGTGGTCGGATTTTGGATTGGGTCAAGCAAAGCATTATTATTTTTTTTTTGCAAGATCATGTCGTCCGCCCTATTAAACTTTAAAAAAAAGGCTTGCGCTTGGGCCTAATGTTATAGGCCCGAGCACGGGCCGTTGCATCATTGGGCTAGGCATTAGACCTGGCTTACTAAGCTCACGCCCTGACCTGATTCTTTATTTTGTGTTTCAGTTTTTTAAAATATAATGCATTATTTATGTATATTTTCTCAAATAAATTTTTTATTTATGCTTTAATTAGATTTTTATTATTTTTAAATGATATTAAACGTGTTTAGTTTTTAGAGATGAGGATATGATTCATCTGTGATTTCTTGATTTTATATAGATTAAATGTTTTTTTAATATTGATTTTTTATAAGATTTTTCATACATGCAATCTTGCATTTTTTTTTAATTACTGTTCAATAAATTTTATATGTTATATGCAACCTCGTATTGCTTTTTTTATATAATTATTGTTCAATAAATTTTATGTCGATGTCAGTTTATATTACAAATTTTATGTGTTTTTTATTATAAATTTATTTTGATAGAGGAATTTATTAAACATGACTAGGTAAATTACTTGTGTTGCGATGTAAGATGTTTTAATCTTTAATTTTTGCTTGGTTTTCTTAATTTCATTTTTGTTTGTTGTTGATGAATTTTTTTTTTCATTACTTTACACAATAGTTATAGGTTGTTTAATTAGATGCGTTCATAAGTTTTTTGATTTACAAGAGTTTATATATATATATATATATATATGCAGAATTTGGTAGAGAAAACTATTTGACCAATGCTTGCTCAAGAAAATTTAAAGGCTTTAGTTGCTCTTAGGTTGTTTTCTCTTGGAGCAAAAATTTACTTTTTAAGACAAGTGTTTAAAGTATGTTACCATACTCATTTTATACACTGAATTCAGACATATAGATGAATACATAAAATGTTTTTGCAAATACTTAATTAAGTTGTTCAGATCCTTATAGTAACAAAAAGTTGACAAGTATTTGTTACTCTTTACCTGCTAACAGTTCTTGGGACTTCACTTCTCACTCAAAAGTTGGGCTTTCATACTTTTTTTGTTCATTATGTAACTTTTTGTTTTGAGTTGCTCAAATAATGTCTATGTTAAATTGATGTCTCTTTACATTTTACAATTTTATTCTTACATGAAATTTGAGAAAGTTTAAGCAAGTTTTTTACATGTTATTTATTTATTGCTTCAAAGCTAAATCATATATATTTTAATGCTACCAGCTTTTAATTGCATAGTTATCAGACCTGACCCGATTCGATAGATCAACCCGGACCCAGGTGACTCGGGGCCTTGACCGGGTCTGTTTCATTCAAAAATCAGGCCTACCATAGGCTCGAAGAAAACCGTTCTACTCGCTGGGTCAACTCGAAACTCGAATGACCCGGCAAAACCCGATAGAGACCTAGTTTTTTTTTCAAATGTGTTTTTTTCCTAACCAGAAACCCCTCTTTTTTCATCATTTTCAATTGGTTACTAACTCATATCAAAGTTCATTATATAAATACTAGAAGAGTGTTTTATTTTTTTAATATGAGATTTGAAACTCATTATTATATATACTTTATGTTGATCTCAAAGATAATTTTTATGGTTTTGATGCGTTGATCTCAAAGATAATTTTTTAAAAATAAAAAAATATCATTTTGATGCATTTCAACATAAAAATATTTTAAAAAGCAATTACAATCACATTTACAAACAAGCAATTTATCTAGTGATGTGCGGGCCAGTTGTAATAACTTTGTCTCCAATTGTTGGAGCATATAAGGCTGCATGCATGTCGAGTTTTTAATACTATGATTATTAATAATTCAATATTGTATGAATGCTATTTTTTAATTTTTATAGATTTAAAAATTAATGTGTTGGTTCATTTTTTATATGTTTCAACGAAGGATCGTCTCGGAGCTATTAGTTAACAGATTCAGGTTGAGCATTAAAAAGATAAGCTTAAAATTGATGCGAGTCAATGGAACCAGATAGCAAATTTCCCCAGAATCATAGAGGAAGTAGGAAGGGAGGGGCACAAGGCCCCATTGAAAGAGAGAGAGCACCACTCTGCGTCTGATGACTTTTTTGCATATTTTTGTTGGTTCCATTTGACCATCCAAGTATAACGTCCTTGACTCTGCTGGCAAAGGACAAGGATTATTCTGTAAAATTTATTGCAATACCATACATTTGCATTATTTTTTTTTTCTCTCAAAAAAACTCTTAACTTATCCCTAAAGAAATATTCATTTTTTCCAATTATTAATAAAAAGAATTTCTTGGCCCGTTTCTCTTCAATCCTGGATCATCATTTTTCTCAAGTAGAAAGCATTCGTCCCTTGAAAAAAATACGTTACACGACATTTTGAAATTAAAAACCATGCGAGCACATTAGCTATTAATGTTCATGGTTATTAAAAGTTAGGGTAGGAATATTTTGTTATTTTAATTATTTTTAATTAAAAAATACTTTTACGATTTACCTGCATTACTAAACACCAACTTAATGTCTAGGCTAGCTCCACTTTGATTTTCTCTTATATAATTTCATGCCCGTAGATTTGTAGCTCACTACCTGTTAATTGTACTTTACGGATCTTCTGTGGAATTATTTGTGTTTGTTTTTATTTGATTTTCCTTTTATTTTATATGGTTTTACTTCTTTTTTTTGTATATCTAAGAGAATTGTTGTATTTACCATTTGAATATTTTTTTGGGCATGTTTTGCTGTGGTGGCAATTTAGGGCAGAGCATTTTAATATGTGAGTGATGCTCTCTCTCCATCTTTGCTCTGATTTCTTCTAATAAAATATTTGAAGGATTTTTAGGTAGTGTTTGTTTGTTTTTTTGGGTCAAACCTTAGTTTTTGAAAAAAAATTCAAATTAAATATTTTTGGTATTTTTTTATCGTTTTGATGTGCCGATTATCAAATAATCAATTCAACTCAATAACATAAACTCTTAATTGAGATCCCAAGATATAATTTATATTATTTTCTAATACATCATCTCAAATGAAAGCTCTTTGAGTTTGAAACTTGCACAAATTCACACTATCTTGTGCTTGATTTTTATCAAATAAATAGGGATGATGAGATTCGAACTCATGACCGATTGATTGGTCATTAAGGTTCTGATACTATGTCAAAAAACTATCTTAACCCAATAACTTAAACTTTTAGATGAGATCTCAATATATGATTTATATTTTTCTCTAACACTAATATAAAAAATAAATAAATAAGTTATTTTAATATATATTTAAGTTAAAAATACTTAAAAAAATAATCTTTATCGCAATTCCATTCCCTAACTTCAGTGAGAGTTATTGAAATGGGATAGATGGTCTGCTTCTTTTTATTTAGCCAATGCCTTTTTCTTTGGGATTTATCTTATTTTTTTCACTCCTCATTTATTTTTCTTTTTACTGGTTCAGTTGGCTTTCAAAGATAATAATCTTCTCAATGCTCATAATTTTACTTCAGATCAATGGGAAAATCGGAGATTTTTCCAGGGGATAATTGGAATGCAGCTTTCAAAGATAAGTGTGGGTCTCGAAATTTTGTTGAGGATGAATGGGAAAATTGGCTTTCAAATTTGTTATATAATATTAGATTCCTTTGTACACTTTGGTTTTTGCCCGCTGTGTAGCAATTTATTAGCGTGTATACGTTGATTGTTCTCTATTTCTCTTCCACGATAATTATGATTCGCGGATCTCTTTGCGGATCTTCTGTAGGTCTGCCGATTTTTTTTTGCTTTGCCCTTTTTCTTATTTTGCCTTGCCTTTCTCACGCAATATGAAAAGAAGAGACGACAGGAAATGTAATGGAAGTCAATCTTTGCCGTTTCTGGTGCCAGTGGCAATGAAGTACATGACAGCAACCACTGAGTTATCCGAAAAAATCATCCGAGATGATCCCGAATTTTTTTAGTAAGTCAAAATATTTTAATTGGATATTGCTCTTGAGGACTTTTAAAGTACTGGCCGGGTATCTATGGTCCATCGACCATGAGTTTATGATTTATTTATTTTTATTTTATTTTTTATTATTATAAGTTTATGATCTAAGGGAACTACATTGCAAAGACTGGTTTGTGTTGGATGCCTTTGAATAACCGCCGGTTATTCTAGTTTAATCCGAAATGATGAAGTACACACGTGACCAATTTAAAAATTAAAATTAAGTGTTAATATATAGTGACTATTACATTCTGGGGAATTGTATATATAAATGATAATATTATATTTCTCTTTAAGAAACTATATTATTGTTTTTGGAGGCTGGCAGAATTAAGGAAGGCATTGAAAATTTTAGAAGGAAAGAAACATATGAAAATTAAGTATTTTTAATTATTTGAGAGGAGAAAATGAAAGGAAAGATATACACACACACACCACAACAATCCTCGCGTTGCACTGAAAATGGTGTGAAGAAGGTGTGTTTTTTCATCTTTTTTTTTTTTTTTGCCAATATATATTCAACAGATGTTAATTTATAAAAACCGAATATTTAAGGATTATTTCCAATTTATAGTAGAAATTCCTTCTCATCCTCATTAAGTATGTCATGCAAGATGCCACAGGGCAACTATATGTCAAAATCTTTTTTTAAAAAAAATTCATACAATTTTATGTCGAAGATTATAATTTAATAGTCAGACTTATTAGGTCTGCACAGGCATCTCATAATCTCAAAACCCACATGTGAATAATAGAATGCCGATTTCACATTTGTCTTCCTTTCACATTAATTATTTAATGTATGTGAGAGGACATGTATGGCTTAAAATTCATGGATTCGGTTTAGTCGGAACAAGTTATATTTTACTAGTTTGATTATACGTTCAATAATTATTTTTAATAAAAAAATATATATTTGCAAGTTTTGTAAAATATATATTTTAAAAAATTTAATTATAAGTCAAAAAAATCTATATATACATTCAACTAAATTAATCAAGAATTTTTTTTGTGTCAATAAATACAAAAAAAAAACACAAATTGTTAATGTGTCTATTCAACTCATGTCGTTGCAAGTCGAATAATTTTTTTAATATAAAATAATTAATATATAAGTATTATTAATGTATTTTTTTAATTGAGTAAAAAATATAACAATAAATTAAAAATTATACACTTAGGTATCATAAAAAGAATATCATGCATTAATAAAAAATTAAATGGATGCAACAGCAAACAAGATATGCATATATAGAACTCATTATCGTTACAGTACAAACCCTATGAAAAAAACAAAGTTCCAAGTTACAACAGCAAACTGGCAAGTCACAAACGATCTCTGAAGCTGCCATATATATATGACGCTGGTTATTGATCAAAACCGGAAATAAAGATACATAAACATCACTTCATAAGTTGCATCCTTTAAAGAAGACCACGCCTCCTGCAATATAATATATATACACATCAAAATAAACAGAAGTTTTGGAGCTCCATTTCTATCATTTGCATGAAATCTAT
>Ga0325402_1000796_pt1 | contig 23861 bp, 13 predicted proteins | sample PopdelMetagenome_22_FD_207212 | JGI IMG/M metagenome (GOLD analysis project Ga0325402, IMG submission 207212) | Populus deltoides microbial communities from Bellville, Georgia, United States - Xylem-PdKOR-R3 | ecosystem: Host-associated > Plants > Phyllosphere > Stem > Wood/Secondary xylem...
ATCTATAAATTAAAACAATAAGAACTTGACGATATATTCCTATTATGTGGTTTTTGTGAAACTCATTGGGAATGTCTTAATTACATCAAATTCTCCCATCATCCATTAACATAGCATCATGCTGGTAATGAATCATTTTCCACACACACACACATGCTTCATTTTAGTTTGGAGTAATATCCATGGGAGTTGTGTTGGATTTGTAAGAGTTGTCTTGGATAACAAATTAGTTCTTAAAATTCATGAGAGTAAGAATTATATCCAACATTTAGATTTTTGGTGTACCGAACAACGCGCAGATCAAAAGTTAACCCATTTATTTTTAATTAAAATGATATAATTCCAGATTAGCCAATCACATGGATCGACTCGCCGAGCCGGACTAAATTTTATAACTATAAAAATCACTCCTACTACATGCAGCTAATTTAATTTTAGAGATTGGTTAGAATTCAGTTCCATTCCCATTTTTCTTTTTATCCTTCATAAAAATTTAGAGGAGGATTTATAACAGCATTGCTGAACAAGGAATGTATCGTGTGTGTGTGGTTGGAGCCTTCATGGCATCCTAGTAATCATACATGCACCAACCATGAAGAAATAAATATTTTCACAGACACGAGTATTGCAGTATCCACTAGTGCAATTTCTGCGTTTTTCATTTTGGAAAGATTTTTATGGTCCCTGTTCTTCTTAGGACTTTGCTCCACCATTTTACATAATTCCTATTCTTTGTTGCTGCTGCTGCACATCAGAGTTGAGAAGCAGTGTCCATAGCTAAAAAAACACCTTTGGTCACCCACTCACTATAACTCTATAACAATAGTGGTTTAATTCGCAGTATCAGCTGGCAATGCATGTAAAATAATCATTCTAATCATCAGTGCTTGATCTGCTAGCTGCATAAAAATCTGTCCTTCAACTATTGAATCTCTTGCAGAAATAGCTGCATATGTATTGGGAAGCATGCACGACAAGTCTGCAACAGATATCATCAGTGTTTCATCTCTGCTAGCAGTGCCAGGCCAAATTAATTACTCCATCTTTAAATAACAAGAAAATGAAAAATATGCTTTATCCAGGCACTTGCTAATGATCGCTTTCATGCAGATATCAATTTACAATTACATGAAATATTTAATCATTAACATCAGAATCATGCTGATCTATTAAAAAACAGAGAAAAAACTGGAGCTGAATGAAATGATTTTGCATCGGAAGTTCTAACTTTTATCTTAACTACCGGAACTAGAAGCATTATTATTAAACATGTTCCAGCCAGGTGGGTCAGTATAGTCCGCTAATTCAAAACCTACCAAGTTTTATGTCAAATTGGATTAGAATTTGCCTAGTCCGATGAGTCAATCAAGTTGTAGTGATATCATCGAGTTTTATAACTTAGAGTAGAAGGTTTAAGTCAAAGTTCTTAAACCTAACCTAATTGATCAATATTCTAACCTAATACTCGATTGACTTGGATTCTACTCAAGTAAGTTTTATAATAAATAAAGAAAGTTAATCTGGTATCCAAAGCAGAACTAGGAATTTTGGTTTGGGGATCAAATTAGAAATAAAATCTTAGAGGGGCAAAATTTAAATTTTTTTATTTTTAAAGTTGAAAATATAAACCCATAGCCCGCTGAAAACTTTGGCTTTAACGAGAAAGGTTATAGCCAAATACAGCGGCACCAAGCTGTGGGTGATGTAGTATGAGATGATCAATTATATTTTTTTTCTGACTTGGATTGTTATGTAACTGCAAAGACAAACTTTGGCTTGAATTTACAGGCTTTGACGAGATAAAAAAGAAATGGTAAGCATCTAACTTTAATAAGGGAAATGGTAATTTTTTTCAGATCACCAAAACCATAAAACATCAATAGATTGACCATATCAAGTACAATTTGCAAGTAAATACAAATAGAAGTTCCAAGGAGAATGCACCTTGAAGAGATTTTTCGAAGTATTGAAACGGTAACTGAATTATATGCTCAACCACTAAATATTTAGAAGAAGGAGTTAGCAGGCGTTCCACTATGGTTCAGCTCCTGAGAGCAACTCTACACCCATAAATCACGTCCAGGTCTATGATTAAAAAAAAAAAAACACCACTAAACACATCTCATGGTCCCCCTACCACGATCAATGCGTTAGAAACATGTAATTATCCCCTCTAAATACTTGCTCAACACTTTTCCATATCCTTTGACTCCAACAGTTGTAAAGGACTTGCAAATGCCTCCATTCACATCATTATCTCAGTCTTTCACTATTCATTAAGATACTGATTAGGATTGAGATAATATAAAGTTCTTGTTAAAAAAAAAAACTAGCTAAGCATGCAATTATACAGGAGTAAGATTATCTTTTTCATAAAATATATTTACCATTAAAGGAATGATTGGGACAAAATAATCCGTTCATATTTTTTTGCTACAATATAAATATTTATTTACCTTTCAGGGCACAAAATTGTATCATTTAGATGGGGGATTCTTTTGTTTTTTTTTTTTAAAAAAAACTTGAATAATAAAATTACAGTTATGTCCTTAGGAGGGAAAAAATATATATATATTGAAGGGTTTCTCTGTCTTTTTATTAAATAGTGCAAATACAAAATTATCCTTGGGTTTTGAAAAAAAATAAAGTGCATATAGGGGTTTTTTTTTCATTTTAATATGGTTTTGTTGTAGATATCAGGTGAGACCAGGGGTAATTAAGTATTTTTATGTATATAAATTATTATTTATATTAACAAATGACTGACTTATGCTAGGCACGCGCCAACAAGTGGGTGTTGTGTGTGGCGGTAAAATAGCATTGAACGCCTCCTTCCAAGGCGACGTTCGATGCGCCTCGCCACCCTAAGCACGGTGGTGAGGCGCGTATGCGAGACGACATGCGGAGGAGCTCCAGTCAGGGGTTTTTCCCTCCCTCCCTCTTTCCCTTCTCTCCTCCTAGAAAACCATGCTGCTCATTGCAATAAAAAACAAGAAAGTTTTGCTATTTGTTTGTTAAGTTAAATTAGGTCCTTATTCTTTTTTTGTAATGTATTTGGCATTCAATCATTTATTGAGTTAATTTTTTTTTTCAATTTCATCCCTTCACAATTGATTTTTAAGTCAGATTTGGTTCTCATTCTTTTAATTGTAGTGTATTTGGTCTTAAATCATTTATCAAGTTTTTTTTTTCAAATTCCTTTTGCACTTGGTTTTTATATTAGATTTGGTTCTCATTCTTTTAATTTTGATGTATTTAGTCTTGAATCCTTTATTGAATTGATTTTGTCTTTGAATTTTATCCATTTATATTTTATTTTTATATCAAATATGGTCCTCATTTTTTTATTGTTATTTTTAGTTGTTCTTATCCTTTTCTAGATTAATTTTTTTTTCAATTTCATTCCTTATGATTTGATTTTATTTTATTTTTGTGTCAGATTTGGTTCTCTTTCTTTTTAAATCTATATTTTTTTTAAATCACTTTTTTAATTTATTTTTTCAAGTTTATCCTTAATTATTTTGGTTGGTTTATGAATTTTACATTGTTATTTTTTCAGGTTAGAATTTTATGTTGTGATCCGATCTCATGATACATGTTATAAAATTCTAAAGGTTGGATTGTGTTGGCTTTAGTCATTTCGTTGGAAATTAGTTTTCTTTGTTTTTTTTTTGTTTTGGATTCATTTGTTAATTTAATTTTTTTTTCAATTTTTCCCTTTAATTTAAGATTTTTGTTCGTCCTGTCAATTTTATTTTTTGAAATGAGGTTCTTATTCTCTTAATTGTTATTTTTTTATCCTTTAGTTTATTTTTTAATTTTATCATTCGACATTTCAATTATAGAGATTTGATTTTCTAAGTTTTTCCCATTGTTTATAAGCCCTACCCAAGAGTCAATCTAGTACAATGATCGGGTCACGGGTCGAGTGGGTTGATTTAAGTTAACCTAAGCCAACCAAATCCTTTTGTTTTATAAAAAAATCAAAATGATACCATTTTGAAAACAAAAAGGAAAATAGTCAATGTGTTTTGACCTTGTTTTGAATGGATTTTCCTCGGGCAAACCAAAACATGGGTCAACTCGAGTTTTTGACAGTCATACACCTGATCAATTCTCCCTCAATTTATTTTGAAGCTCGGCCCAATCTGAGTCAAACTGTCAGGTCAAGCCAAGTTTTAAAATAGTTACTTTCTATATGCGATGCTTCCAATTTAGTCAATACTTAGGGTTATAGGTTTGAAAAGTTTACACGAGCTGATATTGTTTTCTTTCCCGATTACATCCTTTGAAGTTGTTCATTTTAAAAATGGAGCTTCATTTATTCATGTGGCCTAGGTTTCTTTTGAAGTATTTTTTTAATCCTTTTTTTATTGTCTTTCAAAATCCAATTCTTTTTAAAATTATTATTTTTTTGTTTTTTTGTTGCTTTGCCTTCTATTTGATTATCTAGTTTGCATGATCCTACTCGCGGGTTTTGATAACCTCACTTGGTTTTGCTGGTGCTTTGTTTTATAATACCTTTTCATACCATTCTTTTTGTTCTTATCATCATTCATTTGAAATAATTTTTTTATTTACACTTTTTTTAAAAAAATATTATAAAAAGACTAAAGAAATGGTGTTTCAATGTAGCAATTACAACATTGTCCTATTTTTATACTACAATCAAAATGAGCTTGAGATCTTACATGTCTTTATTAACAGATATGATCTTCATTATATTTTATTACATATAAGCATTGACTTTTTGATTCACAGTTATGTTTTTTACTCGCTATAAAAAAATACATTAATAATACTCACACATTAATTCATTTGTGTTAGAAAAAAATTATACGACCTGTAGTTAGGCGAGTCTAATAGACACGTTAATATTTTTTTTGCATTTATTGGAAAAGATAATTCTTGATTTATTTAATTGAATGCATGTGTAGGCTTTTTTATTTCTAATTAGGATTTTTTTTTTTGTAAAAAATAAAATAATTTGAAAGCTTGTATATTTATTTTTTTTCTAAAAAATTATCCAACTTGTGGCGAAGTGTGGGTCAAATAACTAATATTATCCTAAATGAAATTAAATCTTTCAAGTTAGATAAATTGATCTCCCAACAAAGCAAAGGACCAAAAATGTTGAGTGGACCTTACATTTTGGACACATTGCTCGTCTTATAATTCATTCAAGATTAAATTAGCTTGATTTATCTATTATAGTCACTTTTTCTCTTTTCATTCAAGATTAAATTAGCTTAATTTATCTATTACCTACCTTACTAAAATAATTGTGATCAACCTAACTCCTTCACTATTCATATAAATAGTGAAGGAGCTGCCTTTATTTTTCTTCTTTTTGTCAAAAAAAAAACATCTTTCAATTTTTTTTTCTTTCGATTGAATCTTTTTTCTTTGATTTTATCATTCAATATTACATTGATTTTGAATTCGTCTTTATAATATGTTTCTATCTGGTTTCTATAAGGTTATCACAATTTCAAATAAACATCCCTGTTATTACCCATTTTTTGAGCCCCTCATAAACAAAAAAAATAAAAAGAGTAAAAGAGAAAATACAAAAACAAATAAAAATTTTTGGAAAAAAGTCAAAAAATATATATCAGTTGAGAAGAACATACTAGAACGCTCAGAAAATTACAAAGATTGGTTGAGGAGGATGAAAATATACAAAATTTGAAAATTCGACAGCATATTTTCAAGTAATGAAGACCCTATTGGCAAAGAAAATTTAATTTTGAGGAGGAAAATTTAAAATTATATTTTTAAGGACTCAATTAGATTTTGAAAGGTTTAATTGAATTTATTGAGGGTTTAATTGCAAAGAAAATTGATTCTTGAAGTTAATTTAAACTTTAATTGGAAGAAATTAAAGTCCGAGGGTCGTATTGTAAATTTTAAGAGTTAAATTGATAAAATCAGGGGTTTAAACGCTTAAATATTGAAGTTTGATGGGCGATTAGAGACTTGATTGAAGAAATCCAAAACCAAGGACCAACTTGTAAGAAGCGCGGGACTTCAGGGTTTGAAATCGTTGAAATTAGGGGCCAAATTAAAGAAAATTGAAAGTTTAATGGTCAACTGAGGGTCCAATTAAACAAATAAAAACCAAGGACTAAATTGTAAAAGATGCTCAAATTCAAGGTTGGCAATTGAGTTTGCTAGGGGTAAAATTGTATGAAATTACGAGTTCAGAAAGAACTTATGGGTGAAATTACAAGAAATTGGAAAAATATTAATGAAATTGAAGGTTTTTGAATCCCTAATTAAAAACCCTAATTTGTAAGTTTTAGCCTAGGCGACGTCGTTTGGTAGTGTATATCTTATTCTTCGATATTTTTGGCTGATCGAGTAGGAACTTTCAAGTGAATGAATGTGACATTTTCGACCACTTTTAAGGGTGTAACCATCATTATTCAACTGAGAAACACCCCGTCTACAACCTCATTTATATGAAATCAAACATTTACATTCCATTTTCTCCAATGATCTCAAAAACATCTTGTCAATGATTAGCCATCACTATATTTTTACATTCTATGTTGATCGGGTTGAAACTTTCAAACGAATAAATGTGGAGCTACAGACCTCCAAATTGAGCAAGATTGGATCCAATATAATTATATGCACCCTCTCTACCATGATCAGGTGCTCTCAAGTAACATTGACATCAGAGTTGCTTCGTTAAAGCCATAAAGTGACCAACCTAGTTAGTCTTAACTTAGACATCCATTTACACAAAACCACTCAACTAATTTGTGTGTTCACACCTAAGCAACTCTCAGAGAGTTCTTATCAAGGGTTTAAAACCATTCTTTCAAGATCAAAAGGCAAAAAACACTTCACCTTGGCCTCTAAGTTTGTTATAAAACTACCTAAATCTAAAATAATTGATCTTGTTGTAAAACCAGCTTAGTTTTTGTGTTTTAGAACCCTAACAAACTCATCTGGAAGCTCTCAAATCAGCTTATAAAAGGAAGGAATCATGAGCTCATGGAGAGGAAGAAAAGGAGGAAAAGAAAGGGGAGAAAATTTTTGGTTGAGGTTTAAGCAATCCAATCAAGTTCACAATCTCAAAGATTCAATTTGTTTTTGCTGGGTTTGGAGATAAGAAAAAAAGGAAGGCAACATTAGAAACCCATTCTTATTTGAAGATTTCAAGCTTGGAAGATATATCCTTGCAAACCTTAAAAATGGAGTCTATAAGACTTGCAGGATTAATTTTTATTGTTTAAATGCAATGTTTTGAATGTGTTGACATTTTGATTTCCTAATACGTTATGTTTACATTTGAGTTTGATTTAAAATTTATCAAAAGTGGCAGCATGTTTATGATGTTTTTCTAGTTTAGTTAATGCATGTTTCTGGGTTTATGAGAGTTATTTGGTTCATATTGAAGGTTTAGAAAGACATTTTAAATCCTAAATTGCCTGAATATATAGGTTGTTTTTGGCAAATGGAATTTCATGCATTTTTATAATGATTTGTTGTTGTTGTTTTTTTTTTTTTTTGTCTTTTGATTCAAGTGTGCTTGGTTTTGATAATATGTCTTGTTGAAACTAAGAAAATATGGTTTATAGGTCAAAAATGGCCATTCTGGGTTGTAGAGTTGGCTGGGTTTTCTAGGTTTAAAGCGGTGTTTTTCATGTTCTTGAGAAGAATATTTTCTTAATCCCTTGATTTGGACCTTTTTTGGTCATTTTCTTTACACATAAACCTTCTTTATGCATGATTAAGCAATAATATGGTGTTTATTGTCATCAACAACACGTTTTTATTGGTTTTTAATCTTAGGGTTTCGATTTTGAACCAAAACCCATTTTTTCAAAATTATGATGCTTGAGTTATCATCGAAGCAAAATAACACTGGATTTTTTATCCATGTATGATTGCGAATAAAACTTTGCTTTTTATTGTTTGAAATATAGTTTGGTTTGATGCTTATGTTATTAGGTTTAAGTTTGAATGTTCTTAGTGTTCTTCAATCTTTCTGTGTTTGATCTGTTTTTCTTGAGAAATTTTTGAGTTTTTATGTTTTTACTTATTTTGAATCTGTTTTAGGTTTTGGTCTTTATTTTGTTTTGTTTTGGGGTCAACCCAGCCAGGTCAGCCCATTTGGGTCAACATATTGGAGTCAACTTATTCGAGTCAACCCAATCAAGTCAAAATCGGGTCAGTCATTAGGCCCTGTTTGGTTTGCTATATTTTTTTTGTTAAGGTTTCTTTAGTTTAAGGGAGTGTTTGGCAAACACCCCTTATACTTGTTTTGGGTAGATTTATTTCAAGAAAATTTGGTTTTTTTGCTAAACATGGCTTTGCAAAAATATAAATAAATAAATAAATACAAAAATAGTAATAGTACATGAAAAAAATATTTTTTTGTGTGTGATCAAGTCTCTCAAAAATACAAAAATCATGTTTTTGCTTTATACACACACACACACACACATGTTGTGTTTTAGTATTTTTTACAAAATATATATTTGCATACATTTTGGATTTAAATCTAGTTTATTGAATCAATGAGAATTTGGTTATTATCTCAATGACCCCTGAAATTTTAATTCATGGAATTAATGATTAATATTCTGATATAAATGTTGGAGTTACAAGTAAGCTGATATTTAAATATCTGAAGTTGACTAGAAAATTTTAAGAATTATTTTAGATATTCACCAATTTTAATTAAAAATATTTTTTTATCACAATATACGAATTGTGGAAAGCTATTTTCACAAGAATTCATTTGAGCACACAAGCCCATAATAAATTTGAAATACCAAATTTATTTGCAAGAGTAAATCTTTATCTTGAACCATAGACAGACTACCAATTAGGAACCCATCAAAACCTTTAAACCATATTTAGACCACACAATGCAACTTCCCTTAGGCAAGGTGTGCTATGGGTGTTAATATCTTTTCTAGCCACAACCAGTCCCTTACCCTTGAAATTTATGTTATAACTAGTATACTCGGGTTTCCTAGCAACCCTAAACTAAACAACCAGGTGGCAACTCCCTGACTCCCCGACGTCGCTCGTCCACGTGTGATAGAATAGGGACTCCACTAGGAACAATATTGTTTGTAACAGTATTGGACTAAGCTTTATGTGTTTTATATAATTTATTTGTTTTGATGTGTTTAAATTTTTGCATTTGGCTTATCTCATTTTATTTATGATTTAACATATTTTCTCATGCCTATGCATATTTGTTGGATATGGATGAATATCTTCATGCATCACTAGTTTATTTATGATATATCTTTTCGTACTACACACACATGGAAACTTTAGGTTAGTTAGGGGAGTAGTGATTAATACTTAAAACTGCATTTTTATCAAGGTTTTATATCATCATTTTACACTTGAAGTATCAATAACTCCTTCACTAGAGCATGTTTTATAATAACATGTCTAATAATATAAGATACCTTTAATTTATGGTAAATGTTCATCTTAAATACAGGCCTATCACATAAATCAAAGGATTGATTGATGAGTTTAATTGCTGAAATTGAGAAGACAAAGAGAGGGCTAAGCTTAGAAAAGAGATGTTGGTTTAGTCCAAACTGAAACACCATTTGATTATTGGATCATATCTGTAGCTGTAAAACTTGGATTTAAGTCTGGTTTATATGTATGGAAAGCTAAGATATAGGCATAAAATTTCATGAAGAGTCTAAGATTTAAAAGTGTCATTTTCGAGTTAGCAACAACGGAGAAGTCGGAATCTGTCCTGCAGCTCAGACACTGTTCAACGTTCAGCCCATATCTCGAGTTCTAGAAGTTCAAATACCAGAAAGGGTTAATTTGATGAAGGTTAAATGTGTTGATCAAATATTCAATCTTGGATAAAAAAAAAAAAAAGAATTATAGATGGGTTGCTTGTAACACCCCATACTTTCATTACATTTATAATTATTTTTCCTATAATTTGGTACGTAAAAATACAAGTGATTTTTTATATATATAGTTCTCATATAAAAGTCTACCGAAATTTCCACTGAAATTTCGACAGAGTCTCCCCTATATCAGGAGGTGCCAAGTTATCGACATATACCCTGTTTACACTTCTAATATTTCACATCTCATAACTCAATCACGACCCAATCATCCCAGGTTTCAATCCCACAAACATCATCATCATCATCATCATCATCATCACAACCATAATATTTATAACATACATTGAACAACAAATATCATTATAGAGGAATAAATGAGATAAACACGCAAACATGAAACATGATTATATGGATTTCAGAGTTAAGTTCATCAAATCAAGTTTAAAACATCCATTATATAAATTAAGTTATATGACTATTTTAATATTTCAAAATACAAGGATATGCTCCCTAAAACTACATGACAAAAAGTGAACAAAAGCTAGGATCTACTCCTGTCGTGCACGCGATGGTCCTGAAACAAAATACATATTATTGAAACATGAATATCACAATAAGTATAGTAACACAAATATCCAACAATTTAAAACGCAAACATGTAATCATATTCTATTCAGTTCTCTGTTTTTTTGTTTTTCATTGGAACTTTCTCATTCAACTACTAAACTGTTTCACCTTCCATTTTCAACTTCCATTCAAGATTCCATAAGATCAACCATAACTATTTTTGCCTAACTTATTATCACTACCAATTTCACCGGTATCATCATCACCTCGTATGCGTCGATACTTAGCGATCCCCCTTACCCGGGATCCTAGCATACACTAAATGTATGTTAGTCCATACCGCATAGGCATCGATGCATGGTGGTCCCCTTACCCGGGATCCTAGCATACACTAAATGTAGGTTAGTCCATGCCCCATAGGCATCGATGCATGGTGATCCCCTTACCCGGGATCCTAGCATACATTAAATGTATGCTAGTCCATATATGGTGATCCCCTTACCCGGGATCCTAACATACACTAACTGTATGCTAGTCCATGCCAATTTCATTCATTAATATTGTCATTCTTTGTCCGACCATAGTTATCATTATAAATTTTCATTTCGAACATGGCTCGTTTCTTTTCAAAGCTAAGATATAATATCACATATTTCCCGAAAGGAAAGGACCCAAAATTTTCACCCTTTAACGCGTCTAAATAGTCGCTTTAGTGACTTTTCGAATCTGCCAGTAGAGGTTGTATTCCGACCTCTCCTCAGAGTTTTGACTATATCTGGAGTTCTAGGACTCCGTTTCAAGCAAGGTTGGTCTCGTCGGAAAGTTAAGACACGGGGATACAAGTCCCATGAAAGGAAGAGAACCCAGTTCTGCCCTCAAAACACTCAAAATTATTCGTCAACAAAATAGACCTATTGCCCTATAGGGTCTGTCATGACCCAGTCTCGGTTGGTGACCCATAGTTAGAGTTTTATAGCTCCAAATTGAGCAAGACCAGTTTTCTTAGTTAGTCAACATCCAAAACTACAATTGTTATGAAGGAACCTAATCCTAATTCCCTCATCCTCCTACTTGAATTCTCTCTACAAGTCAGGAGACGAATCTGACCAAATTCATCAACCTTTCCATTTACACACAACATCCACAATTCAACCTTTTCTCTTTATCTCGACCTCTATTCATATCACATACCATATAAGAGTGTCAAAAATATCTTTTTGTTAAGAGCCAATTTATCCTAACTAATTGATCTATACCGTTGTACGCAAGGTACTCTTATTCATTCTAATAATATCATCACAAGTTTGATACATATTAATGTACGCAAGGCACTCATATCCATTCCAATTATATCATAACTAGTTGATACACATCAATGTATGCAAAGGTACTCATATTCATTCCAATGTTTATCAAAGCAATAAAACAATAAATTTTAAAATTTATCAATGAGTTTACACAAATTGAAAAGACAAGGTGCGATGCACCTACCTATTTCCCCAACCGATCGAGTCCTTTTAACTATTGACGACCCTGCTCCATACATCTTTTCTGTTTAAGAATCAAGAGATACAATTAGTACCCTCTTCTAATTTTATCACAATGTGTGTTCTCATACTATTGCAATCTCATTCATATGAATTCATCACCATGTTTTAATTCATTTTCCGATTATTTCCTTCAACTACCTCATTACACTTTCTAGATTAGTTTTCACTCGAGAACACTATTTACCATTTAATTCGTAAGTAAAGTTATAGAATTCAGTTTTAAGTGTGGTTTGGCTCATTGGAAAGATAAGACACGGTCCTACAACTGTACTGAAGGATCAGAAGACCAATTTTGCCCTTAACACCCCCAAAATTATATGTTATAGTACTCAACAAAATCTATCAAATACAAGACAGTTTCGACCCCTTTTTCATTTTTTGTCCATATCTAAAGTTCTATAACTCCAAATTATACGAGGTTAGGTTTGTTGAAAAGATAACATTCATACCTACAACTTTTGTGAAGAACTCAATCTGGAATTTATCATTTTGGTTCCCTAACCACAGTCGAAAGGTAGGTGATAAAACTGTTAAGTCCCAATACATAGATTGAGACAACCAATATCTCCCTTTTCCTACTATCAATAATATTGCCAAACATGCCTAAGGAATGACATTAAGGATTTTCTTCAATCTAAATCATAATTAGCATGCTTTTGATGGTTAAACACAAATCAAGCCATCACACTTTCCATTCATTTCATTTTTGCTAACCTAACTTAAAAACAATGTTTCAGTAAGGTTCTCGTTTCTCTTAACTCAATCATAATGAATACAATCCAAACGGTGAAGTTAACTACCATTATGTCATGCAATACATACAAAAAAATCATAGAATTGTAATGGATAGATCTTTCTAGATCTAAACAAAACCAAACAGACCTGAAAATTAACAATATACTGTTCTACGATGAATACCTCCTTGTCGAAGTCTCGAATCCAGATCTCCACTGTTCATAATGAAGAGCTCACCAATATAACTAACATATCCAAATTTGAGCAGGATCCAACGGTGGACAATGGGAGAAACGGTCAGTGACCTTGACTGACCTGCAGGCACGTTTTCCTTGAAATGTGGCGAGGGCTATATCTCTCACACCAAACCAGAAAATTCAGATCCCAGCAGTCAGATGTTAGAGGGTGGTGAGAACTATAATATACCAAGAACCAGACCAATCCAACGATGCAATATAGAGATATGACCGTTTTAGTGTCTGCTCTCAAGATACACTCTCTCACTGTCTCCCTTTTTTTTTCTTTCATTCAACCATCCTCTCTTTTTTTTGCATAATTTTGCTATTTATATAGCAAATCTATCCATATTTACTAAAACATCCTTATATCAAGTTCGGGTATCTATTTGTTCAACCAAATGTCTTTTCTCGGTCCGCTTTGAAAATACTATGCAAAAAAAATCTCTCTCTAAAATTTCTTTTCTAATAATTCAATACCATTCCAGTTTATTTTATTTTAACTAGCTCAACTCATTCTCAGCTCTGAATTATCAATAATTTTATTAATATCATAAAATTTGATCGGGAGTTTTACAATTTATCACCATTTCTATTTTATTTCTCATTATTCAATTCATCATGGTGAAGTCTTTTGTTGGGGTTTTACAGAGTTTCCACCAAGTCATATGCATATCTAAATTATAAATTTTCAGGGTTTCACGCTAGGGGTATTTTATCATTTGTATATAAACCCCTAACTTTCTATTATTTGAACATTGATCCCTCTTGGTCTTATAGTCTAAAAAAAAATTATAACCAGGGGTTTACATTGCTGGTATGAGAAGAGAGACAAGAATGGCAGGAATTTAGGGAACATAGACCGATGAGGAAGAGTTGTTCATCCCTCTCATTAGGGTTTCATTCCCAAAGGCTGCATATGTAATGCAACCTGATAAAAGACTAGAAAGCCTTGGTCAGGAACTCTCAGCTATGAATATAAACACCTTAGAGAAGGATAAGGTCAAAGAAGATGATGAGAAGACAGATTCCGAAAAGGAAGATGAAGTGTTGTCGCAGCTAACCGTCTACACTTTGGAACTTTAACAAGACCTTCATGCGAAAGATGGCTAAGCGAAAAAAGTTTCAAAATTGGGTGACCCATGAAGCTTCATTGGTTTTTAAAATGTAATTTAGCATTGTTATTCTTAAAATGCCTTTGTTATTGTTTGCTTTGTTTTCCTAGTTAACATTTAAGGCTCATAATGTCAACTAGATTTTGCCTTTGTTGTAGAGTCTACCTTTTCTAAATAATGAGATCATGTATTTTCCAATTTGTTTTTTTCATTTATATTATTTCACTCGCATATTTACACTAAACACTTCTTGTTTTCAGGAAACCTGAAAACGGATCTTCCATAACACCACATACACCTTACATCAAGAATGAATGGTCAAACCATAACAAATATGTAGTAGCTATGGAAGAAGAAGAGGGGGGTGGAAATAATATCAAGGAATTCATAAAATTAATGGAGCAATGTGAATAGACTTAGAATCCCGCTACGGAAGAACTTGAAACCATAAATATAGGTGATGATCAATTTAAGAATGAACTAAAAATAAGAGCCTCGATTACTCCCGAAGATATAGCAGAAAAGTTGTTTTTACCCTATTACAAGAATATACAAATGTTTTTGTTGATCCTACGAGGATATGCCTGGTTTGGATATGGATATTGTAGTACACAGAATACCACTGGTAGAAGGATGCAAACTATTCCAATAAAAGTTGAGAAGACCTTATCCTAACATCCTGATCAAAGTCAAGATAGAGATTGAAAAACAATGGGATGTTGGTTTCTTAGAAATAGTTAAATATCCATAATGAAAATCTAACATAGTTGTCGTACCAAAGGATTAGGGGAATATCAAAGTTTGTATGGATTTTAGGGATTTGAACAAGGCTAGCCCTAAAGATGACTTTTCTTTACCACATATAAATGTTTTGGTCGACAATGTTGCATGCAGTTCCACGTGTTCCTTCATGGATGGCTTCTGGCTTCAAAAGATAATGAAAAAACAATTTTTATCATGCCTTGGAGGATATTCTACTACAAGGTGATGTCATTCGGGCTGAAGAATGCAGAGGGCCATGATGACTTTATTTCATGATATGATGCACAAGAAAATCGAGGTGTATGTAAATGATATGATTGTCAAGTCCAAGAAAAGAGAGAGTCATGTCCAGATTTTAAGGAAGTTGTTTAAGAGATTAAGGAAGTACAAATTGAGGCTTAACCCTACAAAATGTTCATTTAGAGTTAAGTCCAGAAATTGTTAGGATTCATGGTGAGTGACAGAGGGGTAGAGGTGAATCCTAATAAAGTGAAGGTCATTCAATGTCATCTCCTAAAACAGAGAAGGAGGTGAGAGGATTCTTAGGCAGGTTGAACTATATTGCTTGGTTCATATCCTAGCTAACAATAACATGTGAGCCTATCTTCTAGGTATTGAGAAGAAAGAATCCTAGAACTTGGATTAAGGAGTGTGAAGAAGCCTTCAATAAAATCAAGCAGTATTTACAAAACTTACATCTACTTGTTCCTCTAGTATCAGGAAGACCTTTGATACTATATCTGACATTAACTAAAACAACTATGAGATATATATCAGGTCAGCATGATGAAACCAGAAAGAAAAAAAAGTCATTTATTACCTAAGTAAGAAGTTCACATAATGTGAGTCTAGATACACGGTAATAAAAAAAAAGTTATGTTATGTGTTGATATGGGTGACAAAAAGATTATGACATTATATGGTGTATCATACTACATGGTTGATTTTAAAGGTATACCCTTGAGATATATCTTTGACAAGCCTTATCTATCAAGTTGAATTGCAAGATGACAAGTTTTGTTAGCACAATACGACATAGTGCATATGGTGAGAAAGGTTGTGAAAGGAATTTCAATTACTGACCATCTAGCTGATAATGCCATTGAAGATTATGAGCTATTGGATTTAGATTTTCCTAATTAAAACATATTATTAATTGAGAAAGAAGAAAAAAAAGACAGATTGATGGACCATGTATTTCGATAAGGTAGTAAATACATATAGAAATGAAGTTGGCGCAGTAATAATCTCTCATGATAAGAAGCAGTACCTAGTTTCCGTTAAACTACAATTTAAATGCACCAATACTATAGCTGAGTGTGAGACTTGCATCTTTGGTTTAAAATCTGCATTGGAGCTTAAAATCAGAAAGATGGATGTATATGATGATTCAATGCTGATTATTTATTAAGTGAAAGGGGAATGACAAACCAAGAAAGAAAAGCTGAGACCCTATCAAAAATGTCAATCCAAACTAGTACACGAGTTTGAAGAGATAGAGTTCTCACCCATCTAAGAAGAGAAGGGAACCATTTTGCTTATACTTTAGCCACGCTAGCTGCCATGGCTAAAATTGAATTTGGATGTAAGGTACAACCGGTACACATTGATATCAGAAATTTCTCAACTCACTATTGCTTAGTTGAAGAAGAGATAGATGGAAACCCTTAGTACTACGATATCAAAAATTTTGTGCAGAACCAGGAATATCTTGTGGGAGCCTCCAAGGCCGATAGGAAAACCTTGAGAAGATTGGCTATGAATTTCTACTTAGACAGAGAAGTTTTGTATAAAAAATCATTCAACAGAGCTTTACTAAGGTGATTGAATGAGGTTGACACGAGAAAAGCATTTCAAGAAGTCTATGAAAAGATTTGCTCAACTCATGCTAGTGGGCATATGATGGCAGAGAAAATACAAAAGGGCTGGTTATTTTTGGATGATATTAGAAAGAGACTGCATCAACTATGTCAAGAAATGTCATAAGTTCCATGTATATAGTGATAAGATCAAAATACCTCCAACTCCTTTATTTAATTTAACATCTCCATGGACATTTGCAATGTGGAGAATTGATGTGATTAGGTTTGTTAACCCAAAAGCCAGCAATGAGTAGAGATTCATCCTCGTGGCTCTTGACTACTTTATAAAATAGATAGAAGCCAATTTGTATGCTCATATAACACAAAAAACGATGAAAAAGTTTATAGAAAAGGACTTGATCTACCGATATGGTCCATATAGTGATTGACAATGCTCAGAACTTCAATGACAAGATAATAGTAGAGCTTTATGCTAAGTGGAAAATCAAGCATTTCAATTACTAATCATACAGGCCAAAGATGAACAGCGCTGCAGAAGCTGCGAATAATAATGATAAGAAGATTATTCAGAAAATGGTAATTACTTACAAATATTGGTATAAGATGTTGTAATTTGCTCTCCACGCATATCGCACTGCAGTTAGAATTTTAATGGGAGCTAACCCATATTCTTTGGTATATGAAATAAAAACGATGATGCCTTTAGAAGTAGAAATCCCCTCGTTAAGAGTATTGATAAATTCTAAGCTAAAAGAAGCCGAATGGGCCAAAATGAGATATAAACAGCTAAACTTGATCAGTGAGATGAGGATAGTTATGATTTGTCATCACCAACTTTACTAGAAAAGGATGGCCAAAGCATATGATAAGAAGGTTAGACTTTTAATGTAGTGAAGAAGGCTTTCTCATGAGGTGTTTTAAGGTTGTCTAAAATAGATGGAGAAAATCTAGTTAGACCTGTGAATTATGATTTTGTAGAAAGATATTATATATAATTTGTTCATTTCCTCTCAAATCAATAAAAGTAAAGTTTGGCCATGAATTCTTTGTGTAAAGAACCTTTTTTTTTTTTGTTTTTTTAATTGCATGATCTCACAATATTTGGAATCCTTTTCCTAAAAGAAAGATCTTGAAAGAACTAGCTTTATGCATAAGTACGAGAAATGGATCATAAAAATGCTCAAGATAAGTTTTTAAGAAATTCTTGATTAAGAGGTGACCAAACCAAACAAACCAAAGCCAACTATGAGATAAAACCCTATCTCTAAATAACATTTTGAATTGCATGGATAAATGGTTGTTAGTCACTCTATAATCACCCACAAGTTCTTTCAGGATAAGAATGAGGTTTACAATACTAGTGATGTATGTTTGAAATGAGGAAAGGTCATCTTATCTATCCCTTCACTTTCTAAAAATATATCCAATGTTGTCTCCATTTAAACCTAGATAAGTTTTGTTTTCACAAAAATCCTAACTAGGATCACACCTTATACTGGGGGGGAAAATGGTAATAAACTGCTGAAATGCATACATAGATCTATGAAAGTCAGAACCTAACACTAGAGGGCATCATCATAAAAGTGGAAGACAAGAAAGAGGAAACAAAACATATATAAAAAGAAAAGGAAGGAAAAAAAAGTAAAGGAAAGGAAAAAAGAGAGGAAAATGATGGTTTGATGACACTCTAAGACTGAGGTAAAGATCCTGAAGTAAGACTCTTCATTAAGAAAGAGAGTATATCTGAACGAAGTCTATAAGATGATTTCACAATGAAAAAGAGGTTGAAGAAAAGTGATCTTAAGTCTTTAAGCCCTCAAAAACCTTTTGAGCCTAAAAAACATCCATTTCTTTCATAGCCCATAATTATAACCTACATTACATGTCTTCAGAAGTCCTTTCTAATCAAGCGCACACAACCTGGGTTTTTAAATGTTGATCTTACTATTCGCACGAAGGGATAAATAAGTAGCCACCCACTTTTATCCATGCAAGAAAAATATAAATTCTAGCATGAGGCAAACCTTTTATTCTACACAGATTTCTTCAAGTAAATACTTGAAATATGTTTTTTTTAAAAAAAACTGAAGCAAAAGGTCATCTTTGGTAAAAGCCTGACCTAAAAATGGCCCACATTCTAAAATCTAATAAAACCCTTAGGGGAATTGCTTAAAGAACTTTTTTGATACATACATTGAAAATCTTAGTTCTCATGAATAGAACTACGTCTTTAAAATATTTTCTTATTGAAAAAGATTTTTGTGCTAAAACAAAACCAAAAATTCTTTAAAATAAAAAGGCAAAATTAAAGCATTGACAAAAGCATTATAAAAAGCAATGTCAAAACATATATTTAGTGGAGTAAGAAAGGGGCCCATAAGAAACAAAAGTCGGAGACTTCTTCCTAAGAATGTGATGGGTAAAAAAGACAGCACAAGAAACGGATCTAACTCAAGCATAGAATTTCTAACATATGAACGAGCTCACACCAGAAAAGGAGTTTATAGGAAACCAAAGAAAGGGTGAGATCTATGTTTCCAAACCCGGTAAAAATGAAAATTTAACCCCCTAACATTGCACAAGTTTTATTTTACATAAAAATTATTGAAATCAAACTTACACGAGTTAAAAGACTGAAAAAGAAAGAGTCTTTGGAAAGCTCTAGTTCAAGGGGATCATTGAGATTCAGGGTTTCAGTTCATCTGAGCTAAAAAAAGACAAAATTTTGGTTATGGTTAAAGAGGATTGCTAGATTAAGATCTCAGGTTGACCGACTATTGGTTTTGATTAAAAAAATTACCAAATTGAGATTTCAGGTTAGCCGAATAGTTTTTCAGTTTTTGGTTCTGGTTAAAGGGAATCATTAGATTGGGATCTTAGGTTGACCCAGTTGAAGATAAAGACCAAGATTATGGTTAAAAGGGGTCTCTAGATTAAGATTTCAGGTTAATTGAGCTAAAGACAACATTTTGGTTCTAGTTAAAAGGAATTGCAGAATTGGTATTTCAAGTTGACCGAGCTAAAAAGAAAGACCAAGGTTCTAGTTAAAAGGGGTCACTAGATTAAGATTTCAGGTTAACCGAGTTGAAGGCAACATTTTAGTTATGGTTAAAGGGAATTAACAGATTGAGATTTCAAGTTGACAGAGCTAAAAATAAAGACCAAGGTTCTTGGTAAAAGGGGTCTCTAGATTGAGATTTCAGGTTATCCGAGTTAAAGACAACATATTGGTTTTGGTTAAGGGAATCACTGGATTAGAATTTTAGGTTAATCGAGATGAAGACCAAGGTTTTTGTTAAAAGGGGTCTCTAGATTGAGATTTCAGGTTAACTGAGTTGAAGATAACATTTTGATTCTGGTTAAAGGAAATTACCAAATTAGGATTTCATGTTGACTGAGCTAAAGACAAAGACCAAGGTTTTGGTTCTAGTTAAAGGGAAATTAGGTTTTCAAGTTGATTGAGCTAAAGACAAAGACCAAGGTTCTAGTTAAATGAGTTCTCTAGATTGATATTTCAGGTTAACTAAGTTGAAGGCAATATTTTGGTTCTAGTTAAAGGGAATCGCCAGATTAGGATTTCAAGTTGATCGAGCTGAAGATAAAGACCAAAATTCTGGTTAAAATGGGTTTCTAAATTGAGATTTTAGGTTGACCGAGCTGAAGGCAACATTTTGGTTCTCGTTAAAGGGAATCGCTGGATTTTAAGTTGACCGAGCTTTGCATAGTTTGATCATAATTCTGGTTAGAGGGGATTGTTATGAAAATAGAGTTTCAGGTCAACCGAACTAGAAGCTTTGAGAGGATTAGTTTTGGAAGAACATTTTGTTAGTTTTTAAAAACTTACTACACAAAGTACTTAACAAGTCTTTCCTCCGTAAATATTGTAAAGAGAAGGCATTTGTTGTTATCTATTTTTTGAGCCCCACATAAACAAAAAGAATTCAAAAAAAAGTGAAAAAATAAAAAAAATCAAAATATGTTGGAAGAAAGTAAAAAAAAAACAACATATCAACTAAGAAGAACACACCAGAACGCTAAGGGAATCACCAAAGACTGGTTGAAGAGGATCAAAATATATAAAATTTAAAAATTTGACACCATATTTTGAACCAATAAAGACTCTATTAGCAAAGAAAATTCAATTTTAATAAGGAAAATTCTAAATTGTGTGTTTAAGAACTTAATTAGAATTTTTCAAGGTTTAGTTGAATTTATTGAGAGCTTAATTGCAAGGAAAATTGATTATCGAAGTCAATTTAGGCTTTAATTGGAAGAAATTAAAGTGTAGGGGTCGAATTACAAATTTTAAGAGTTAATTTGGTCAAATTAGGGGCTTAAATGCATAAATATTGTAGTTTGATGGGCGATTAGGGACTTGATTGAAAAAATCCAAAACCAAGGACCAACATGTAAGAAGCGTGAGACTTCAGGGTTTGAAATTGTTGAAATCAGTGGCCAAATTGAAAAAAATAAAAGTTTGATGGTCAATTAGGGGTCCAATTGAACAAATTAAAAACCAAGGATCAAATTGTAAAAGACGCTCAAATTCGGGGCTGGTAATTGAGTTTGGTAGGGTGAAATTGCATGAAATTAGGAATTTAAGGGGAACTTACAAGTGAAATTAAAAGAAACTGGAAGAATAGGGATTAAATTGAAGTTTGTCAAATCCCAAATTAAAAACCCTAATTTGTAGGGTTTAGCCTAGGCAACATTGTTCGACTACTATAAATCTTCTTCTTCGGCAGTTTTGGCTGATCTAGTAGGCACTTTTAAGTGAATGAAAGTGTCATTTTTTACCACTTCTAAGGTTGTAACCACCATTATTCACTGAGAAACACCCATTTTACAAATTCATTCCCATGAAATCAAACATTTACATCCCATTTTCTTTAATGATCTCAACAACATCTTATCTACAATAAGTCATTATTGCATTTTCAGATTCTATACTGATCAGGTTGACCCTTTCAAACGAATGAATTTAGAGCTACATATCTCCAAATTGAGCAAGATTGGATCCAACATAATGGTATACACCCTCTTTACTATGATTAAGTGGTCTCAGGCAATGTCGATTTCGGAGTTGCTCCAACAAAGCCATAAAGTGGCCAACCCATTCAGCTTTAACTAAGACACCCATTTGCACAAAACCACCCGGTTCTTTTGTGTGTTCACATTTAAAAAATTCCTAGAAGGTTCTTATCAAGGGTTTAAAACCCTTCTCTCAAGATCAAAAGGCCAAAAACACTTTACCTTGGCCTCCAAGTTTGTTACAAAACAACCTAAATCCAAAACTATTGATCTTGTGATAAAACCAGCCTAGTTTTTGTTTGTTAGAACCCTAAAAAACTCATATAGAAGCTCTCAAATCATCCTATAAAAGGAGGGAATCATCAGCTCATGGAGAGGAAGAAATGAAGTAAAAACAAGAGGAAAACAATTTTGATTGAGGTTTAAGTAATCCAATCAAGTTTATGATATCAAGGATTCAGTTTGTTTTTGCTAGGTTTGGAGATAAGAAAAAAGGAACGCAGAATTGGAAATCTATTCTTATTTGAAGATTTTAAGCTTGGTAGGTATATCCTTGCAAACCTTGAAAGTGGAGTTGATAAGGCCTATTGGATTAATTTTCATTGTTTAAATGCAATGTCTTGAATGTGTTGGCATGTTGATGATTGCCTTAATACGTTATATTTACATTTGAGTTTGATTTGAAATTTGCCAAATGTGGCAGCAAGGTTATGATGTTCTTCTGGTTTAGTTAATGCATGTTTTTGGGTTTCTAAGTGTTTTTTTTGTTCTTATTGAAGGTTTAGAAAGATATTTTGAATTCTAAATTACCTAAATATGTAGGTTCCTTTTGGAAAATAGAATTTGATGTATTTTTATGATGATTTTTTTTTTTGTCTTTTGATTCAAGTACGCCTGGTTTTGATAATGTGTCTTATTAGAGCTAAGAAAACTTGTTTTAGAGGTTAAAAATAGTCATTATGGGTTTGGACAGTTGGCTGGTTTTCTGGGTTTAAGGCAGTGTTTTTAGAAAAAACATTTCTTTAGCCCCTTGATTTGGACCATTTTTTGTCCATTTATGTACACATAAACCTTCTTTATGCATAATTTTGGTTTTGAACCGAAACCCATTTTTTCAAAATCATGATTTTGAGTGATCATCGAACCAAACTAACTCTTGATTCTTGATCCATATATGATTACAAATATGATTGCGAATAAAACTTTTTGTTTGAAATCCAGTCGGGTCATCCTATTCGAGTCAACCCAATCAAGTTAAAACTAGGTCAATCATTAGGCCTTGTTTGGTTTACAACATTTTTTTGTTAAGGTTTCTTTGGTTTCAAAGTGTGTTTTGCAAACACATTTTAGCCTTCTTTTGGATAGTTTTATTTCAAGAAAATTTGGTTATTTTGCCAAATATAGCTTTACAAAAATACAAACAAATAAATAAATATAAAAATGGTAATAGTATATAAAAAAAATGTTTTTTCTTTGCGTGTTACACACGGCCAAGTCTCTCAAAAATACAAAAATCATGTTTTGGCTTATTTATATATACATGTTGTGTTTTAGCATTTTTTACAAAATATATATTTGCATGTATTTTGGATTTAATAATTAGTTTATTGACTTCATGATAATTTAACCAATATTCCAATAACCCCTAAAATTTTAATTCATGAAATTAATGGTCAATATCATGGTATAAATATTGGACCTACAAGTAGGCTAATATTTAAATATCAAGAGTTGACCATAAAATTCTTAGAATTATTTTAGATATTCATCAATTTTAATTTGAAATATTTTTTATCACAATATATAAATTGTGAAAAATAATTTTCATAAGAATTCATTTGAGCACTCAAGCCAATAATAAACTCTAAATACTAGAGTTATTCATAAGAGTAAATCTTTTTCCTGAGCCATGACATACTATCGATTAGAAACCCATCAAAATATTTAAACCACATTTAGATCACATAATGTAGCTTATATCAGGAAGGTGTGCAAGGGATGGTAATACATTTCATAACCACAATCAGTCTCTTACTCTTGAAATTTCTGATAAGATTGGTATACTCGGAATTCCTAACAACCCTAAACCAAACAACCAGGTAGCGACTCCCTAATCCCTAACGCTACGCTTTCACGTGCGACAATCCTGATATTTGATTGGTGCTTAATTCTAGAAGTGATT
>Ga0325402_1000797_pt1 | contig 23828 bp, 8 predicted proteins | sample PopdelMetagenome_22_FD_207212 | JGI IMG/M metagenome (GOLD analysis project Ga0325402, IMG submission 207212) | Populus deltoides microbial communities from Bellville, Georgia, United States - Xylem-PdKOR-R3 | ecosystem: Host-associated > Plants > Phyllosphere > Stem > Wood/Secondary xylem...
TAGACTGGCAATCTCAAAACTTGTTTGAAAGAAAAAGATACAAGTCGTCCTTTTTTTGTGATTTAAGATTGTCAAGCTTCTAGCATATGCACCTGGTCTAGGTTATAGTAGTTTGTCACCCTTAGCAAATTTGAGAATCCACCTCTCATGTTCATGTTAAAATATTTGTATGTTTCAGGAGCCGTGAATGGGAGCCTGGAAGTAATGGAAATTGCTATAGTGAGAAGATGCCAATTGATTGGGAGGGGTACTGGGGAAGTGGTTCTGATATGCCTACAATGCGCATGGTGGAAAAGGTTCTTGGCAGATTGGGATCAAAGGTTTCAGTTCTCAATATTACACAGCTTTCAGAGTATCGTAAAGATGGCCACCCTTCAATCTATCGAAAATTCTGGGAGACATTGAGCCCTGAACAATTATCGAACCCAAAATCTTACTCTGATTGTATACATTGGTGCTTGCCTGGTGTGCCTGATGTCTGGAACGAATTACTATTCCATTTGTTGTAAAAGCAAATGTAACTGTCCGCATTGCAAGTCATTTTCTGTAGCAATTGGAAGAGAATCACTGTAGCGATATGTATTTTGGAAAGGAAATTGCAAAAATGCTTGCCAAGGACGTCATTCATTAAAAGAAAAGCTGTGCAAGCTTACATATTTTGTAATTTTAGATAAAGGTTAATCAATTTAGCTCACATGATTAAAGATAAGTTTTGGTGGATGTAATCCCATTATTCAGATCATATAATCCTAATTTCTTTTGGATTTTCTGCATAAAATTTCGTGGATCGTTTCTGAAAGCACAATTTGCAACTTTCCGAAGAAAATGTACTTTTTGAATAAAGGATGGGATGGTCAAGTTGATGCTGAAGGAGGAACTGCATGCCCAAGAATATGAAGCTGCCTTCAATCTGAAGTTAAAAGCTAAAAGCACAAAACACATCTGATACAGGGATGCCCAACGACAGTATTCAAGAACAATGGCATCTAAGAATATGGAGCCACTTGCATGCAGAAGTTGATAGCACAAGAAGCACATTTCATTCAAAGGATGATCATGTCTATCAGTTCAACAAAATTGGCACCAGAGCTGCCTGCCTTCATAGGATAGGCTAATTAGAACATCCTATTGATAATCCTAGAACTGTTTACACATTTGATGTTTTTACAAGTACTATATGCTATTCCTTTCTTTTGTGGCCTCTACATTGATTTTTATACGAGCAGGCTGCAGGAGAAGCTGAGCTGTACCATCCCATCCCAGTCTTGCCCAAATCCAAAAACCATCTTGATTTCCTAGTTCCTACTGTCTTATCTTTCTCAAAATGAACTTGAAAGCTAGAGTGAAAGGATGAGGTTGACATCATTTCCTCCATGGCACTCTTGAATTCGTGAGCTGGTGCTCAGTGGAAATGCTCCATATTCTGAATCCAAATGATTGTTGCAGGTGCAGTAATTGTGATCTTCTGGCGGGGCATCATAGGAGCTTGCAACATTAGCTTCATGATAAGGTTTATGAAGAACCTGTCCAAAAGAAGAAATGGAATGAAGAAAATGTACTAGAGCAAAAACATATCAGAACTAAAGATTAGAGAAGATCTGCTCCTTTAGCACCTGAGGAGCACAGCAAATAAAAACCAAGTAAACCAAAGCCAAACTAGAAAAACAAAAGCTTCCCATGGACAAGAAAATGCACTCGACAAGCACAGAATAAGATTCAGAAAATTTTGTGGCCTGGGAAAACTAAATAAAGGAACAGAGCATAACATTTAATGAAATCAAAGCAGTTCAAGGAGAAGAAGCTCAGGAACCAAGTAAAAGGAGAGTAAGAAGCTAAAACAGACATTGCTTGAAGAGGCAAAACAGGAAAGCAGCGGTATTTGACGAAACAAGAAACTCAGCAGCAACAAATAGCATCATTCCAAAACAAAAATATGTAAACTGGAAGAATTTCCTAAGCAGTTCAGATTGATTAGATTATAGGTATGAAAGAAAAGGTTCACCATCCTACAAATGGTGCCATCCTCCTCAACGTGCCATCCTGCTTCCTCACAGAGAGCCTTGAGCAGGTCATTGCTGTCTGCATGTTTTGGAAGCTTGTAGTTTCCATGCTTTCGAAGACCTTCAAAAATTTTCTTAGCCACTGCTCGCCTTCGACGCTCCCTCTGCTGGTTCGTTTGCCGTTCCCTATCAGAAGGATAGCGAAATTTGGTGACAATGCGGCCATCTTTTGTAGCTCTATGTACTGTCCAAGGTCCCCTGCTAGTCTTGATGCAGCCACTTAACACCACCACCTTCTCATCTAACATATTTGCTTCCTCCATTTCTCCTCTTCAGTCTTCAGTTTTGCTAATGCTAGTTTTCTTTTCTTTTTCTTCTCCACTGCTATCTGCTAATATATACAGAAAACAACATAAAGGTAAAAGGAAACAAAAAGGAGGGAATCATAAGTGTAAGACGCTAATCAGGCTTGTTTCAGTTTGACCCAGAAAATCATCCTTGAGATTAGCAAATGGATCGGAGTGTCATTTAATGGATAAATAAACGGTTTGATGCAACACATCGGGGGGTAAATGTCATACTTCATAGCAGAGATGCCTCCCTTTTAGCCAATTCCAATGAATATATGCATGGACAGTCCAAGAATCAAGTAGGGTACGACATGGGACAAACATGCAAAAGCCACAGCTACTGGAAACAGAACACTTTATGCCCTAAAATAGGAAGGACAGTAGACAAAGATGAGCACCTTTTTTTTTTCGTTTTTTTTAATTTTATTTGAACCCCAGATGAGAAGCTTGCTGCTTTACATGACCAATCTCAATTATCCATTGCATTTATCATTTGATAATCCAATTAACGACATGATCAAAAAAAATTATTCACCAAACAGTGAAGGATGGCATCAATTGTTTGATTACTTCATCTGATTACAGGGGTCAAATCAGTTGATTAATAACTCCGTTGATTTCATACAACCTATGGGGGCACAACAAATTTGATTTGAACTTTATAAAGACATGATTCTTGTATTGTCTTAAGAACTTGTTTACAAACTCTACTTTTATAACACAGCATACTAAATTGAGTTTTGACATTACATAGGTTTTCAATCAAAAATCACTTGTTCTTAATTATTTATATAGATGTTTCAGTTGAATTTAATGATTGTACACTAAACCAAAAATGTTACAGCGTGGAGGGACCATCTCCCTCCGTTGAAAGCTAAACCAATTCCAAGATGCTTGACCCATGCCCTTCCCCACTGTGCCCAACATTGAAAATTAAGCGATGGGATGGTCTGGAACTGAGGGAGCCTTCATGACTTCGTTGCATGATTGATATCTACAGATTTCTCCTGGAACTTCAGCTGCTCAAACATTGGCAATGTAGCACAAATCTATAAGGAGAATGTAATAAATTCATAAACATGGAATTCAGGTGGAGAGGCTGACAAATCACAAATCACAAATCAACCACAAACCAGTGGTATTTCAAGGATTCAACGGTTTAACTGGATGAGCTCGCTGGCTGCTTACAATAAGTATCCTATCCTTTTCTGCATCTGTACTATTCCTATTGTCAGTAAGGATAAATCCATAAGGCCTAAACTATTTGATAAAATAGCTCAAATAAGTAATAAAAACAATAAGAATAAATCATTGGAAAAGCTAGCAGAATTATTCACAAAGAAGATGAGTGAATACTGAGCTAAATCCATCAGCAATTTGTTTTCCAATATTAAGAAACAAAACCACTGTCATGAGTGGATTTTAAGATCTTACTTCTACAACTAAGAGATTAATTCTCCCTAATAAAAGTCAATTGACACAAATAAGGATCATTTGACATACAGGGAGGCTTACTTGTCAGTTCAAAGTGGCCTCTTCCAACTATAATTTAGTTGTCAGTTTAGCCTTTTCAATCATCAATTATAAATAAAAGCTTCTTCTTGAATTTATCAATAATCAGCATAAAACACGTAAGGTGGTAAATAATAGCAGGCAGGCATCATATACCAAAGCTGAACTATCATATGATCAAATTCTATACTGTTCACCAAGGTAGAGATCTAGGTTAGCTTTGAGTAGAAGAAGCAGCATTTTTAAGGCGCAAAAAAATTGAGGAATCAAAACTCAAAGAATAAGTCGAGTTTTCTGTTGCTTCAGCTATCCAGGGATGATTTAGTTGATCCTTTGCTCTCTTTATAAGATTAAAGAAGACAACCTGCAAAGATAATGGCTTGCATTCACAAACTTATCTCCGTTTGGAAATTTTCACCATGAATCAACTCGTATTAGATTATAAATTACTGCATGGGGTTGACAATAAAAGGACCTAATACACTCAAGGATCCAGCAAGATTATAGTTGGTTGGTGTAAATTAATCGTTATCTATGTATGGTGAACAGAAGCTGATGGCAAGTCAGGACTTTGACGTTACCTCTGAATCCAATGGGGAAATGGCAGTATCAATCACAGACACACACTGTTTCTTTTGCAGAGGAGCTGTATAAACCTCTCCCATGGGCAACACAAGTGCAGCGATGTCAAATTCATTGCATAATCAAAAAACAATGGGGAACCAAACTGGTCAAGTCATGAAATTTGTCATTTTGATCAGCATGGCTGCAAGTGGACTGGGTGTATGTATTTACCAAGAAAGCAGAGGTGGGATCCATAAAAGATAGATACGTGTAATTTACCAACAAAGAGGAACTTCACCCAAATTTAACAATAATACTGATGCTCGAGGGCTGAAAAATGGCTTAAAAGGACAGCCTTTAGTTTGATTCAATTGTTAAGATAAGAGAAAAGCAAATAGAGGCTTACTGAAACTGTTGCATTGCCAGGACAAAAGTTGCCATTTGGTTGTAGATCCTCTTGCTTGTAAGCAAAGTGTATTCGAATCAGAATTCACAAGTAACAGTCCAGCTATAGCTTAGACCTGTCCCTCGAGAAGATCACTTGGCTGTTATTTGAGTACGCTGTGCCATTTTTATTTGAAATATCAACCAACAGCACATGCAGTAGCCTTTGAAGTGGATTCATCCTTGAACCAGTACCACTATCCTGAGAATTAGCAACTGTTGTATCCAATGAACACAGTCCATTCCTTAAGCAATTCTGTATACAAGTTGCTTTGCTATTAAACTCGCAGGTGTTGTCATTGTGAACAGCATCAGATTTCTCCAACAAGTTACCCCTGAAATGACTTTTTTTTTTTTTAATAATGGATGGCTGGACATGGTTCGCAGATAATTTGAGAGGTGAAATGAAAGTTTTTGACATATGTTTACTCTTTGAAGCTTCTGGATGGGTAAATGCAGAGTAACAAGAATTTTCCTTGTTTGATGAAGCCTCATCAAATATAATATCTTCAAAAACTGAGAGACCCATATCAAATGCATCCCCCTCGTTTAAGAAAGTTCCTATGTCTGGGTCACCAAGAAGACTCCTTGCACGTTTCAATGCCTCAATGGAAAAGGAAAAGGATCTTCCACCAGCAGTGTGGAATTTAAATGGTGGTGGTTTGGGAGCAGAATATTGTGCTTCAGGTTGCAACAAGTCTGTATTGACCTCCTTTACCAATTGGCTTTTTAATATACCAGACTTGGAAACTAAAAGAGACCTAGGAACTAGCAGATCATCACCAATAACCCCATTATTTCTCATGCCGACTTTCATCCCTGAATGTGATAAATCCTGCCACACAAGTTGCTCAACAGTGGATGGTTTCCACACAAATTGCTGCACAGACATCGCTTTCGCAATCAAAGATTGTCTCAATACAACTGATTTCCCTGATCCTGTATGGAAAATCGGTGCATTTCCATCATCTGCATTCCCTTTCTCCAAAAGCTACAGAAAACCAAATTCGTTATCTCCCCCACATGCTTCACCTGCCAAACAAACAAAACTAAACAAAACCATTTCCACAACAGTACAATAGACAACCAACAGAACGCTAACAAATTATTTCACTATCAATTTTAGGTGCTTAACATATGGCTTAAGCATTATAAATAAATTTAAAACGCTAAATTCAATAAAATAAACAAATACTTCAATAAGAACAAATCACTGAGCAATTTAAATTCCTTAGGGTTTGTAAATAAACTAAAACCTAAAATGCAAAAAAAATCATAGAGATGAACACGCACCGCCGTCGTCGTCTTCGCCGCCGCCGAGGACAGCTAACGCTTTCGCAATCGAAGATTGCTTTAACGCAACTGATTCCCCTGATCCTGTGCGGAAAATCGGTGTATTTCCGTGAAGCGGACATCCTTCACTCAGACAAAAACACAATCCATACGTGAATACATGTATTACACGCGTATTTATACAGCTATACATACCCATATTGAAGAACCTTGGCGTAAGAGATCGGCCATGGAAGGGAGGTCAGTTTTGGTGCTGGGAGTGGAGTTAGGGCTCCGCTTGGTTTAGGTTCGGGTTTGGTGTGGATGATTTGACCGGGTATTTCCCATCGGATTTTTTTCCCGGCGTCGGAGAAGATTTGTCACGTCTACATTTTCCGTGAAATTAGGGATTTGTTTTTCTGCTGAGCGAGGTGGTGCTCAAGTTTTTAGTGTTTTGTTTTAAAAAAAAAAAACAAATTTGTGTGTGTGAAGAGGGCGGGAAAAGTGAAGAGTGTATTCGGAGGGGGAATTGGATTGAAGACACACTTGGGCTTGGATGTTTGGGTTATGGACTTGGGTTATTTAATTGGGCTGGACTGGGGGAGTTCAGGCCCGTTAGCACAAAGAAAAGGAGTTTACTTGTGTTTATAAAAACCATTTAATGATTCTTATGTTTTCCTAGTCAATGAATTATTTTCATGCGTGTCATTAATTTCTTGCTAAATTTTATCCATATGTATTGTTGAGTTTATTTTAAAAAAGAAATAGAGTAAATTCTAAGCTTTTATTAATGAGTTTGGTAGCAAGGAATATAACGGTAGGAATGGAAATGGAAGTCTAATTTCTATTTTTTTATAGGAGTTTTGTTTAAAGAAATAAAATAAAAATGTGAATAAACAGTGGAAATGAGAATAAAAGCTCATTTTTATGGGAGTAATATTCAAATAAAAAAAAACAAGAATTATTTTTTAAGATAATATTTTATTTCCATTCATAAGAATTAATTTTTAAAATAATATTTCATTTCCATTCATTGTATATTAACTGCTTTTATTATATATTTTTCAACTCTTGATGTATATTTTATGAAAAAATAATATTTTTCTTTCCTAATAAATTCTTCAACTCTACAATAAAAAAAAAAACCGGGTTAACACATGATTCTCTAATATATATAAAAGGGTAAAAAAAACCTCGGCTTGACTTTTTGTTTAATATTTAGTTGAATCGCAAAGCTTATGACCTCAATGATACCAACACGTGTTAACCAACTAAATCACCTAATAAAGTTGATAACACATATTTCAATAATATATCAAGGTTGTCTTTGTTTTCAAAGGCCACACATGCTCTAACTAATTAAGCCACCAATCAAAATTGATGACAAATAATTCAAGTAATATAATTCAAATAATATATCAAGCTAGTTTGCTGATGAGTGAAATCAACTCTTACTATTTTAATTGTGTATATAATAAGCTAAAAAAACTAAATTTAGGATGGTCAGTCCAAATTAAAGGATTATTTAATTATTTTTTATACTAAATACACTAATTAATTAGCTATGATAAGCTAAAAAAACCAAGTTATGATCTCTCTCCTGATGGATTAAAAAAGGAAAACGAAAAAATTTGTGTTTTTGATAGCAAAGTGCATAATACTTGTCTTCATATTTTAAACTCATGGGGTAAAGAATTACGAGTAAAATTAGAAAATCGGAAAACATTTAAATCTGCGAGAGGTTTTTTCTCCATTATTGGAGAGAACCAAGATGGTGGGGGACCCACATGGGAAGATTGTCCCTCATTTCTCATACGGACAATTTCAACCACTTCGAATTTCAGTCCTTCTCTCCCTTTCTTTCTTTCCACGTTTTATGCAGAGAGCATGGGGTCAAAGATTTTAAAGGTAAAAAAACAGAAGAATTTTTACCTTTTCTTTCTTCTCTTCTCTCTTTTTTGTCTTTTATTTGATTTTGTACCACGAAATTTTTGGCATTTACAAATCCTATTTTTATATATATAAATTCATTCTTAAATTCAACTTCCATCTAGCGAAAGAGCAAAAAAAATTAAAACACCAATTAAATCAATTAAAATTTTAAAAAAATTATGCGGTTCAATTTCAGTTTTATAAGTTTGAAATCGAAAAAACCGAACCCAAACAAAAAACAAACGGAAAAAAACCGAGCTAAACCGGTTTGAACCAGTTTTTTTCAAAAAAAAAAACGGACAGTTCGAACCGGTTTCTATCCCGAGCCAAACTGAAAAAACCGAGCAAAACTGGTTGGAACTGTTTTGTCCAAAAAAACCTGAAATTGGTCGGTTTGAACCGGTTTCTGTTCGATTTTGATTTTTTTAAAATCGATTTAGTTATTATTTTTAATAAAAACTAAATATAACCGAAAATAATTACCTCTAATTCTATTAAGCTCCGTTGAGCACTTTGATTTTTAATCTCTTACTAAATATCTCTCAATAAAAACTATATTCAATAAAATTTTTAATCTCTTGCTAAATATCGCCTTGAGAACTTAGAAGGTGTTTGAAATAATAATAGTATTAGTTTTTTAAAATATTTTTTCTGAAAACATTTTAAAATTATATTTATTTCAATTTTTTAAATTTTAATTTTTATATCAAGACATTAAAATATTTAAGATTATAAAAAAAAATTCTAATTACACACGCGGGGTCTTCGTCGGCGCGCGGCAAAGCCTCAAGTGCACAGCTGGATCTTGATTTCATCAAAGTGGAAACTTGAAAAGTAGTCGGACCCTCGTAAAAGTCAATCCCTTTGTCCTCTCCAACAAACTCCGAGGAGAAGAAAATTATAATAATTGCTGGAATTACGTATCGTCAAGGTTAAGTATAATAGGAATAACAGGACATAATAACTCACACGTACCAAGGATTTTGGGGATTGAGAATCTGAGATACCTCCTTAACCCGTCCAGTTTTGGCAAATACAAAATTGATCGCGTTTACATCGAAGCAGCAGACAGCTGGCTATGTTTGTTTCTACGGCTGGTGTGATAAAATGTTTTAATCTAATTATATATTTTAAAAATATTTGGTTTCCTAGTGTATAATATAATTTTGTATGGGTTTTATTAAAATATTTGGACCTTTCCATTGGACCTTTCCATGTTATAAAAAACACACACACACACACACAAAGGCTTTTATTCAAGTATTTATCCAATATTGCAAGCTATTATTATCATAATCTAATATGGATTATAACTAATTAATTCAATAAAGATTTTAATTAATTAGTCTAACACAAATCTTTTTTAGACAATGATTATTTATTAGACCAGATTCTAACCAATATTTAATAATCATTCTCTTGAATCAATGTTCTTGAACACTTAGTTTAACAATAAAAGATTTTAATTTCTTTCAACCTTGTCTTGAACATCCATTTAATAGTCTTTTATCATTTTGAAAGCTTTATCAATTCCCACATGTTGTTTTTTTCAATTGTATAAATTTCATCATTATAATCTTTTGCCAATTTATTTTTTTATGGCATTTTTGAAAGTTATAGTATTGCAATATAAAAATAGAGCAAAATGAGTAAATAGATCATTAGATTATTCGATTTCAGTTACCTCATAATCACTCTTTCAAGCTAGTCTTTTTTCTAACACATTGTGATCATTAATCATTTTTTAGTGATGTTACAAGTGAGATTTGATCATTTACTAGGTATAGTACTTTTTTCATAGGCTTCTCCCTTTCTAAAGTAACTTCTTCCAACTCTTTTTCTCTAAAAGAAGCAATACATTAAAGTTTGCTTTTGTTTTCTAGCTCAAAAGCTTTCTATTTATCCTTTTAATAACTTTCTATCTCTTCATGCTTTTTTATCAACGCAGCTCTTCAGTCCTCTTTTTTGTATCTCAATGTCTAACAACAAGTATACATATTCATTTTGAATCCCGTTGAACTATTCAAAGTGTTCTTACTCCATTTTATTTATAAAATCTTCACATTCATGATTAAATGACTCAACATCTTAATTATGTTGATCTTGTATTGCTTTATTCTTTAGTATAAGGTTATGACGCTCATCTTTGAGCAACCTGTAAACAACTTATTTATCCTCAACTACATGTTCTTCCTTCCTTAGATCTCATATTTTATTTGAAATCTTTCCTTCTTATTTTTCAGTTTGTCTTCCTCGGCCATAAGTTCTAGCTTCATAGCCTTAAAAATGTCTAAAAATATCTTAGAAGCATATTTATTAGTCTTTATAAATTTTACGTGCATTTTCCCATTATCTGAGTTTTTTAATCGGCAGTCGCATTGATATGACCAAGCTTTTTGCGGGGAAGACATTGAATATAAGACTTACAATCTTTTTGAAAGTGATCATACTTTTGAAATTTATAGCATTAGATTTGAGACTTGTTATTCTTATTTGAATCCCCACCATCTTTATTATTTATACTTATAATGTATCCTTGATGCTGATCAAATCTGTTATTTCTTTGACCTTCGCCTCCACTATTTTGACCACATTAATTGTGTTTAATCTTGTTTAAGATTTTCTTTTTTAGTCATCATGTTTAATTGAGATTGCAATGCTTTTTTAATGGCTACCGCAAACTTCTTCGAATTCAAACAAGGTTCATGAAATGCTAATAAATCTTGTAATTCATTAATTAACATCTCACTTAAATTTTTTGATTATTCAATAGTTACTATCATGTACTTAAGCAAAGTGTTAGACTTTAAAGACTTTTCTTTATAACTAGGAGATTTGTCATTTTTTCTCCATTGACTTTCATCTGATTAACCAATTTATGTGTTCACGAGAATACTCATCAATTGTCTTATTATTTTTTATTCAGATAAGTCCAAACTCTATGCATAAAGTCTGCAACTTTACCTTTTTTACCTTGTCTGAAACTTTGTAAGATTTGTCTAAAACATTTAAAGCTTTTTTTGCAGTTTCAAAATGCATGACCTTCTCAAAAATAGATAATTTCACCTTTTGAAAAATATGATATCGAGCTTGTTTTATTTTTTTATTGGCTTGATTTGTTTCTTGCATATTCACTAACTCTATAGCTTCATTTTTTACAACATCCTAAGCATCAATATACCAATAAAAAAGATTGCATCTGAATTTTTCAGGATTCAAAGTTGTTTTTGCCATCAAATTTGAACACTGAACAATCTATAAATTTTGTATTAAAACTCATTTTTTTTATTTGAATGGCTCCGCTATCAATTGTTAAAAACACTAAATCCAAGCTTTGATACCAGTTGTTATAAACAAAAACACACAAGTATTTAACATCTCAATCTCATATTCATTTATATTCAACACTTTCTTAAACACACTTTCATAAAATTTTAAATATATTAGCTCTTATATTTATATAAAGATCAGAAGCTCTGACTATCATAATTTATAAGGATTCTAACTAACTAATTTAATAAGAGTTCAAATTAAAAAGTCTAACACAAATTTTTTTAGACAAGGATTCCTCCTTAAACTAGGATTCTAATTAATATCTAACATTCCATCATGATGTTATCATCCAAGTGCTTTATCTTGATACCATGATTTTGTTTTTTTGGTTGTAACTAACAAATCTCCATATATAACCAACTTTGATCAACAAAACAGCAAACTCAATAGAAATTTTAAAAGTTTTAATTCATTTTTTTTCTATTCCCATTACAATACCTTAAGCTTTATTTGTTTCATAGAAAGTGTTTTCTGCAAATTACTTTCCAAACTTTTCAGTGTTTGTTTATCATTAAAAATGTTAGTTAATGGAAAACATTTTCCAATTAAAAAAAAACTAGTTTGATTTTCAGAGAAGTGTTTTCTTTTTATTTTGAGCAGAAAATATTTTCTAGAGAGTTGTGAAAAATTCAAGAATACATTTTTATTTGTTAATTATATAAAATTTAATCCTCGAACTTTTTATTACTATATATTTTGTTTTGAATTATTTTTTTTCAATTTCATCTCTTAAAATTTGATTTAATTTGATTTTTATACTAATTTTGGTCATAATTCTTTTTATTGTTATTTATGTTTCTCTTATCCTTTTTTTAATTGAGATTTTTTATCTATTAAATTTGATCTTTATTCTTTTTATTGTTATTTTTTTATTTAAAATAATTTATGAAGTCGAGAACACACCCCCTCAAGTGAAAGCTCTTTGGGCTTGAAACTTGCACATACTCACTTTACCTTATGCTTAATTTTTATCAAAAAAAAAGGATGGTGAGATTCGAACTCGTGACCGCTTGATCATCAAGGCTCTGATATCATGTCAAAGAACCATCTCAACCCAATAGCTTAACCTATTAGGTGAGGCCCCAAGATATGATTTATATTATTCTCTAATACTTTCAACTTTTTTATCTGTCAGATTTGGTACTCGTTCCTTCAATAAACTTGAAAAAAATATTAATAAGTTATTTTTCATCTTATTTTCAATGTCATATCTAAACATTGAAAAGTAGTTTTCAACTTCTTTGAAATAATTTATGAAATTATATATATTTTTTAATTTAATTATCCTTTAACTTTTTTATCTGCCAGATTTGGTACTCATTCCTTTAATAAACTTGAAAAAAAAACATTAATAATTTATTTTTCATCTTATTTTCAATGTTATATCTAAACATTGAAAAATATTTTTAAATTTAATTTTTATAATATTAAAAAATAATTATCTCTATAAAAACTACTTCCCAGAAAAATATTCTTTTCATGAAGCAAGCACGCTCTTAATAATATTTTTCAAACACATGGGGCGTAGTTCCTATGACCATAATAAATAAAGCGTATGACGATTCATCGTTGAATTCCAAACCAAACTACCAAGGAACCTCTGAATCTCAATCCGTATAATGCGATCTATTGTCTCTTCTCCAACTGCTGGTATCGACAAATGTCAATAGACATAAACTTTGTTCAATTTAAAGATGAAGTTCCGTACTACCAGAAAATAATTTTTAATTATTAATTATGGTCGTCGTTCCTATGACCATAATTAATAAGGTTTGATCAAATTTTTAATTATTTTTTATAACTTTTTATTGTTTATGTAATGATATTAAAAATAATTTTTAAAAAATAAAAAATATTAATTTAAAATATTTATAAATAAAAATAATTAAAAAAATACACACCACCGAAATCTTAAAATTTACCTAACTCTTGAATTTTTATTAGGTTGAAGACTTGAAGGGGCTAGCACGTGGCCCTAGAGTCATGAATCGCACAGGCACAGCAAGCCCGTGAGAAGGCAAACCTCTGACCACCACGTGGTGTATTTAGAATGAACCAGAGGCGGTATGGTGTGAACACGACGAGATCACAGCACTTCTCACCAAGACCGGCCTCGCCGTCTCTGGCTGGTTTTGGGCTTCCAGATATATAAAAAACATCACGTATAGTTTTTTATTTATTAAAAAACTCAATATTTATTTAGTTTTGAACTTGCTAGAATTTAAGAATAAATATTATTTAAGAATTATAACATATTTTAATAACTGGTAAACTATACCGAGGTAATTAATTATTATCTTTAGAGCTGATATATATAAAAGAAATCTTAATTTTAGCTAGAGTCTAAAGAAGGTAACAAAAATATTTTTCCTGCCAGTTGTGTGTTCAACATATTTTTTCATTGAAAATAGATTTAAATTTCAATAATCTTATCTTTTTTAGTAGTAATTAAGAAATTAAGGTTTTCTTTTATATATTATTAACGTGGGTATTCGGGTTAGTTTGCATGTACCTCGACTAATCCCACAGGTCCTTAAGTTAACGATCATGAAAGTTTTCAGTCATCTTAAAAAAACTCAAATTTATAATTATTAAGGAGTAAATTCAAGACCTAACCAGTTAAATTATTTTTTAAAATTAAAATAATGTTATTTTAATCCCCTGTAAAGCAACCAGTAAATTAATTAAATAAACAATTTCTTAAGAAAAGTATAGTACATATGAGCAGTGAGGTATACTTTAACTCTCAAACAAAATTATCATCAAACATTGCTATAATTATAAAGGAAGAATAATTGTTTCATTATTATTAAAAAAAATAAAGTCAATATTATAGGAACTTTTGATAATGTATTCCACCAACTTTTTTGCCTTTGAGTTGGGTTTTGCCGTCAGACTTTACTGTCAAGTTAGAATTCGAAGTTTTCTCCATTGATGGCTTTGTAAGCGACAATCCCTTTTGTTTTGTGTTTTCCCCTATTGAAAAAGATTTAAGCTATAACTCTACTACCAAGATAGGTATTTTTTTCTTAATTTTTTAATTTTAAATAATGAAATCAATATATTATAATATATTGAGTCAATATGAAAAATACACAATTAAAATTATTGAAAGAAAGGTAATTTTAATTGATGTATAAACTTATTCGAATATAGTATTTTTTTTTTAGTAAAAAACTAAAAAGCAAGTTATATTCAAAGTTCTTTAATCTCGATTTTTCATTCAAGATTTGGATGATAAGTTAAGTTTTTTTAATTCAAATAATATATATTTTTATTTTTTTAATTTCAATCAAACTAAATTTTACTTTATCATTTTAAATTAATTAAAATTTAATTTATTTTTAAAACTTAATTTAAGTAAAGGAATAATATTCTATATCAACTTGTTGTATCAAGTTTGGTTTAGTGACAGTTTCAGAACATAGTTAAAATTATATTTTTGAAAAATTTATTTTTTTATTTAAAATTATTTTTTATTTTTAAATTATTTTTATATTCTAGTATTTAAAATAACTTTTTAAAAATAAAAAATATTATTCTAATATATTTTTAAATAAAAAATATTTTTAAAAATAACATCTCACGCAGTACAAAACACCCATTTTTGTCCTATCTTGTATCTTCTTTTGAATGAAAAGTGCAATGATCTCAATCCTACGGCCAGGAATTCTCTAACACATGCCCCATGAATCATTGAGAAGGGGTACCCTAAAGTTCTGCAAATCCAGCTGCCATTACTGCGTCATAAATCGGTTTGACAGATGGTGTCATTAATATCATGCCCCATAGGCATGATGACTCCACCTTTATTTAGATTGGATTTTATTTCCGTGAGAGAGGACCACGTACCAAGTTTACCTTTTGGACTAATATGCCCTCGCCACCCCCCTTTATTCTCACTTTCAGAGGTGAAAATTACTCCAGTAATTTTTCTACAATTCTTCCCGATTAAAATTCCCTTCGTCAATAACTAGTAATTAATTTATGAATAAGTGATAATTACTTTGTGACTAAATAAAACATAGATTATACATAATTTAAAATCAAACCAGTTCATATAAATAAAAATTAATAATTATCCTTTTAATTTCAAATAATCACAGTTTATATCGGACATAATATAATTATAATTATTAAATTATAACATCATTTATAATTATTATTAAGTTTTTTCATGAATTTGTGTGTGGTTCGGGATTTTCCCAAGCTTTACAAGTGTCTTGGCATGGTCAAAAGGCGTAGGAAGATATATCCCCATGGGCCTTAAGAGAATAAGTTTTTTTTAGTATTTCTCAATTCCACAATACTTTACTGAGGGCTTGCAATTATAGAATGAAGCACTCAATCACAAATGGCATGGCTAATTAAACCAATTGGTTTGTCTTAAACAGTGTACGTGTTTATTTTTGTGTTTTAAAACGTTTTCTAAATTATTTCTTGTTAAAAAAATATTAAATTGATACCTTTTAAATGGTTAATTTTAAATGATTTTTAGAAATGTTGATATTAAAAATAAAAAAAATAAAAAATATTATTATGATACATTTTCAATTAAAAAACACTTTACACTATAATATTAAACATACATGTATAAATTTTAATTCTCTTTATAAATACAGTCTAGTCCTCAATCTCTAAAACGTATTTACAATCAAGTCAATCTTAATTAATCATCATATTTTAATTTTTAATCAATGATTCTTATATGTGTGACTCATTAAGTTCTCTAATAAGTTGATCCAAATATAGATCTCAATCCTAAATAAAATAGAATTAAATAAATTAATTTATTATAAATTCAATATTGATTGATATTTAAAGATCAAGTATAATGTTTAACAATATGTCATGATCCCCTGAATATTAGGGAAGTCATAAGTGATTTGACTTAACTTTTCTATGATTAGTTTCTCAGTGTAATTATTATCAGTTCATCAAGAATGTTCTAATTTAAACATTATAACCTAGAATATGTCTATTATGTGAAATCATGTTTGCTCTCTCCACCATAATCATTAATTATTTGAATAAGATTTGAAAATCTTTTCAAATCTAATTCTACCTTATATAAGGATTTACAATTAATCTATTTGAGAACATGTGGAACATCTTCTCTAATTTATCTAGGGTGATGAATCATCTCTTAATTACTCAAATACCTTTATACAATTCTTGTTATACCCAAAATCTGCTAGTTTGTTATAATTGATTAGGACAACGTGTAGCAAGATCAAAGCATAACATTTTCTATATAAGATAACTTAGTGTCTCAAGTATAAGGATCACTTACATAACCATCACGTGAACCTTTTCATAGACACGAGTGATCTCTCCATATAGAATTCTTATGCGGTTCGGTTCAGTGCACATGTCATCTAACAAGCACTTACATATTAGTTATATGCATCTCTCATACCTCAGCTTACGAGAATAACTGCTTTCTTTCATAAAACAAAGAGCATTATATATACTAGTCTTAACAACTTTAATTAATATTCATTTTTAATAGAACACTGACTAGGAACATTTAGGAACAATGTTTTAATGCAATAAAAATCCTATAATTATAATAATTTTATAATTTTTTTTGCAAAGTCTTTTTGTCCCAAGAACATTATCTTTATTTTATATTCATCAATCAAATATTAGATTCTTTAATTAAATATTTGATGAATATTAAAGATAAATAAAATCTTTATTAAAATTAAATATATTTACATGAATAAAGTCAATGACATGTGTAACCAAACTGATTGACTACAAAGTATATAAACTATCAATCCCATCACGAGAATCAATACAACATGATGCACACCATCGTTTTTAGAACATTTAGATGCCTATTTAACACATGCAATTTAAAATAGTATAATGCATTTCATTGTTCATGCAATCCCATTTGACAGAACTTCACACGTGTCACTCAAATTCTCCTTTTATGTACAAATACATAAGCATGCAAGTCATGACCAATCTCTTCTACAAAAAATTATATTTACAATCCCATGTTATCATTAACTTGGTCTTACTAGTTCATTATTTCTTTTACATCTTGAAAGAATTAGGATTTCACAAGAAAATATATAAAAATATGACCTTAGTTAGACTTATATAATATCAGGCTCGTCTATACATAAAGAGATACCTTAGGCACACAATCTAAGTCATTTGAATCTATTAAGATTTTTATAATCTATTTATCCATATATAAGTATAGTGGAAACCATTTTTTATATATAATCTTCTATTTTGTTATTCTTTTTGTTGTCACTTTCACAGCCTAACAACTTCAGGTACCTTATCTCTTTTCACTAGGTTCCTTTTCAGGACAAAAACCAAACAATAAAGCTTTGGGATTGATACCTCTTTAGGGGTTTTACATGTCATGAATTTAGCCAATCTTGGAAAATGTTTTATAAAGACCAACACACATCATATATATTTATCTAAAATGATCTAAAATCTTCCTTTGGGTCTCCATAATCACGTATCTTTAAAAATATCATGGATCCTTTTCTATGTCTCCATTACTAGTTTTTCTCCAAAATGATACAAGATTCTTATTTATGTTTTAGATCTTCGTGATCTCTCATCTCCAACAATATCCAAGACTTTTCTTCCTAAAATGCATTCTTAAACATATATATAATTAAAATTAAATTTTTTTACACTTATTCTCTTGTATTAATCTTTGATTGGTCCTTTTAATAGATATAACTAAAAGGATAATCCCCATCATGCATAATCTAACTCCTCAAAAGACCCAAAACTCTTGTCTTTAGAGTGACAAAATAACAATAAAAGGCACCACATTGCTTTTAAAATGGCAAAACAACTCACACATTAGCAGATATACGCCGAAAAAATCATAACAAACACTTAAATTTACTCGATTAATGAGGTTCACCTCCTAAAGAAGACATCAATGCCACTTACATACTCAATCCTAATCCTAATATAAAACCTTATTTTAAAGGCCTTATTGCTAGTATATATAACTTGACTCAAGTACCCATAACATTTTTACTAATCAAATTAGCCTCCTCTAATGTCAAGGAATATCTTCTACGTCGCTACCTTCACACATTATTGTTTTAAATGGCAAATCTTATTTGACAAGACTTATTAACTCTTATTTGGGCTGAGAATACATTGACTATAAATAAATTGTAGGGTTTCAACCTAGATCCCAAGATCTTTTGGCCTTAATGCTACCTTAGGTAGCACAAACAACCCTATAGTTCCAATGATAATTGATCTTCTTAACAAGTTTAATAAATCATTTTAAATTGCTGAAAGCACTTTTAATACATAAAAGACTTGAGATTTTCTTAAACGATGGACATCCTTAACCAAGCCCACCAGGAACATCCAAAACACCATGATTAACATATAAAGATATCAAAAACCCTACGATTAGACTCTGACCTATTTTAATAAGTTAAACTCAAAATTAACATCAACGCGTTCATCTTGAGATCATTTATCTCTTAAGTAGTCTTTCAATATAGGTGTTGTTTTTTTACTTGATCCTAAACATTCATGCATGGTAGGGGAAAACCCCTCTCACCTCTAAGGTCAATACTAATATCTTTTTTTTTTTTAATGTTAGGCAATGTTTTTTATCTAACAAAATGACCAACTTTTATACAACTTAAGATAGTTTTCAGTTTATAGAGATTGTATGTTCCCAACTGGGTTCCTAATACCTATTAGCTATGATGCTACCCGAGACGTCATCTTTAATAAATAAATAGGTAGTGGTAATAATGTAAATTAAAATAATTCATGAGTGCTCCTTTAAGGAGTTCACTTTTAACAAAATAAGTTTAAGTTTGTATGTCACTGTGACCATAAAGACTTGGAGGGGCAAATGATGGGTTCAAAAACATATTCCTTCTTATCCTACTAACATGTGTCTAAGATAAGGCTTAGGGGTCCCTCACTCTTGGAGACATTCCATGAGACAGGATCCAATGTTACTACTTAAGTCTGATTTTGGCCACCAACCTTCTATATGATTGGTTCTCAACATTTAATGCTAATATATTAACTTATTACCAAGTGTCATTTAAACATGCAACCTACTACTTCATGTAAATGGGTATGGCCCATTAGTAATATAAATTTCCCATTACTTCATATGTGCTTCTTCAAAGAGTTCTATTTTGACAAAAGTTTTTGCATCACTATGACCACAAAGACTCAGAGGAGGTAAGTGACGGTTTCAAAAAAATATTCTTTACCAATCCTACTAATACCCAAACCCAAAGTGATAGGTCCAAGATAGGGCCTAGGGGTCCCTTGGTCTTAGATGGACTCTACAAGACAAGATCCAATGTTATTGACCATGTTCGATTTTGGCCATCAACCTTTTATATAATTCGTCCTCGGCATTTAATGCTAAGGTAACAACAGCTCACCACCAGGTGTCATTTGAACATGCAACCCATCACCATATGGCCCTGCTACTTCATGTAAGAGGGTGTGGCTCATGAGTATTTAAAAATTTCTCTTAACCATAAAAAAGACACAAATATATAAACACCCATGTAAAAATTTTAGACTCTCTTCTTGAACCTTCAATATAAAAACCTTTTTGCATGGACACCATTACAACCCGAAAGACTTCTCTCTTTCTTTACAAACATTAATTTAAACACCGACAATCTCCAAATCCCTTCATAAAATTTTTTTTACACGTATATTAGAAGTTCAAATTCAACAACCACATTCAATAGCTCAACCTCTAAGCTTAACAACCTATAAAGAAGGAGGCTCATAAACTTTATTGATAGGCTAAAAAACACAACCTCCTCACCCATATTTCTTACCTCCACTTATTATGTTACCTTTGTTATAAATTTGACAGTCAAATATCGTCAAAGGATTAGGTTATCATTAAAAAAAAAAATACAGGGATTTACTTCCTGAAAGTACAAGGATCGGTTAAGTTGTCATTAATTCAAGTATTTTTACAAAGTAGGAGAGCTAAGGTATTGACTTAGAGGTGCTGTTAATAATTTATAAAGGGAAGCATATTAAAATATTTTATAATAAACTTGCTTTAATTATGCCTTATAACATTGAAATATTCTTAAAAAAAAATGAGGCGGTGCTAATATCCCAGTTGAATCCTGTAGGGGTATTTAGGGAAAGTACATTTACAGTCGCGAGGGGACTCTGAAATTCTGGTAACCTTTCCTGCGCAGCTGCGCCTCTGTCCCTCTCCAGGCCTGGGAGGTGGGGGCTGGCTCATCATGTGACTGAAGAACTAGCAACAAAGGCCTGGGAAGTAGAAAGTAAAAAATGAAGCCAGAGAAGCTGGTACAATTTCGAAGGGGCTTCCATATAAGAGTCAGCGAGAAGTTTTATTTGGGTAAGAAGTGTTGACAGAGTTTGGGATTTTCCCAAAAATGGAACCCCATTATCAAACACTGGTATTTGCAAGGAATTACTGGGTTTTCATCGCAAGAACAAGACATGGATATAGCCAGGGGTCAATAGAGCGTCTACCATTGGCATCATTGCCAATATCATCAATCATACGCTGAACATTTTATAAATGGGACCATACTATACGAGACTGAATAGTTTTTTGGCACCATTTGCTTCAATTTTATTCCAATGGGGCAGGTATTGCTGGTTGCGAAGGCTGTGGCATGTGATTTTCATTGGAAATCAATTCGAAATTTGTTCTGTGAGCATGAAAAGTTGGTGATAGTAGTTGAGCATTGTCAGATCGAGTGTTTCCAAATGTTATGCAGAGTAAAATAGAGAATTTATTTCCATTGATTGCTATACATGAGGTGTGTGTTGTCATATCAAGGTACATAAAGAGAATGTGTGGATGCGATGTATGCAATGTGACTGTGGATGGTGTTTTTGGCAATGGAAGCAGTGGCTATAATGACTGTGGCAGGAGCATTGAATAGGCATGTAATGACTCGTCTTCGTACAAGATGACAATGCGGTTAAAGCAGTGTCTTGAGGAAATGTTATTTTCTGATCGGAAAATCTTGCACAAATATATCTTAGTAATACAGCCATGACCATGAACGTCAACTGCGGTACAATTCTCTTTTCGTGAAAGAGGTTGATGAACGTGCTAGGCTTTGTCTTTAGAAATTAGTGCCTCTGCCCTCCTCCTAGCTCAAAACCAAAAAAAAAAATTGGTTGATAGAATTTTAAGTGTGGTAGTTAGATTTTGAGTTCGTTTTTTAAAAGTTATTGGAATGAGTTTATAAATTGATTTTTAAAAATTTATATAATTATTGATTTTAAGGTTCGTGAAATTTGTTGTAATAAATATAAATTAACTCTGATATTTATGTTAATAAAAAAAATAATTGAGGGTGTTTTGATACTTTAAGACTATATTTGGGAACGCGACTGCGGTTGAGTTCCCAAAAATTTTGAATTTTTTTTATTAAAATTGAATAAGATTTGTATATTTTGGATTATTTTGATGTGCTGATATCAAAAATAATTTTTAAAAAATAAAAAAAATCATTGGCATGCATTTTGATACGAAAAGTTATTTGAAAAGTACCCGCAACCACACTGCCAAACACGCTCTAAAAATCATTAGTTTGAGTGTTATAAATTTTAAGGTTAATATAATCATTAGTTTGAGGATTAGTAAGATTAGTCCAGTCTCGAATATTTACATTAATAAAAAAAAATGTTCAAGGGTTGAATTATCTCCCATTTGGCTTTAAGTTATAAGTGGATGGCCTGTTTCGAATTTGACTATGAAGGAACGTGGATTCGAACATGCTGCTTGAGATCAGCATACTATGAGACCTTCAAGTTTTTCAGAAAATCAATTTAATCCTTATTTTCAAGTCTGTTTTCGCATCAATCCTTAAGAATTATTACCAAATCTTCCAAAATTTTCAAAAATATTCTCATGGTATCCCTTAAACCCCGTAATATTTCTAACTTGACCGCCCATTGATCCAGTCCATGCTCAGCCACCAATGCTATGAATGTAAGATTAAGAAAAATATTACAACTTAGTGCAGAATTTTCTGTTATTGTTTCTATCCCTTTAATTAAATATTTTTCTGTTCTTTCTGTATCTATTCTTTTATTGTATAATATTAACTGAGCACAACTTTATATAATTCTTGATTAATGGTAATTAATGGTCGATGTAATTATCATCGAGAAAGGAACTTTCCCGATCAACGGTGAAGTTTTCAGAGCCGACACCAAACAATTAGGAAGGAGTACTTTCAGGTATCATAATTTTAATTAGAGTATATTTCCTGGTCCCGCGTCTTCATATTATATCATGATCACAGATTTGCCATTAATGGAGATAGCAATGATCAATAATTTAGGAGACAAGGTGAAATTCGTTTTGATTATGGAAACATTGATATGATGTGAAAAAAAGAGTCTTGAAACATGATTTGGAGCTGAGAAATGCTTCGGTGAGGACATTTGAGCCTAAGCTCGTTTCATGTGTCGATGTCCCATAGGCCTTAATTAGTACTTTCACATGTTCAATCTTGGAATAGACAGATGCTATTTTTTAAAGTTTTGTTTTGATTTTTTATTTAAAAATATATTAAAATAATATTTATTTTTTAAAAAATTTATACCAGTATGTTAAAGAACTATCTTAATTTAATAGTTTAAACTATTAGGTGAAGTTCTAAAATATAATTTATATTATTCCCTACCACACCTCTTTAAGTAAAAGCTTTTTGGACTTGAAACTTACACAAGCTCAGATTACTTTGTGCTTAATTTTTATCAAATAAATGGAGATGATGAGATTTGAACTTGTGACCGCTTGATCATTAAATCTCTGATATTATGTTAAAAAATCATCTAAACCCAATAACTTAAGCTATTAGATGAGGTCCTAAAATATAATTTATATTATTCTCTAACACAACACTCCAAAACAATAAAAAAATATTAAAAAAATTAATTTGAAACTATAAAAATTTAAAAATCTTTTAAAACATGGTTGAATTGTTATACAGAGAAGGATTTGGAAATGAGAGATTTTTTATTTCAAACATTCAATATATTAATATCCCATTTGATATAATTTATTTAGAGATTAAATAATACACATTTAACGAAAGGAACTGCAATCCATATATATATATATATATATATATATATATATAAACTACAAATAGAAATAAAAAGTAATATGTTGTAAAAAGAAAGGAGAAGAGTTTGGCCTTTTAAAAAAATAAAAACAAGGAGGAGTTTGAATTTGAATCTTACTCTGCTCACGAGAAAGAAAAAGGGCAAGAAATCGAGATAGTTATTGAGAAACTATTTAGCACCATCAAAAATCAACTTTGATCTTTAAAATAAATATCAAATTATGTAGGTTCGTTCCCTACTTTTTCCTACCAGACGTTTAAAAAATATGCATTGAATTGCA
>Ga0325402_1000799_pt1 | contig 23790 bp, 5 predicted proteins | sample PopdelMetagenome_22_FD_207212 | JGI IMG/M metagenome (GOLD analysis project Ga0325402, IMG submission 207212) | Populus deltoides microbial communities from Bellville, Georgia, United States - Xylem-PdKOR-R3 | ecosystem: Host-associated > Plants > Phyllosphere > Stem > Wood/Secondary xylem...
GAGATTTGAGACATTAAGACAAATGATTGGAATTTGTCGTCAAAATGTCAAGGAGGAGTGTTAGACAATTGACATTTTAACTCTAGTGTTTCAGTTTGTCTAATTGTTATTCAATCAAGTATTGTCTATTTTCTTTTCTTTCATTTCTGTTTTGATTTGGTCAAAGTAAATCCCTTGTTTTTCTGAAGTTGTTGCTGAGTTAGTGGCAGCACATTGTCCACTACAGAGTTAGTGGCAGATAACTAGGAAAGTTTGTTAAGTTTTCTCATGTATTTAAAGACATGAAGTTAAGGAAATACTCACTGAGACATTTTATAAAACACCTTGTGTGTAGTTCATGTTCTTCAATACTCAGCATTGTTGTTCTTGATTGTGCATCCCTTCACCTGCACAAAACACAGCAACATAATTCTTAACAAGGTCCTTCATGTACATTTAGGTATGATCCAATACCATGACCAGTGCCATGTCGATAATCAAGACCATCCTTCCATAAAGGAATTCGAGCAAGAATGTCAAGGGCATGATCATTAGTTCCGTTGAGAAAACAAGCATTACCCAAAGTAATGTGACCCTTGAGAACCTGGTTCGTTGGAGACGAAGTTGATGATGGTGTGCTGGCTAGCCAATGCTACCCCCTCCTGTTTCTGTTTTTTCTTTGTTTGTTCTCTGGTGTTTTTTCTCTCTGCTTTGGTTTTTTTTCTCTCTCTCTTTTTTCTTCCCTTATTCTTTTTGTGGTTTCTCCTTTATATTTTTTGTTTTGGTTTTTTATCTTTATAATATAAATTATATCTTGAAGATTCATTAAATAGTTTAAAATATTAAATTAAAATAGTTCTTTGACATATTCAATCTGATAAATGCATTTTGCCTTGGCAAAAAAATGTGCAGCACACGTTTTCTTCAATTATGGATAAGAAATGATCCCTTTTTTCTTTTCTGAGAAGAAATAATGATCCATCTTAAAGGCCTTCAGATTTCAACACATGAAGGGATGCATACATATCTCAGGAATTAACAATGGTGGAGGGATAACTTTTAATTGCCACTGATTTCTTGACAAAACGCACCGTAATAATCTGTTGTTAAGCCGTTACTTGTGCGCACCGTTTCAATAAATTGTATTTCTCATTACTGCGAAGGTTGTCAAGTCAGCACCATCTTCTGCTCTGCCGATATATAGTGGCAGTTGTAACAGAATGGGCATGCAAAAAATGAATGAGAACAATTGTTAATTCCTGCTGTGGATTCCCTCTCTTCTCCCCGTCTCTCTCTCGCTCCCTCTCTCTCCTTCTCTGTCTTCTCAATCTTTCAGGTTCAACACATATTGGAGGATTCTTAATCGGGTTGTTACCTATAGATCGTACGTGATCTTATACCAGCTTTGTGATGTATGCAGGAATAATATTGGTCTTTAAATGGTTTTATTTCTTAAATAAATCAAAGAATTGAAGTTAATCTCTTTTCTTTTTTCTTTATAAAAAATATATTGGACTACTCTATCCGTACCAGAGTATTTGAGCAACCAAAATAAAATTACTATGTCACGACTCAATTCTTGGATCCATGACAGGCACATAGCTAAGATTTCCTTCAAGGTTCTATATTTCTGTGAACCCAAACTCACATGCAAACTTATACTTTAAATAACTCAATAGGAGTTCAATGCAACAGTAATAACAAAACTAACTTCATAATATAATTTGATTATCTTAATACAAGAATTAATTCAAATTACATCCAAAAGAGCATGTTCTGAAGATCCAATAAAAGTGACATGCTAACAAGCTATAAGTCTAAAAAAGATAAATAATGAGAGGATAAGTTCAACAACAACTCAGTGAGTAAACATTCAATATATATACACGAGATAATATAATAATAAAAAATATATATACAATTATGGCTTTAGGTTCTTATAGGAAGGTTTCTCAAATAGGTCATAACAGGAATATCATAAGGTAAAGCTCGTCAGAAAATCAAAATGCAATGAGCACGAGGATTCATACTGTGGGATGATCAGTCTACACAGGTTGGTAACCAATTAAGATTTCAGATACGATGTGCACAAAGACTAACATTACCTTGTTAGCATGGGTATAATGTCTGGCATATCATAGGTTCATATCATAATCAAACAAAGATATTCATAACTCAAGGCTCAACTCATGACATCAATCAAATGAGGAATTATCAATTCAAATATATATATTAGTTCATATCAAGAATTTAGATTCAATAATTGATCATTTTTTTATCGTAACAAAAATAATAATCAACATATATTATTAAGAAGCATGATCCAATTCATATTAACAACTCAAATATTTATATTATTTCTCATGCATATGGAAAATTATCAACTTACCTGATTCAAAAGTGAACAAAACTCGAAAGCAGATACCGAAAGAAAGCTTATTGATGTGCTCTAGGTAGAATATCATGATTATTTAAATGCAAAGGAGACATATTCAAAAAATACTCGAAAAGAACGTACAATCTGTTTAATATACTTAACTAAGGGTCTATTCCATAACCCTATATATTTTTGAACTAAACTAGTCATTTTTTCCCAAAATTAAAAAATTAAACGGTTTTCTTGAAATTTAATTCATAAAAAAACAAATAATAAGACTTGATAATAATTAACTAAATAACCCTCAATTATTCATCAAACCAATCTGAAAATACTGATATTACAGCTAGGGACCAATCTAGAATTTAGCAGATTTTTAGGGGTCAAATTGGAGGACCAAACTGAAAATGTCATAAATTCATAACTGTACTGAAAGTTTGCCCATAATTCATCCTCAATACTGTCCAGAATCTATAATTATGCTGGAATTTTTATTAAAATTTTAGCAGTCAAATTGTATTTTTCTCAAATTAAAGGACCAAACTGAAAATGTTATAAATTCATAACTATACTGGAATCTTGCCAATAATTCATCCTCAATTCTGTCTAGAATATCTAATTATGCTCCAGGGACCATTTTATAAATTTTCAAAGTTTGGGGACTAAACTGCAATTTTCACAAATTGAGGGGCCAAATTGAAATTTCATCATCTTCAACCTCAAACCCAAATTTTTCCATAGATCCTTACTGATTTACCAAAATCACTAACTCAAATTCATCATTTAAACATACCACAATTCAAAATCATCATTTCTATTTAAAATCTTTCAAAATCAACTAAATAACTCATTACCCATAACAATTAACCCATAATATTCAAATCAATTCATCAATCAACCCAAAACAAAATCATCAAAACCCTAATTTTCAACAAAACAGTAAATCAAATAAAAAAATACATTTATACACATCAAAACATAAATATTACATTTTAAACTTATTTTCTCTTACTCTATTCTCCTTCCTTTATCTTTCTCTCCTTCCTCTTCTTTTTCTTCTTTTCTTTTTCTTCTCTCCTGCCGGTTTTCACTCTCAAATTTTAGATCCTTATTGTTTTTTTTTTCTATTTATACTTAGCAAGATTTTATTCAATTACTATAATACTTTTTATTCATTTATATTTACTTTTAAACCTTCAAACGCTTTGTTGCCTGGAACTTTGAATATTGGGAAATCTGGCATTTCTTCCATTCCAAGCAAGCTAATGACTAAGGGAAAGCATCTTTCTGCAATTTCTATTTCCATTGAACACCATAATCTCTTGGCAGCAGGATGGATGAAAAATTAAATCATCTGTATCAATGCTCTCCTCATGACTACTTGGAACACCTTGCTTAAGACATCAGGAGATCAAGATATTTAATATGAAATTCAACACAAGCTGATGATCCCAGTTCTTTGCCAAAAGCAAAGGTAACAGGAAAGTCATTAGCCGAATTGCTCCTCGGCAACATCACTGTCATGATAATTGCATATGTTCGATCTAACAGTAGAATCAATGGTTGAAACAGTATAATGTACGTAAACATGTTGAATAGTTAGTGTGAATAAATAAAGCAGGTGATTCATGAAAGTGACATAAAATTTGTATGGGCAGTGGGAGTAATAATTACATATTGAACAAATAAAGCCCCTTTACATGGTGGTTCTCAGGAGACAGTGGAAGTAATAATTGCATATTGGACAATGAATGCACAAAAGAATTTGCATGGTGGTTTCCAGAAAATAGAGTGATAATTGCATATAGGACAGAGAAAGCAAAGGGATTTGCCCTATTGTTTTATTTCTTTAGAGTAAACGGGTAATTATCCAGTCCTCCTTGATGTTAATCAATTAATTGCCTGTGCTTTCCTTTACGAGATCAGCTGTTACTGACAGACTAAAAATGAGTTTGCAGTACTGCTTAAATTAAAACAACAAAATAGGATTGTTCCTTTTTTATGCTGATATAGGAAATGCGTTATTTCCCTAAATGCTGATATAGGAAAGCTGACCCGAGCAGTACTGTTATTTCTGGCCAAGTGATTTTCTTTGGAGTTTCGATCTTCATTAATTGTTCTCATGAATCTGGTTTTTTCTCTTATTAAAAAAAGTACATAACAGTACTGTTGTTTTAGCGTCTAACAGGAGACTCAAGGATTTGAAGCAGTGTAATGTGAACACGTTGAATAGTTAGTGCGAATAAATAAAGCAGAAAGTGGCATAAAGTTTGCATATAGGACAAAGAAAGCACAGGCAGAAAGTGACATAAAGTTTTAGCTTCCTGCCAATTTCGATCTATTGCAATGACTTTAATAGCTGGTCTTCCACTAAGAGAGATCTCTCTCAGTATACCATTGATTTCCTAATTTCCCTCACCAAATTTCTATACCTTTCTCATGATCTGTGCTTCCTTTTTATGATTGAATCGAATCATCTCGTATTGTGTTCTTGATCTGTATCTTTCTTGCTTGAAAGGTAAATCCTACTTTCTTTTCTTGTTTTTCTACCACTAATTTTGTTTCAAATAAGATTTTCCCATCTGGTTGTAGAATTACAGCTGCTCTCAAGGTTTCTTTTGTCTGTTGAGTGCCTCTTGTCAGCTTGACAGGTGACTAGTTTGCCTACTCTTTCTCATATTCTTGTGCTTACATTTTCAGATCAGCTTTCCCAGAGTTTCAACATTGGGGCTCGTCCACACGTTTCCTCACTCAGCAATTAGCTTCAGATTCTTTTGTTAAAATTCTTTTGAATCCAGGTAAAGTGTTTATACTTCATCTTCTTCATTTTGTTGCTGTCTTTGTTTTTGAATCTTTTTTAGTAAGCCGCAAGCTGTTGAAATTTTATTGAGAAACTTTTAAAATCCTTGCCTTCTATAGTTCATACCAAATTCATATATTGTTAATATTATTTGTTTTGATTCTTCCAAATAAAAGTATGAGTTTGAGTTCTATACAAACTCATATTATAACTTTGTTCTTACATGTTCATCTGTCAACTTCAACAACTTATCTTCAAAACAAGCAGAATTTCTTTTAAATTTTTATTTTAGATTGCTTTTCTGACAATTATCTAAATTATTCAAAATTTGTTATAATTTTTTATCTGCTTGAAGTACATCTCTATAGGAAAATAAATAGTTAAATGCCTACCTATTTAATTTTAGAATTTGTAATGATTGATTTAAATATACAGATTCAGTTTATTTTCTTAACACACTTACGGCTAGGATGTTTGCTGGTTGTTGACAAACTGTAGGATTTGTACTTGCTGCCTTTGCATCTGGGCTTCTTTCTTTGAAGGGCACTGCTTTGTAAGATATTGAGGTATGCACTCTTTTTCTTTGCTTACTTATTTAAAAAATAATGATTTCCTCTAAATTTTCATTTTAAGATTGAGTTCTTATTTTCCAATTAATTCAACATCCATTTTTATGCCTTACTTTTGACAATTTTTTTATTTGATGTTTGAAGGGCCAAAGAAGAAACGGTGAAAATGGCTAGACAGAGGGATCCATTTTGGGATTTTGTTGGGAAGCTGGATGATGGTCGTTTCAACTGTACATTTTGTGGCTATAAATATGCTGCTACCATTTCCGTTTCGAGGATCAAATGCCATTTGTCTCAAGTCAGAAAGCTTGGTGTTGCAATTTGTGACAAAGTGCCTGAAGACGTTCAAGAAGCAGCTTTTCAAGCTGTGCATGGTGGCAACAAAAGACATAAAGGCATAGCAAGTTCAAGCAATTTTAATGATAATGCCATTTCAACCACTCCACAAGAACAAAACAATGAAGTCGACAATTTGGCAGGAGATGGAGGAACGACACAAGCAGCGGATAGAATGGGTCACCCACCTGGAAGAAGTGTGGAAGAGTTCAGTAGATGGTTAATGGAGGATGATATAGAGAATGGGACTGGAGGAGTAGCGCAGCCTGGTGCAGGAGCTAGCTCTTCTGGAGGGCATACAGGCAACACAAATGAGACTCCAGGAGACGCAGTACCAACGACAAAGCTGGTGGGTCAAGCATTCGAAGACCATGAGAAGACTATCTGGTCTTGGTTGATGCACGATGAAGTTTCAACTATTGGCATCTATGGGATGGGCGGAGTGGGTAAGACAACATTGGTGAAACATATATATGATCAACTTCAAAAAAGACGAGACAGTTTTTGTCATGTTTACTGGATTGCTGTTTCACAAGATACCAGCATTAGTAGATTGCAAAACAGTATCGCCAGACGGATTGGTTTAGATCTTTCTAATGAAGGTGAGGAGCTGTATAGAGCTTTCGATTTGTCTGAAGAATTAATGAAGAAACAGAAATGGGTTTTGATTTTAGATGATCTGTGGAAGGCTCTTGAGCTACACAAGGTAGGAGTTCCTATCCAAGCTGTTAAGGGATGCAAACTGATTCTTACAACACGATTAGAAAAGGTTTGTCAACAGATGGATACCCAACACAAAATCAAAGTAAGTCCTGTATTGGAGGAAGAAGCTTGGACTTTGTTTATTGAGAGACTTGGACTTCAAATGGCACTTTCTCCAGAAGTGGAACAAATTGCAAAATCTATCACAAAGGAGTGTGATGGTTTGCCTCTGGGAATTATAACAATGGCTGGAACCATGAAGGGGGTGGAGGACATACACGAGTGGAGGAATGCTTTAGAGGACCTGAGACAATCAAGAGTTAGGAAAGATGATATGGAGCCTGATGTATTCCACATACTGAGATATAGTTATAACCATCTAAGTGAGGCAGCACTGCAACAATGTTTCTTGTACTGTGCATTATTCCCGGAAGACTTCATGATCTGTAGAGAGCATTTGATAGCTTATTTGATTGATGAGGGAGTGATAAAAGGCCTGAGTAGGAAGGCAGAATTTGACAAAGGCCACTCGATGCTTAATAAACTTGAAAGTGCCTGCCTTTTGGAAAGTGTTAAAATGTGCGGTGGTCATAGATGTGTCAAGATGCATGACTTGATTAGGGATATGGCCATCCAAATACTGGAAGATAACTCTCAAGGCATGGTTAAAGCAGGTGCACAGTTAAGAGAATTGCCGGGTGTAGAGGAGTGGACAGAGAATCTTACTAGAGTTTCACTGATGCATAACCAGATTGAAGAAATTCCTTCCACGCATTCACCGAGGTGTCCCAATCTTTCAACTCTACTGTTACGCTACAATTCAAAGTTGCAATTTATTGCAGATTTATTTTTTGAGCAGTTGCATGGGCTCAAGGTTCTTGATTTGTCTTGTACAAATATCACAAAACTGCCTGATTCTGTCTCTGAATTGGTGAGTCTCACTGCATTAGTGCTCATTGGTTGTAATATGTTAAGGCATGTGCCGTCATTAGAAAAGCTCAAGGCACTGAAGAGGTTAGATCTCTCTGGTACTTGGGCACTTGAAAAGATGCCTCAAGGTATGGAATGTCTATGCAACCTGAGGTATCTTAAAATGAATGGATGTGGTGAAAAGGAGTTTCCTAGTGGGTTGTTACCTAAGCTCTCTCACCTGCAAGTCTTTGTAATGGAGGAGCGGATTCCTCCTACTACCAAAGATAATAGAAAAGGACTGCCTACTCCGATAACAGTTAAAGGAAAGGAAGTGGGATGCTTGAGGAAGTTGGAAACTTTGGTATGCCATTTTGAAGGTTACTCAGACTACATGGAGTATCTCAAATCTCGAGATGAAACCAAATCACTAACCACATACCAAATTCGTGTAGGACTACTGGACAAGTCTTATTATGGTTATGGTGATTGCAGAAGGAAAACAATTGTTTGGGGTAATTTGAGTATCGACAGAGATGGAGATTTTCAGGTTATGTGCCCAAAGGACATTCAACAACTGACCATTAATAATAATGATGATGCAACTAGTTTATGCGATTTTTGGTCTCTAATAAAGAATGCAACTGAACTGGAGGCTATCAACATTAGTGATTGCAATAGCATGGAGAGCTTGGTTTCATCTTCTTGGTTCTGCTCTGCTCCACCACCATCTCCATCTTATAGTGGAATATTTTTTGGTCTTAAAGAGTTTAGTTGTTATGATTGTAAGAGCATGAAGAAGTTGTTCCCTCTTGTCTTGCTGCCAAGTCTCGTAAACCTGGAACGCATTAAAGTTGGTAACTGTGAGAAAATGGAGGAGATAATAAGTGGAACAAGATCAGATGAAGAAGGGGTTATGGGTGAAGAAAGCAGTAGCAGCGAATTCAAACTCCCAAAGTTAGGATATCTGGAATTGGAGGGATTACCAGAACTGAAAAGGATTTGTAGTGCAAAACTGATTTGCGATTCTATCAGAGCAATTAACGTAAGAAATTGCGAGAAGATGGAGGAGATAATAAGTGGATCAAGATCAGATGAAGAAGGGGTTATGGGTGAAGAAAGCAGCACCGATCTCAAACTCCCCAAGTTAAGATCTCTGCTATTGACGGGATTACCAGAACTGAAAAGCATTTGCAGTGCAAAACTGATTTGCGATTCTCTCGAATACATTCAAGTAAGGAATTGTGAGAAGCTGAGGACGATGGGAATTTGTCTTCCGTTGCTTGAAAATGGCGAGCCATCTCCTCCCCCTTCTCTCAGAGAAATCGATGCAACGCGAAAATGGTGGGAGTCAGTAGTGGAGTGGGAGCATCCTAACGCGAAGGATGTCCTTCGTCCCTTTGTAAGTTTTGAGGTATGATATGAGTCTGCCCTTAATATAATATAATAAAATATTGAATTAAGTTCAGGTGCTTACTGGTTTTATACTTTGATTATATAAATATAATAAAATATCGAATTAAGTTTAGGTGTTTGGAAATGGTTATGCAGGCTATGGAGCTACTTCGGAAATTGGATATTGCGAATTTTCATCGGCATAACCTGATGAAGAAGATTAATGAAGCATCGAATTAATTTTGCTGCTGCTACTTCCGTTTCGAGGATCAAATGGCATTTGTCTCAAGTCAGGGGGCGTGGTGTTGCAATTTGTAGTAAAGTGCCTGAAGACGTTCAAGAAGCAGCTTTACAAGTCCTTTTTATATGAAGGTGGTTGATGTTTTTAGAAGGGTGAAATAATTATTTTATTGTTATAATCTACAATAAATTGTGTCTTTGTATACATTATGAGCTTCTTCTTTTTTTGTAATTCTGTTAATTGTGTCTTGGTGTACTTTAGGCTCAAAATTAGGTGTGAATCAAATGAATCATCATATTTTGAAAGTCACCGTGGAGCCCCTTCCCTATTTTCTTTATTAAATGTTTTTTCTTTCTTTTGTTAGACGTGATTTCGAAACAATTCATTAGACAATTACTACCAATTAGTCCTTTTTTTTTCCATTGTGATTACAACAAAATTTTAGTAGAGTTTTGTATGTATTTACAATATTTCAAGCTATTATAGTTCAAAATAAATATAATCCAATCTAAATTCTAACAATTCAATGCAGAACATTTGTTAATACCTTTACCCGTGGATTCATATATATATATATATAGAATTGCATTCATTAGACAATTACTACCAAGACCCTCTTTTTGGTTGTGACATTATATATATAGAACTCATTCCCAAGATGAATAAAATTTCAAAGTTTGATAATGAGCTAAAAAATAATACATTATCTTTTCCTTGCATTACTTGTAATCAGTCCAAAAAACTCAAATTAGAACCCTAAAGCGTAAAGCATGGTGGTAATTGGGCTGAGAGAGCGGTGCCTAAGAGTCAGTAGTGGAGTGGGAGCATCCTAATGCCTTCGTTTCTTTGTACTTTTTAAATAGAGGATGAGTGACGCAGTGCTCTTAATATAATATTAAATTAAGAGTAAGCATTGTTGTTTTAATTGGATTAAGCTTAAGCTATGTGTCAACAATCTTATGAATAGTAATTGTGTTTCAATCTTATTAAATTACCATTTTATCCACTTCTTTTAATTTGATGCTTTTACTTTCAATGTTATATGTGCTCATCAAATTTAAAGTAATTGTGTTTTAATTGAGTGAGTCTACATTAAAATGCAAGCGCGTGAATAGTGTTTTGGTTCTGCCACAAGCGTATTGAATTTCCTATAATAATTAGAATTTAATATATAGTTTTGACCTGCATTTTACCACTTAAGTAAACACCATTTAACAATAATATAAACTATTTGCAATTAATAAAAGGGACTGGGTCCATTTGGTCCAGGTAAGAGCATAGTTATTAAATTCGGATCAACCCGGCGAGTCGATTTAGGACCCGGTCGATCTGGTGGTTGGACTAGTTTAGGTTTGTCAAAAGACCGGCCGGTGCAACGACCCAACAAAACCCGGTCGACCCGGCGGGTCAACCCATGACCCGGTCAAACTCGGACGAGACCCGGGTGACTCTCCATGACATATTTAAGATTTTATCTCTGTTTGGATCTGTGGAGATTGAAAAATTAACAGTGGTTTGGTTGTGAGCGATGGCTTAAGCTTCAGATCCATGTCTTCGAGAAGGAAGAGAGGGCTTTGGAGCGCAGATCTAGCATGAATCAAAAAAGAGAAAAAATCTCAAACAACAAAAAATCGAAAGAAAGAGCATGAGGAAGAGAGGGGAAAGATTTACCTGGAGATTGAAAACTTGTTGATCTCTCTTCACTGTTAGAATTTGAGCCCAAGGCGTAAAAGAGGAGAGGCAACGAAGAGGAAGGGTGCGGACATCAGTATATATATTTTTTGTTTTACAATACTTTACGCTCTCTTCTCAGCATCAAATATTTTCAATCCTTCTTTGTTGAAAACAGATCTTTTAACTTAATTTTTTTTTTAAATAAACATAGTAAAATATTTTTAAAACTTTATTTCGCACTTAGAGTTTTTGTCAAGCGGAGATAAATTTTATTTTATAAAAATTAATTAATAAATATATTTTATATATTTTTAAGATTTTTTAATATAAATCTTGAACTATTATTCTCCTAACCTTTAAATTTTGACTGATTTTATTTCATTCAATGTATTTTTCTCTCGCTCTCGAATATATAAAAAAAACCATGTTCACTTCTTTTTCTTTTATTCTTCTCAAATTTACTATTACAAGGAAATTGTTTTATTATAAAACATAACCGAATTAGAAGCATATATTTTCTAGTTAAATACCATTAAGAAAATCTCTTTTCTATTTTAATATTTTTTTTATGAAATATTAAAACTTTAAATATATTTTTTAAAATTTTTCCGGGTTAATCCGAGTTGACCCGAATTGATCCGGATTGAACCCTAAAACCCGAGACCCGGCCCCATGACCGGGTCAACACCAAGATCGGGTTTTATAACTATGGGTAAGAGCCCCAATAAAAAAACAATAAAAGCCCAGGCCCATAAACATTTGACCCAGGCAAGATCTACAGTGACACAGTGGTTGATAAACAACCACATTATGAACACAGTTGAAAGTTACGGTAATTCGCATGCCATAGCCATCATAACAATTAATGAATATAGCATGTCACCGAAGCAAAAATCCTTTTCTTTTTAATGAATTTTGACCATTTTTATGCCCGAGGTTGATTTAAAAAAAAAAATATCAGTGATCTGATATTTGGTATTATGATGTTGATAAAGTATTTTTTATATATTAAAATAATATATTATTTATTTTTAAAATTTATTTTTATATATTAATACGATCTAAAAAATATAATAAAAATTAATTTTAAAAAATTGATTTTTTTACAAAAATCGCCAAACATGCTATTTGTGAAGCAAGTTTGAGTTCGTACTTAGAGGTTTCTTTTTCTCTATCCTTTCTCTACACACACTTAACTTCTAAACAATGCATTTGAAAAACTTAAAAATCAGAGAATATTAACCTTCAGATGATTAATTAAATGTAAACTTAAATACGAGCTGAAATTCCATGATCTTCCCATTTTCTCTGATTAATTTTATCAGTGGCAAAAAGGGTGCATGAAGTCCCCATAATTACAGCTTAATGCACGTGAAGCTGGTCCCCGTAGCCTCTCTCTTTTCTCTGATATTACTCAATATTATGCTTAATGTCATCTCTCTTCAGTGTTTTCTCCTCAATGCTTTGACAGGAAAGGTGCCTGCAGAACTTGCCAAGTTGGTCAACCTGACAGATATGTAAGCAGACACTTTTTCTTTTTTTGTGCGTCTCTTAATTGAATCACAGGTCTACGAACCAAAAAACGATATAAAAAAAACAGATATGCATGCAATCAGCCTCTCTTACCACAGGAAATGTTGCTGATTTTGATGCCAAAAAGTCTCATATTTAACATGCCCTGACTGTTTCGATCTTTCAATCTTCTATGCTGATAATTCAACCATGTACATGGATCAAATTCAGTGGAAATCATGTTATTGCAATTCTTCAAAAAATATTGTTTTTCATATGTGCATGTTCTTCATCTTTTTATCTAAATTTTATGGTAAACAATCATACTTTCAGAAAACTCTCTGAGTTTGTATTTATTTGACAACTTTTAGGAGGATGAATGATAATAATTTATCAGGGAAGTTACCTGCTTTCACCAGTAAATGAACACAGGTTCAGAATATCTGAATATCTGTACCTTCTAGCATTGCTTTCTTGACCAGACTAAGTAAGTGATTAGAAAGCAAACAGAATATCTGAATTCTGTTTTTATGTATATGTAATATGCTTATGATACCATGCTTTTATGCTCTATGATACTTGAAGGAGGATCAGTGACTTAACAGGAAGAAGGTCTTCTTACCTACCACTGAGTAATATGGAATCCATAAAAACATTGTGAGTTGGAGTTCTTCTAATCTTATGTCCTTTTCAGCTACTGCTCTAGACCTTTGATTTGTACAACGATTTTAAAAATGCAGGGTTTTGAGAGAACTGCTTAATATTTGGATAGGTCCCAGAATATGTTGGGGAGCTGGAAAAACTGAAACGTTTGTAAGTGGTTCCATCCAGAGGCTCTCTAATGATTCCCTTTCAAAGTAATCATTGTCAATATGATTATCATTTGCTTTCTTAAGAAATGTTCTTGAGAGTTTCCATGATGTTTTGTGTACCACTAAACAATATGAGATGAAACTCTGTGAAATGGCTTGTTCTCAAGGACTCCAGTTACTCTTCAATGGCCTTGGAAAGGGCCAGATAGGTTTTCCCTCACAGGCTCATCATTGTCTTACAGCGCAATCATACAAGATTTTCTGTTTGAATCAATTTTATCTTAGAAAACGATATGATTGTCTTTAAGCTTTCAGTTGAAAGTGCAATTAAGAGCTACGTAAAACCCCTTTTAATTTGTCGACGTACTTGACAGGAAACAAGCTCACTAGATCTGTTCCTCAATGGCTTCTGGAAAGAAACAAGAATGTGCATGTCGATTTCCGCCAGATTTATTTTTCAACTTGAAGTTCCGCTGCAACCCAAAGATTTCATGTTTCAAAAGTTTCCATAAAAAAATAAGAAACAAATCCTAATTCAAGAACCTCATAGATGTAACTGTTTGAAGTTTCTCATTGGTTTTGTCTTTAGGGTGTTTTTGCTTCTGTTTACAAGGTAACTGAATGTTTGATGGTTCCTCTCATCTGTCCCCACTACACTCTATAAGTTTGCGGTAGAAAAATAGCTTTAGCAAGAGGTCAAAAGTTCTCCATAAAATTGCTTAGGTTTTATATGTAGAACAGAAAACAAAGAAAGCAGAGCAAATTATTAATTCTTAGCCATAAGTTCGAGGATGGAACTTTTCATTGTTGAAGGAAACCAATTAAAGCTTGTGTACGAGTACATGGATAACAATTGCCTGTCCCGTGCTCTATTTGTTGAGTTTATTTCTTCCATTCATCAGAAGCATTTCTTTTGGAGTTCAAAAAATAAATGTCTTTGGAGTCATTGCTTTGGAAATTGTCAGTGGTAAGAGCAACACAAACTACAGGCCAAAGGAGGAGTTTGTTTACCTTATTGACTGAGTAAGGTTATACTCTCTAAAATTCTCCTTCATTCTTTGTTTAATGCTGATTGGAAAACATTTGTAAAACATTTGATGCTAGTCTCGGTTTAATGCTCATTGCAAAGTACATTCATGTCTAAAACAAAACTGTCCGTGTCCTGCTTCTAGAAATCAATAAACTTCTATAAATGCAACATTGGTTTCTTTTAGTTTGGACAAAATACATTTCTGCATGTTCCACAGTACCTATAAGTTGATTTTAACTAGAATTTCCATTTTTCTCTTTTTTTTATGAGTAAATATTTATATATCTGAATCCTTCTTCATATTTTCAAAATTTATCAGAACATTATTCCTTCTTCATATGGTAGTGATGAGATAATTGTCTTTAGCAGCACCAATGATGTTTTGAAAAATAAAGAGAGAATAAATAAGAAAAGACAACAATGCCTTTGAAGACTTAAAAGTAGGTGTAAATGGATGAAGAGCATTAAAGTAATTGAATAAAAGCTTGATAAATATAAATAGAAAAAAGAAAAGAAAGAGAAAGCTGATTTTAGAGAAATAACTGAGAAGAGAGGAAAAGAAGAGGAGAAGGAGAGGGAACAGAACTTGAGAAACTAAGTTGCTGAGGTAAGATTTAAGCATGAATGTGTATAATTGATATTATTGGTTAAGGTTTTGGGTTTTGTTAAGGTTTAGGTTTTAATTTGTATTTTAGAGATTAATTGATGAATTGGGTATAAATTGATGGATTGATTATAATGGGATGGGTTAATTGAAGCGTTATAGGTTAGTTGTTACTTGACCAATCGATTGATCAATTGGTTGAATTGATAGACCATTTTGGCTTGTTTGATTTTGATCCAATGGTTTGGATAGAATTGGTAGACTAGTTGGTATGTTTTGATTCAGAAGATCGATTGGTAAATTTTAGTCTACTGGTTTGTCCTTGATGATTTTGGTCGACCAGTTGGGTTAAACCGATTAATCTTATAGTGAGGTTAGATAATTCTTTTAGGTTTGATTAGTTGTGCTATGTTTGGCATTGATTAGTTGTATAGATTCTGGTTTATAATTACGTAGAGGTTCCTAAACATATATGATTATGAATCGAACCTAAATTAAGTGTATCAAATAGATTATATGTTTTTTTTTTAGTTGTTTTTAGTATGTTTTCTTTTGTATTTATATAATTTTTATATTCTATCTGTGAGACATCAATATAATTTCTTTAGACATGTATTTTAGAGATGTTTTGCTTTTAAGTAAGCTGAATGAATAATTATTTATATATTAAAAGATTAATATAAATATTTGAATTGTTAATATAAAATTAATCATGCTTATTAATAATTATTATATTAGAGAATATATCTTGATTTCCACATGTTAAGCCTCGTATCAATTCTTACACAATCCCATAACGCAGGTCTACACAATCACAACTACAATTTTCCAATAATCTCAAAGTATGAAACCATAACAAAATGTTGAATGTCGAATTAAGATTTAAAGATTTCATCATATTTTATTTTTATATGAACCAGATCTCATACAACAACTGACATGGGTCGTCTTAGTTTTTTTTTTTCCCTCGATCGTGCAAGTGCAAAAGCCAATAGGATCAACAAGCTACGGTATGCCAGATGGGAAGTAAAGCCAGAGCCCTCTCTTACAAGGAAGAGATTGTTTTATCCATGCTAGGTGCTGACCCGAGAACCGAAGTATGTTATATTAGCATAACACTTTTGTTTTACCATCTAACAATAGACTCAAGGGTTAAAGCAGCGCAATGTAAACACGTTAAATAATTAGTGTGAATAAATAAAGCAGAAAGTGCATGAAGTTTACTTGGTGGTTTCCAGGCAGTGGGGCTGATCATTGCAAACAGGACAAAGAAAAAGGGCTTATCATTGATTCTGATAAGGTGGGAATTCCTATCAAAGTGAAGGGATGCAAGCTAATTCTTACAACTCGATCGTGAGGTGGGAACTTTTAATTATTGAACACAGCGTTCACTATTAGATGGAACTGTGTGATTGCAGTGATGCTGCTTTCCTCAAAGTCTAAGCAAGGAAACCGTGAATTTGTGAATGAGATAGGAATGATGTTTTGTTGGAGGAAAACCAATTAATGCTTGGGTACGAGTCATGCAGAACAATTGCATGTACTCGTGAAAACAAGTGAAAACCATGGATTATGTAGCGAGTTTAACCACCTTTTTTTCATTTGTCAGTGGTTATATGGCTCCTGAGTATGCAATGCGTGGCTACTAAACTAGCAAAGAAAATGTTTGTAGCTTTGGAGTTGTTGCTATTGAAATTGTAAGTGGTAAGATCAACAAAAACTACAGGCCAAAGGATGAGTTTGTTTACCTTCTTGACTGAGTAAGCTTATACCGTCTAGCATTCTCTTTCATTCCTTGTTTGATGCTCATTGGAAAACATTTGATGCTATTCTTGATTTAATGCTCATTGCAAAACATCACATTGTATCTGTACGTGAACTGGCCATCCTCGTGTTTCTTGTCAATTTTGCAACATTGCATGTAATGTTTCCTCAAATATTCAAACTACTCATCCTCATATTCTGCGGAAGACAGCCATCTCGTTTCCTAATCTTTTTTGGTTCCTGCCGAACTTGTATCTGCATTTGTCGTTCTATATTTCTGCTGAACTTCCTATACTCATTTTACAGTATTGAGTACATTATAGCATCCTTATTTGGATTTATCTGGGATTCTGCCATGCCCATGTTTTGCAAGAGAGAGGAGGTCTTTCGGAGTCAGTCGATCCAGAATTGGGGTCAGAGTATTCTTCAGAGGTGGCTATGGTGATGCTAAATGTCGCTCTCTTATGCACCAATGCAAGTTCTTGTGAATCTTGTAGCAGCTGATAAGCCTATTTGATGTAGAACAGAGTTAAAGCTGCAAAGAGAAAGGGAGTGAATGACTCTGGCAGGACTTAATGGAACACAAAATGATGCTTATGCAAAGAGAAATTGGATATATACATTTGTCAAGCAGAATGTTTGGTGCATCCATTATTGATCATGTCGAAAGCATCAAATCCGTATTCGAAAAACATGGCCAAATCAATTTTTTTCGAAGCTTAATTATTGACAGACACAAATCCTGTTTCATCTTCAATTAATCAGTTGTATAGTGGAACGGATTCGGCTAGGTCAAAACCCTGTCAAAATTTGCTTAATTCTCTATTCGTGTAGTGAACCAGCCTTCCTAAAAGAAAACATGATATCAGCAAAAAAGTCGATATTTTAAGTCAAAAAAAATGAACATGAGTTGCAAATCACATCAAGCCATAACAGAGTTAACAGAGCAAGAGTTGGCAGTTGCTTGAATTTCTAAGCATTGGGTTGAGATCCTAGCAAGGTTTTTAAACTCTAAGAAAGAGGGTCGAAAGAATTCATCTTCCAACTAAGAAATCTTATTTGCCATCACCTCCCGACTAATATGCTTGGGTTATATTCGATCAAGTTGAGTTGTTTTTTAGCATCTCAAGAGTTTAGATTAGCATGTCAGCCATCACTTCTGACTTTTGTTTGGCACAACTCATAATTTCCCCTAGCATCTCCTTTCCTAAACACCTAGACCAAAAAAACAACCTGCAAATTTGTTAATATAACCACAAATCCTCCTAGCCAGCCATGTTCATACTTCATTGCGTAGAGCGAAATTAATGGCATCAGCAGTGGAGCGAATTGAAGTATTCCAGGCACCTAATTTATTGTGAGCCGCAAAACAACATGGACAATTGGAGGGTGATGTGGAAAAAATTGTTAGTGGATAAGCCTGCACTTTATTTTAAGAAGAAACTCAATTTTGATAGATTGGGATGCTCGTGGAGGAACATAATTGCATGTTTATTAAATTTAAATAATTCAACTCCAATTAAACATTAAAAATGCAGGGGTTTATCTCATGTTGTCTTATCTCATGTGTTTGGTTTTCATCTATTCATGATATTCATCAGTTCCCTGCATTACTCTAGGGTCCTTTAACTAATTTTAACGAACATTAAATGACACCCTCATTCCCTCAAGCGAAGAACTGATCGATGAAACAAATTACTGTAGCTAAAAATGCAGCAAGCAATGAAGAACAGCATAGCCCGATAATGAACAGCACATGAGCAAACATAGAACAAAAGTAAGTAAGAGGCCACGATTGAAATGCAACCATCCTCAACGACATAAAAAACAAATTACAATAAAAAACAACAAAAAGATGGATATAGGAAAAGCCAATATTGAAACCATCTGAAGAAAATTTAGCCATACGAAAATGAATGCAGTGAAGGAACACCATACCTGTGAAAAACCAGCCGAAGAATCACAAAACCTTGACAAAGGCTATTCGATCGAGCCTTGTCGAAGGCAATCAAAGACACACAGCATTCCTGAACACATCATACAACCAGTAACTGAAGCGCATCAGATAAAACAAAAAAAGGAAGGTGTGGGCAAGCCAAACAATAGGAGGAAGCTCAGACATGCTCTTAAACCTAATCAAAAAGTCCTTCCCGAAAAAAAGAAAAAGCAACCTGCAGGGTCTCTGAAAAGAAACAAACCTAGCAAATTGTGAGCTGGAGCAACATCACGAAACCTAAGCCATGGAATATCAGGTGGCTGCGCCAGCAAAAGAGCCAAAATCCCGAGAAAGAAAGCAGAAAATAACACCACTGAGCTAAATTCAACTCTAAAAAAATAAATTAGGGACAGTACATGGAAAAACAACTGTCAAACGACAATGGGGTGAGAAAAAACAATGGAAACTGAGAGATAATAAAAAACCAATGACAATAACAATGGAAACCTGAGAGATAATAAAAAACCAATGACAATAAATTGAATTCCAATTGAGCTACACCATTGAGCAGAAGAGAGAAAGCAGGAATGCAAAACCATGTAAAGAAAATAGATAAATTAGCATAGGGACTCCTTTATAGGTCTCCCAATCAGACTTAAACAAGCACATCCCAGGAAAAAAAAAGAAAAAAAAAAAAAGCCCAGCTGACCATGATGAGAAAGATGATATCAAGGGCAGTAGGCATCACTGTTACAGCTAACATGGCAGGACACCCAAAATTGAATTGGCAAAGCATGGCAAGGTTGTACTATATAGCAATATATTAAAAAAATAATTTAAATAAAATCAAGCTGAACATTCGTACCTAAACTCTCCCATATCAAAGAAGATGGAATGGGCCATCGAAACCAAATCCAGTTGAAAAGGCAAGCACGTTCGTCCAACACCCATCCCAACAAAAAATACCTTGAACATCCTGCAAAAATCTTGCATAAATTGCCAAGCTGGGAGCATCTTTCATGGGCAGCCATTCCAGCGCACCCATCAAGCGAGGAAGACCCGTGAAATAAAAACATAAGGAAGCTATCATTTATCTATATTCAATCAATTCTATTTAACTCAAAAATAAAATTTATTTTTAAAAATAAATTTAATAAATAAAAATAAATAAAAAAATCCTAAATAACTTAATGAAATAAAAAAAAATAAAACAATGTACACGAAAAGTTGGAGAAAGAAATGAAAGCTCAATCTTCAATTAAACAAAGGTTAAAAGATGAAACTGAAAAAATATTAGTTTAAATTAATGATAAATAAAATAAAGCAATCTCGAGTGAGCCTAATAAGCTAACTTAATTTCAAAAACTTGCAACCCATGAAATACTAGACACGAGCTTAATTGGTAAGTTTAAATTCAAACCAATTAAATATTGAAGAATGAAATTGAATTTAAAAAAATACCACTTTAAAAAATTTTGCAAAGGAAAAAAAATAATCAAAAGAATAATAAAAGGAAAAAATCTAATAGGAAAAAAAATTATAAAAGGTGAAATCTCAAAATAAAAAATTCAATTCTAAAAATTATCCTAGATTCTATAAATAGCAATTAAATGAATAAGATTAAATATAACCAAATAAGAAATTGAATGAAGATAAAATAAAAATAAAAATAAAAATAAAAATTTAATTTCATAAATTATTTCAAATATAATATATAATAATCAAAACATCAAGGATTAAATAAAAAAAGATTTAGTAGTTGATTTGAAAAATCAAAAGGGAGACACAAATACTAAAAAAAAGAGAGGAAATAAAAAAAAGAAAAGGAATGGTTATAGGTATCAAACCAAAAATCTTCTTTATGCACATGCCTGCTTTTCATGGAGGAAATGTCAAGAAAAACCGTACGTCACCCCAGTAAGATAATTTTGGCCATTAGTATCAACAGTAAATGTTGTCTCAAGACGGCTTGCACAACAGGCGTTAGCCTATTTTCTTGAATATTTTTTATTTATTAAAATATTAAATTGCCCCCACCTCAACTCATTAATTATCAAAATTGGGGCAGGGTAATAAGAATATGGGTGTACCCGATGAAACAGTGCAGCAGCTTAAATAACTAGTGCAGCAGCAGGATAGCAGAAACAGTTATAGAGGTTAATTTGTGTACCCGATGAAATAGTGCAGCAGCTTAAACAACTAGTACAGTAGCAGGATAGCAGAAACAGTTATGGAGGTTAATTTCAAGATGAAATTGCTAATAGTTCCACGTGATTGCAAGCTTAGTTAACGGTTAAGAGCTAGTTGGAAGGACATTTAGCGGTTAGTTTGTTAGCTAGTCAAGAAGGAAGTCAGCATAGCATGCAAATATAAATACTGTAACGTGTAATGCTTGGAGGGCAGGCAATGAGAAACCATTCTTCAGTAATTGTCAAAGCCAGTTTATTTGCTTAACGTCACAACCACAGAGGCTGTTTGTTTTTGTGGTAAAAAATGTGGTGCAGTGTAACCACAGTCAATGAAAATAATAAAACTTTGGTTAAAAATGTGGGACTCATATAATAATTGTTGCCTCACCGCAGGTTCATCAAAAGCATGTCATACCTGCTTTTCATGTTCTCCCTGACCTGCTTCTCATCATCCCTTTGTTTCCATAAGCAGTTCACATTTTTTTCCATCGACTTTTTTCCTTTTCGAAACTTGTCATTGGTTTTTGATTATCAACTTCATTCAGCATGCTGACAATGTTTAATGCACATTGAACTTGTCATTGTTTTTTTTTTTTTTAATTTTCTAATATCTAAAAAATATCAAAAATATTTTTTTCAGGTATCGTGTTTTATTTGAAAAACTAGTGTTTAACATTATTCAATAGCACTATATAATTTATTTCATGATGTAGTAACAGTAATTAAATCAACAATATTTAAATTAAAAATCATCAATATTAATATATATTTTTTAAAATTATTTTATAACCTCAATTTCAAAAGCATTCTTAACCAAACACATTAAACTACTTTTTGGCCAACCTCAATTTCAATCACAGTTTTAACCAAACATATATTTTTCCAAACCAACCTCAACTAAAAGTACTTTTTATAAAACAACTTTTTTTAAACCACAACCACAACAGCAACCGCAATACCAAACACACTCTGAGATTGGGTTATAATTTAAAAAATAGATTTAAAAAAATATTTTTATAGTTTTAAAAAATAAATTTGATTAAAAATATTATAAGATGAGTTTTTATATGAAAAATAAATATAAAAAAATAAGTTATTTTAGTCTCTACAAACAGATTGGGTTAAACCTTCCGTATGGCAAATTCGCCTTTCCGCTCTTATGTTCGTGGCAACTGGTCTTCTGTCAAATATTGATCGTCTTGCTCCCATCAGTAAGTTAGAGCTAGAATTATTGTGATTTTAATAGCGTTACAAAACCCCCACAAGTTACAGATTTTGCTGGACATCTTTCATTAATCTTGTACCTCACTGCCATTATTAACATTCAGTAATACTGCCTACTACTGTTCAAACTTTTCTGGCAACTCACCTATAGTTTCAAGCATCCAATTGATTTCCTGCAGTAATATTACTGCTTGCTACTGTTCAATTCTTTTACCTCCCACAAGAAATGATTGATTTCTTCAGACGCATCTGCAGCGGAATGTGCAATGGTGGCTTCCAAACTGAGAGATGATATCTACAAGATCTCCATAACCTCCAACTACAGTCACCAGAAAAAGCAATGGGGTCAAGAGCATGGGAAGCACAAAGAAAAATATTTGGGGATGAATTGAAATACCAAACGCATAAAGAATAGGAAGATACCCATCTGACAAATTATGAAAGAACTGCTCCATTTATGTCAAAACGACTTGTTACAGGTTCTGCTCCAACAGCTACAATCTGAGATGGTGATACAATCAGTAGTAGTGTCTAAAGGGAACAGATGAAGAAGATCTAACTAAGAATGTGAAAAGTTTTAAATATTACGGAGCAATTATTAATATTAAGAAAAAAAACTGATTGCCATTGTAAAATTCTTGCAGCACTGGGACACATTGTAATGTTCATCATAATAGTGTAATTATTATTTTTTCCCATCTAGCAAAAATACTTAAGCTTGCTTCCGGAGGTATTTTTGTCCTCTTTTATTTGACAAATTCGTCATTGTGTTCTTCACTGGGAACAATAATGTCTTTGCACCTTCAAAATGAACAGATGTAAGCCTTTTAGGGGTGGCGTTCAAAGTGGCGTGCCAGATGTGTGGTTGGCCTCGGCCAACTTTTATCTTCTTCTCTCTATTTTTTCTATCTTCTCTGTTTTTTTTTTTTTATATATATATATATTTAATTTATTTTTAATATCTTTAATTATTATATATTTTTTTATTGATTTTTTTCTTCACTCTCATCCTTATCATTCTCTTAATTATCATTTTTTATTTTTTTTAATTAAATTTTATTTTCAATTTAATCCCTTAATATTTAATTTCAAAATATTTTTATATAAATATGGTTGTCATTATTTTTTTTTGAGACTTTTTTAATGCATTTTTTAAAAAAAATTCATCCCCTCATTTCTCTCTGCTCATGAGCCTTTTTTATTGTAGTTTTTTTTCTTGAAATCTATCCCACGCTATTTTGTTGAATTCGATCCATATTTTGGCTTTTTTTTTTAAATTAGTTTTTTTTAATTCTTGAATATTTAATTTATTAAAAATTGATTAGTCGTGATATGCGCAAGTTGGCCCGGACACCAACATAAATAAAAAAAATAATAAAAAAAAATGAAACACTTTCAACACTTCAAAAGCATCAAATATCAGGTGTGCTATGGAGCATATATCATTGTGTACAATACCATATAATTGCATACAAGGGGTGTTGCATGAAATAGAAGAACAGGTAATTGAAAGGCTGTTCACTATTTATTAACAAATGATCCGATAATATTTTGCAAATATTAATTAGTAATTAAATAAATAAAAATACAAAAAAGCTTAATTACATAAGATATTTGGTTGCAAAAGAAAAACATTTTAAATATTCTTTGTGTAAATTTTTCTCGATAATTTCTTACATGTTCTTTGTGTAAATATTCTATGAAATTTTATATAAACTTTTTAGATGATTGGCACAT